>OGTL01002444.1_pt1 | contig 13942 bp, 13 predicted proteins | sample 1553601 | NCBI WGS metagenome assembly OGTL01 (sample SAMEA2580112, study PRJEB22360) | human gut metagenome | biome: human gut; feature: human-associated habitat; material: faeces | place: Denmark | collected 2008/2010 | reverse complement strand
TATGAAAAATGTGGCACTCTTTTTTTGCGACAAAAATTAGACTTAATTGAGTTAGAAAAGTTGGCAATTGAAAGAAAAAAAGAAGCTCCCGAGATGGGTGAGATTAAGAGACTCTCGGAGGAAGAAACTGTTGCTTTATTTCCATTATTAAAACCAAGAGAAAGTTTGTATCTTTCAGGAGGTGCAAGATTAGATGGAAAAGCTTACTTATCGTCATTAAAAAAGCGAGCTCAAAAAAGAGGGGTCAAATTTTATTCAGAGCGGGCAACAATTGCTCGAGCGTTAGATAAATGGCAAGTCATTCATGAAGGTGTGACGGAAGTGGTAGATGATTTAGTTTTATGCCCGGGGCCAGCTTTAAAAGAACTTTTGGAATCAATTGGCACACAAGTGGATGTCAAGCCACAAAAAGGACAATTAATTTCATTTCAAACGGATTTTGAAACAAAAAATTGGCCAGTTTTATTTTTAGAAGGGGCTGCAGATATCATTCCTTTTCAAAATGGTCAAGTTCTTTTGGGAGCAACCCATGAAAATGAAGAGGGTTGGGATTTGTCAGAGAGTCAGGAAGCTTTTGAAAGCTTGACAGAGGGGGTCAAATCTTACTTATCAGATACAAAACTAATTGACTTTCCATATCATTATCGTGTGGGAACACGTGCTTATTCTTCAGATTTTTCGCCTTTTTTTGGTCCGCACCCTGACTTTTCTTCATTAGCTTTTGCCAGCGCTTTGGGGTCATCTGGATTAACTACTGGTCCTTATATCGCCTATTTACTTGCCCAATATTTTAATCATCCAGAAATTTCTTGGGATAGTTCAAATTATCAAAAAGACATAAAAAATTATATTAATATAGAAAAAACGAGCAATTAAAAGGCTTATTATCACACTAAAAAATTATGTAAATCATCAGAAGAGGAACTTTTGGTGTTTTACATAATTTTTTTGTCAGATACATAATGAGCCAGAGTAACGAATTGAGTCAGGTTTTTTTGTCTAAAAATGATATAATGATTTCATGGAAAATACAGATTTGATTTACGGACTACATGCGGTCACGGAAGCTTTAAATGGAGACCTTGTCAACAAACTTTACGTTCAAGAAGATTTACGTGGTAAAAATGTTGAAAAAATAAAAGAATTAGCACGACTTAAAAAAGTTAATATTTCATGGACACCCAAAACAGAATTAAATAAATTAACAGAAAACGGTGTTCACCAAGGCTTTATGGCAAGAGTGTCCGAATTTGCTTATGCAGATTTAGAAAAGATTCTCCCAGCATTAGCCGAGAAATCTGATGCCACAATTTTAATTTTAGATGAGTTAACAGATCCTCATAATTTAGGGTCAATTGCTCGGACAGCTGATGCTACAGGAGTCGATGCAATTATTATTCCTAAACACCGAGCCGTTGGAATTACTCCAACGGCTGTCAAAGCTTCAACGGGTGCTTTACAACACGTCCCTATTGTCCGTGTTACTAATCTTTCTCAGACCTTGGATAAACTTAAAGCTGCTAATTTCTGGGTTTTTGGAACGGACATGGACGGCACAGTTTACAGTAAGTGGAATACCAAAGGTAAAGTTGCCTTGATTATCGGAAATGAAGGACATGGAATTGGTCAAAATCTCAAAAAACAAGTTGATGAAATGATTACAATTCCAATGACAGGACACGTTCAAAGTTTAAATGCATCAGTAGCAGCAAGTATTTTGATGTACGAAATTTTTAGAAATCGACTATAAAAAATACTGATGAAAGCTTTAGCGCTTGGAATCATTAAAGCCCAAACGTGTGACTAATCTGTCAGTAAATTCAAGATATTATCAGCAAGTTGAAACAGCAGAAAGGATTATTATGACTTTTCAAATCATGACAGACTCAACAGCAGACCTGAGTCCGTATTATATTAAAAAACATCATCTTACAGTTTTGGGAATGACTGTAACTGTTGGAGAAGAAACTTATGAAACAATAGGTGAAGCCGCATTAGATAATTCCACGCTTCTTGCAGCAATAAAAAAAGGAGCTACTGTCCACACGTCCCAAATTAATTCAGGACAATTTTTAGAAGTTTTTAAAAAATTTGCATCTGCAGATGAAGAACTCCTTTACCTTGCTTTTTCGTCAGGACTTTCTGGGACGTATCAATCAGCTCTGATTGCTCAAGATATGGTTTTAGAAGAATTCCCATCTGCAAAAATCACTGTTGTTGATACACTGGCAGCAGCTTCTGGAGAAGGTTTCCTTGTTGAAGAAACTGTAAAGTTGCGTGACTCTGGAAAAACACTGACAGAAACGCTTGAAGTTTTGTCAGATATTATTCCACGTTTACAAAGTCACTTCATGGTTGACGACTTAAACCATTTGGCAAGAGGTGGAAGAATTCCTAAAGCTGTTGCTCTCGTTGGAACAATGGCAAATATCAAACCTCTTCTTGATGTTGACCCTGAGGGAAGACTTCGGCAAGTGACCAAAGTTCGAGGAAAGAAAAAAGCAATTAATCAACTCCTTGAAAAGAGTCTTGAAGAGATGGATACAGCCTATCCCCGCCTACTTATCTCTTATTCTGGAACAGATGAAATAGCACAAGAAATTAAAAAACAAGCTATGCAAAAAAAAGGGATTAGTGATGTCGATGTTCGTCCACTTAGTCCAACAATTGTAACTCATACAGGTGACGGGACAATCGCAATTTTTTCAATAAGTAAAAAAAGTAGAGAATAATTCAATAAAAAACGAAAAAAATCACAGCTAAACTCTTGTTTTACTGTGATTTTATGTTAAAATAATTAATGAGTGTAATTGTATACAAAATTATCTTTACACTTACCTAATTTATTAAAAAAATATGAATCGTGATGTGTGAGGGAAAGGAGTCGCTTTTATGGCCAAAAGTGGACTTTATACAGGCGTAGATATCGGGACAAACACAATAAAGGTGCTTGTTGCTGAATACGTCTCAGGTGAAATGAATATAATCGGTGTCGGAAATGCAAAATCCGATGGCCTTAAAAATGGAATTATTGTAGATATTGAGAAGGTGGCACAAGCATTGCGTAAAGCTGTAAATGCTGCCGAAGAACGCGCAGGAATCACGATTGATAGAATTAACGTGAGCATCCCAGCGAATTCCCTCGAAATGGAACCTTGCCAAGGAATGGTTCCTATTATCAGTGATACTAAAGAAATCACGGATAACGATGTTATTCAAGTTGTTCAAAATGCTTTGATGCGTGGGATTGTTCCTGAAAGAGAAATTATTTCTATTGAAACGAAAGAGTTTACAGTTGATGGATTTACAGGTATTTCAGACCCTCGTGGAATGTTTGGTGTACGTCTTGAGATTCGTGGGGTTGTTTACACTGGACCTAAAACTCTTGTTCATAATGTTCGCAAAGTTGTTGAACGCGCAGGACTGCTCGTTGACAATATTGTAATTGCTCCTTTAGCAATGGCACAATACGTGCTTACAGAAGGTGAGCGTGAGTTTGGAACAATCATGGTTGATTTGGGTGCTGGACAAACAACAGTTAGCATCGTTAAAGAACAATCATTAAGATTTACACATACTAGCCCCGAAGGTGGCGATTATGTAACTAAAGATATTTCAACAGTTCTTAACACTTCTGTTTCTGCAGCGGAAGATTTGAAAGTCAACTATGGTGAAGCAAGTACAGAACGTGCTAGCCAAGATGAGTACTTCCTTGTTGATGTTGTAGGTAAAGAAGAGCCAGAACAAATTACAGAATATTATCTTTCACAAATTATTGAAGCACGTATGACTCAAGTTTTTAATCGTGTACGTCAAGATTTGGAACACGGACATACTTCAGAAACTCCTGGAGGTTTGATTTTGGTCGGTGGAACGGCTGCAATGCCTGGTGTTGTTGATTTAGCAACAAAAATCTTAGGAATAAATGCTCGTCTTTTTGTTCCAGGCGAAATGGGGTTACGTAATCCAGCATTTGCTCAAGTGATTAGTGTTGTTAATTACATTGGAAATCGTAGTGATATTGATATTTTAGTATCTCAAGCATTTTCTGGTGATTATGCTTATACGACGACAGAAGAAACTTATGTTGCTCCTGTTCCAACAATTACACCACAAGCAACAACAGTTGCTGACGTAGAAAATGATTTCTACGTTGAACCTCAGGCACGTCCAGTAGTAGCTCAAAAAGCTTCTGAGCCTGAAGAAGAAAAAGAAGGTCTCGTTGACCGTGCCAAAAATTTCTTTGGCAATCTCTTTGATTAATCTGAAAGTAAAAAACGGAGAAATAAAAACATGGAATTTTCATTTGATACAGACTTAACTTCTGGTGCTGTAATTAAAGTTATCGGTGTTGGTGGCGGTGGTGGTAATGCCATCAACCGCATGATTGAAGAAGGTGTTTCTGGCGTTGAATTTATCGCCGCTAATACTGACGTACAAGCATTGCGTAGCTCAAAAGCAGATACAGTTATTCAACTTGGGCCAAAATTGACTCGCGGTTTGGGTGCTGGTGCGCAACCTGAAGTTGGTAAACGAGCAGCTGAAGAATCAGCTGAAACAGTATCACAAGCCCTTGAAGGCTCAGATATGATTTTCATCACTGCCGGTATGGGTGGTGGAACTGGTACAGGTGCTGCACCAGTTATCGCACAAATTGCTAAAGAACTTGGCGCTTTGACTGTGGGTGTTGTTACTCGTCCATTTGGTTTTGAAGGATCAAAACGTTCATACTTTGCAACTGAAGGAATTGAAGCTCTTCGTGCAAATGTTGATACACTTCTCATTATTTCAAACAATAACTTGCTTGAAATTGTTGATAAGAAAACTCCTTTAACTGAAGCTTTGCGTGAAGCTGATAATGTTTTACGTCAAGGTGTTCAAGGGGTAACTGACTTGATTACTAACCCAGGAATGATTAACCTTGACTTTGCCGATGTTAAAACAGTAATGGAAAACAAAGGTGATGCCCTTATGGGTATCGGTGTTGCGACTGGTGAAGAACGCGTGATTGAAGCAACTCGTAAAGCAATTTACTCACCACTTCTTGAAACTACAATCGAAGGCGCAGAAAATGTTCTTTTGAATGTTACTGGTGGTATGGATATGAGTTTGATTGAAGCACAAGATGCTTCAGAAATTGTTATCCAAGCAGCTGGTAATGATGTTAATATTATGTTGGGTACAGCGATTGACCCTAACCTTAAAGACGAAATCCGTGTAACAGTTGTTGCAACTGGTGTTGCTAAGGAAGATGCTGACGAAGCTTTGGGTTTGCAACCTGAACCACGTCGTCAACCTAACTTGACTCACAATTCTAATATGCAACATGCTCAAACAAGCCGTCCAATGCAAAGTCAACAACAAACGCAAGCGGCTCCGCAAGGGCAAAATCAATCTTCTGCATTTGGAGATTGGGATATTCGTCGTGAAACTTCAACACGTCAAAACGTAAGTAACACACGTGATACTTCTTCAGTAACAAGTTTCGGCGGAGTTCCAACAACAGATGAAGACCTTGACACACCACCATTCTTCCGTAAAAACTAACCAATGACGATTAAAGAGAATGTTAAAAGAATACTGAGTAATGTAGATGCGGCAAAGGCTGCGTCTTCTTATTCTAATCAGTCAGTTTCAGTCGTCGCTGTGACCAAATCTGTTGATGCTAATCTTGCACGTGAAGTTTTTGAAAATGGAGTTTCACATTTAGCGGAAAATCGAACAGAACTTTTTTTGGAAAAATACGAAGCTCTTAAGGATTTAGAAATTACTTGGCATTTGATTGGTAATTTACAAAGACGTAAGGTTAAACAAGTTATTAATTATGTTGATTATTTCCACGCTTTAGATTCTCTGAAATTAGCTCAGGAAATAAATAAACGTGCTGAACACACCATTAAATGTTTTATTGAACTTAACATTTCTGGCGAGGAAAGTAAACATGGATTTTCTGTCAATGAACTTATGGAAATATTACCTGAGTTTTCTGAATTGGAAAATATTGAGATTGTTGGTTTGATGACAATGGCTCCGTTTGATGCGACTGAAAGTGAATGTAATGACATTTTTGGACGAATGAAAAAATTACAAGTTGAAATATCCGAAATGAATCTTTCCAGAATTCCTTGTACTGAATTAAGTATGGGAATGAGCAGAGATTATGAGATTGCCATTAAAAATGGTGCAACTTTTGTTCGAATCGGTACAGAATTTTTTAAAAATCTATAAGTCTTAAGATTAACGTAAACAACGGAGGAAAATATGGCATTTAAAGATTGGATGAATAATCTACGTGATTATTTTGTAGAGGATGATGAAGAGTTCAATGAACCTGCACGTCCTGTGCAAGAATCTAGGCCAACGGTGGCATCTATGCCAAAACCAAAGGTTGAGGAACGCAAAGCACAGCCGGAATATCAGACTCGTCGTCCTGCACAATCAACTTCAAAAGCACAAACACAAACAGCAGCGCCAAAACGCGCTGGTTCAACATTCACAAAACCTATGCCTGAAAAAATCGTACAACAACAAACCGTTTCACAATCTCAATCAGTGGCTGCAACGGTTTCTACTATTGCAATTAAAGAACCACGTGCCTATGCAGACATCATGGAATCAGCACGCATCGTGAAAAACGGTGAATGTGTCCTTGTCAATTTTAAATTTATGGGTGACGCCCAAGCGCGTCGTTCAATTGACTTCATGACTGGGGTGGTCTTTACTCTTGATGGTGATATTCAAAATGTTGGTGGTCAAATTTTCTTGATGACTCCAGCAAATATCACAGTCGATGCAGCGAAAGAAATGTCTATCTTAGCTGGTCAAAATTTTGAAAGTTACGATATTTACTAATGCTTATTACACTTACAATAATAAATTGGCTTTTACGCTTACTTGATGTTTATTCAATTATTCTAGTTATTTACGCCTTAATGAGTTGGATACCAACTCTTTATGGAACTTGTTTTGGACGTATAATTGTTAAAGTTTCTCGTCCCTACTTAAGTTTATTTGAAAATTTACCTCTACAATTTTGGGGATTAGATTTTTCAATCGTTATTGCTTTTATTGTTTTGAAATTTATTCAAAGATTTATTGTTATTGTATTTAACGGAGTATTCTATTGATTACTGAAAATGTCTATCAACACTTTCAAGAAAAGGAACGGCATTTTATTGATCGTTGTTCAGAATGGATAAATCGAGTAGAAGAATCTTATTCGGTGATAAGTACATTTTTTCTTAATCCCCGAGAAGTGGATATTTTAAAAACTCTGGCAAATAAGAGAAATGTTCAAATTTTTTCTAGTGAGGAACTAGCAAGAACGGAATTAGTCAAAATAATTTTGGCGCCAGATTTTTATGTTCTTGACAGAGAAGATTTTGATATTTCCTTACTTGAAATTAATTATGCTTCAAAATTTGTAGAACTTTCACATGCCCAAGTCCTTGGAACTTTTTTGGGACAGGCTGGTGTTAAACGGCAAGAATTGGGTGATATTATTGTTAGTGACAATAAAATTCAAGTTTTTGTCAGTAAACATCTTGTTGAGAGTTTTAAAGCAATAGAAAAAATTGGGCGAGCAGCGGTCAAAATTCAAGAAATTTCTTTGGAAAACTTAGTTGAAGAAACAGATAAAGCTGTCAGAGAAGTTGTTCTTGTGGATAACTTAAGAGTTGATAAAATGATTGCAGTCGCTTTCAAAATTTCTCGCAATATTGCTACAAATATGTTAGAATCAAAGAAGGTTAAGGTTAATTACCTAGAAATTGATAAAAAAGATTTCTCTGTTGGTCTTGATGATTTGATTAGCGTTCGAGGTTTTGGGCGTATCAAAATATTAAGGATTTTAGATTTTACTAAAAAAGGAAAACAGAGAGTTGAAATAGAACTTATAAGAAATCGAAAAAAATAGATTCTAAGATGAAAATCAGATTTATAAGATTTTCTAAGGATAAAGAGGAGTGATGATGACATTAAATAGTTTAGATGTTCAAAACAAAACTTTTAATCCACAATTTCGCGGCTTCAGTAAACATGAAGTTGATGAATTTTTGGATATCGTTGTTCGAGATTATGATGAATTCGCTCAAACAATTAAAGATCAAGAACGTGAATTAAAGGCGTTACGCGAACGCGTGAAATATTTTGATGACATGAAAGATTCACTGAACAAGTCAATTGTTGTTGCTCAAGATGCTGCTGATAATCTCCGTGAACAAGCCAAAAGTGAAGCTGATACGCTTAGAATTAATTCTGAAAAAGAATCTGCTGATATTATTGCAAATGCAGGACAAAAGAGTTCTTTAATTATTGAAGCGGCTAAAAAAGAAGCTGGATTTATTTTGAATGCTGCTTCTGATGATGCGCGTAAATTAGTACGTGATACTGATGATTTGAAACGTAAAATGCGTCTCTATCACCAACGAATGACTTCAATTATTGAAAATCAACTTGCGTCTATTCAATCGGATGACTGGGCTGAAATCTTTAGACCTACTCAAGATTATGCAATCAATCCTGAAGAAAAATTGCAATCAATCATTGAAGAACATTTGGAAAATGCTGAATCTACTTTGGCAAAAACCCAAGCAATTAAACCTTTAACAGATGAAGATATTACACAAGCAAATGAAACATCTGATGAAACAGAAACAATTGTTTCAGAGGAAATTGTTGTTGAAACCGAAGTAAAAGAAGAAGTAGAAATTACTGACGAAGCTAATACTACTGATGATTCTAACGAAGAGTCAGAAGTTGAAGCTCCAAAAGCAGATGATTCAGAAATTTTCCCAGAATTAGATTCAAAAGCACCAGCTGAAACAGCTGAGGTTGTTGAAAAAGATAATCAAGAAACAATTGATTTAAGCGAATTAAAAAATTAATAATCAGACCAAGATAAGAAAAAATATAATTCAAGCAAGCGAGTGATGATGGAAGACTCGTATTCCCTATTTTTCTTATTATCAGCTGATTGGACTTCTAAAGTTACTGACAGAATTTATTTTCTCAAAGAATTTTTAGAAAAATCTTGGACTGAACTAAAAGTAAGTTCAAGCGTCTTGCACGTTACGCAAAAGAGTTTCTGTCAGTAAATTTTACTGACAGAAAAAATGAAGGTGGTACCACGGTTTTTCGTCCTTTGCGAAAAATCGTTTTTTTTATTCAATAAAAACAAAATCGAAAGAAAGAAGAAAATATGAAAATCAAAGATACTTTGAATTTGGGGAAAACAGCTTTCCCAATGCGTGCAGGCTTGCCAAATAAAGAACCAAACTGGCAAAAAGACTGGGCAGATGCGACACTTTATGAGAAACGTCAAGAATTAAATGAAGGAAAACCCTCATTTATGCTTCATGACGGGCCTCCTTATGCGAACGGAAATATTCACCTCGGACACTCTTTGAACAAAATTTCAAAAGATATTATTGTTCGTTATAAATCAATGGCAGGATTTCGTGCTCCTTATGTTCCAGGTTGGGATACTCATGGTTTGCCAATTGAGCAACAACTTGCTAAAGCAGGCATGAAGCGTAAAGAAATGGATTTGCTTGATTATCTTGAGGAATGTCGTAAATACGCGATGAAACAAGTAGATATGCAACGTTCAGATTTCAAATCCCTTGGTGTTCTTGCTGATTGGGACCGTCCATATTTGACACTATTGCCAGAATATGAGGCAGCTCAAATTCGCGTTTTTGGTAAAATGGCTGAAAAAGGATATATCTATAAAGGACAAAAACCAATTTATTGGTCACCTTCATCAGAAAGTTCACTGGCTGAAGCTGAAATCGAATATCAAGATGTTCGTTCAGCATCAATTTTTGTGGCATTTAAAGCTAAAGATACTAAAGGTAAATTACCAGAAGATGTAGAATTTGTAATCTGGACAACAACACCATGGACAATTCCATCAAATTTGGGAATCTTTGCTCATCCTGACTATGATTATTCAGTTGTAGCAGTTAATGGTCGTAAATTTGTGATTGCCTCAGAAATGCTTGAAGCTGTTGCTGAAAAATTAGAATGGGAAAATCCAGAAGTCCTTCAAACGATTAAAGGTTCTGAATTAGAATATATGGTTGCAAAACATCCATTCTATGACCGTGAAACTTTAATCATGAATGCAGATTATGTTACTCTTGATTCTGGGACTGGCCTTGTCCACGTTGCCCCAGGACATGGTGAAGATGACTACTTTGCAAGTCGTAAGTATAAATTGCCTGTTCTTTCACCAATTGATAACCGTGGTTATTATACTGATGAAGCTCCTGGACTTGAAGGACTTTTCTACGATGAAGGAAATAAAGTTGTCAGTAAATGGCTAGAAGAAAAAGATGCTCTATTGAAACTCGAATTCTTCACTCACTCATATCCACATGACTGGCGTACTAAAAAACCAGTAATTTTCCGTGCAACACCACAATGGTTTGCTTCAATCGATGACTTCCGTCAAAATATTTTAGATGAAGTTGAAAGAGTAGATTGGGTAATTCCATGGGGTAAAACTCGTTTATTCAATATGGTTCGTGACCGTGGCGATTGGGTCATCTCACGTCAACGTGCTTGGGGAGTTCCGTTACCAATTTTCTATGGTGAAAATGGAGAACCAATTATCACACCAGAAACAACTGAACATGTAGCCAAACTTTTTGCTGAATTTGGTTCAAAAGTTTGGTTTGAACGTGAAGCAAAAGACCTTTTACCAGAAGGATTCACTCATCCAGCTTCACCAAATGGTGAATTTACAAAAGAAAAAGATATCATGGACGTTTGGTTTGACTCAGGTTCTTCTTGGAATGGTGTCCTTAACGAACGTGACTACCTTAGCTTCCCTGCAGACCTTTACCTTGAAGGTTCAGACCAATACCGTGGTTGGTTTAATTCATCAATTACAACCTCAGTTGCGGTAAATGGCGTTGCACCATATAAAGCAGTTCTTTCACAAGGATTTGTTTTAGACGGTAAAGGACGTAAGATGTCTAAATCAATTGGAAATACAATCGTGCCAAAAGATGTCACTAAGAAATTTGGTGCTGACATTCTCCGCCTTTGGGTGGCATCAATTGATACTGAATCAGATGTTCGTGTGTCAATGGATATTCTCAGTCAAGTTTCTGAAGTTTACCGTAAAATCCGGAATACATTGCGTTTCTTAATCGCTAATACATCTGATTTTAATCCAAAAGAAGATGCAATTGATTTTGCAGAACTTCGTCCAGTAGACAAATATATGCTTGTGAAATTTAATGAACTTGTAAAACAAATTCGTACAGCTTATGATAACTATAGCTTTATGACTGTTTACAAATCAATCATTAATTTCATCACAAATGATTTGTCATCTTTCTATCTTGATTTTGCTAAAGATGTTGTTTATATTGAAGCAGCAAATTCACCAGAACGCCGCTCAATGCAAACAGTTATGTATGTTATTTTGAAAGATTTAGTGAAAATTCTTGTACCAATTTTGCCACACACAGCAGAAGAAACATGGACTTACTTGGAACATGAACCAGAAAATTTTGCTTATCTTGCAGAAATGCCAGAAGCAGCAGAAATTCCTGGAAGTGAAGAATTGTTAGGAAACTGGCAAGAATTTCTTGATTTCCGTGATAAGATTTTGAAAGCTTTGGAAAGTGCTCGTGAAGCAAAATTGATTGGTAAATCATTGGAAGCAACAGTAACTATTTATCCAAATGAAGTTGTGCGTACTTTATTGACGGCAATTGATGAAAATGTTGCTCAACTTTTGATTGTATCAAACTTTGTAGTTGCCAACGAACCAGTAAATAATGCCCCAGAGTCTGCAATGAAATTTGATGATCTTGCAGTTCTTGTTGAACATGCGGCTGGAGAAGTTTGTGATCGTTGCCGTAGAACAGATGAAACAGTTGGACACAATGCTAATGAACATCTCAAAATGCTTTGTGAACATTGTGCACATATCGTTGAAACAGAATTCCCTGAAATCCTTGAAGAAGGTTTTGAAGATTAATAAATAAAAAAAGTTACTGACAAAACTGTCAGTAACTTTTTATTTTAAAATTAATAATTACAATACCGCAAGCATTGATGCAAGTACGCTGAAAAGCGTAAGAACAACCATGATAATCACAACGACCATGGTTACTTTTTGGAAAGTACTTTTTTGTGGTTTTTTATATGCCATAAGTTCCTCAATAAAAATATTTTTAACTAATTGTAACAAGAAAAAGAAGACTTTTCAATTAGTTTGGGTCTTTCTCCTTATTATTTTCTTTTGGAGTCAAAAATTTAGCAAATGGATCTTCCTTTTTTTCAGGAGAAGGAACGCTTTTTTTATCATCATCAGTCACTAAATCAACAGTTGAGACGCCTAAATCGTCCATCATTTTATCAAAATCATCACGTTTTCTAAAAGTTAAGCCCATTGTGGTCTCCTTGAAATAAAATATTTTACAGTGCTCAAAAAGAGAAGAGCAATACTAGAACTATTTTACTACTTCATAGATAAAAAAGCTAGATATATGAAAAAACTTCTTGAAAAAATGCGATTAAAAGCTGATAAGACTTGCATTTCAAAACTATTTTAAGTATAATGATAAAGAACGGTAGTTTGCTTTATGCAGACTACCTATAATAAAACAAATTCCCCAAAGGAGACATTTTTAAAATGGCTAAAGAAGTATACGACCGTAGCAAACCACACGTTAATATTGGTACTATCGGACACGTTGACCATGGTAAAACTACCCTCTCAGCTGCAATCTCTAAAGTATTGTCTGACAAAGGTTACTCTAAAGCGACTGACTTCGCATCTATCGATGCTGCTCCAGAAGAACGCGAACGTGGTATCACAATCAACACTGCTCACATCGAGTACGAAACTGAAAAACGTCACTATGCCCACATCGACGCTCCAGGTCACGCGGACTACGTTAAAAATATGATCACTGGTGCTGCCCAAATGGACGGTGCAATCCTCGTTGTTGCTGCAACTGATGGACCAATGCCACAAACTCGTGAACACATCTTGCTTTCACGTCAAGTTGGTGTTAAATACCTTATCGTCTTCCTTAACAAGGCTGACCTTGTTGATGATGAAGAATTGATGGAACTCGTTGAAATGGAAGTTCGTGACCTCTTGAGCGAATACGACTTCCCAGGTGACGATATTCCTGTAATCGCTGGTTCAGCACTTGGTGCTTTGAACGGTGAACCACAATGGGTTGCTAAAGTTGAAGAATTGATGGACATCGTTGATGAATACATCCCAACTCCAGAACGCGACACTGACAAACCACTCCTTCTTCCAGTCGAAGACGTATTCTCTATCACTGGTCGTGGTACAGTTGCTTCAGGACGTATCGAACGTGGTACTGTTAAAGTTGGTGACGAAGTTGAAATCGTTGGTATCAAAGAAGAAACTAAAAAAGCTGTTGTTACTGGTATCGAAATGTTCCGTAAAACACTTACTGAAGGTCTTGCTGGTGATAACGTCGGTGCACTTCTCCGTGGTATCCAACGTGACGAAATCGAACGTGGTCAAGTTATTGCTAAACCAGGTTCAATCACTCCACACAAACTTTTCGAAGGTGAAGTTTACGTATTGAGCAAAGAAGAAGGCGGACGTCACACTCCATTCTTCGACAACTACCGTCCTCAATTCTACTTCCACACAACTGACGTTACTGGTTCAGTTAAACTTCCAGAAGGAACTGAAATGGTAATGCCTGGTGACAACGTGCATATCGACGTTGAATTGATCCACCCAGTTGCGATCGAACAAGGTACTACTTTCTCTATCCGTGAAGGTGGACGTACTGTTGGTTCAGGTATCGTTGCTGAAATCAAAGCTTAATTATAAATCTAAGCAAATTGGAGCTGTCATTTATGACAGTTCTTTTTTTTAAAAAATTTTTCTTAAAATAAAAACTCCCAAAAGGGGAGTTTTTTAAAT
>OGTL01002426.1_pt1 | contig 14007 bp, 8 predicted proteins | sample 1553601 | NCBI WGS metagenome assembly OGTL01 (sample SAMEA2580112, study PRJEB22360) | human gut metagenome | biome: human gut; feature: human-associated habitat; material: faeces | place: Denmark | collected 2008/2010 | reverse complement strand
CCGCCACAATCACTTTTTCCAGCCGTTCTTCTTTCACAACCTTCCGTTCGGAATGAGCTGCATGCAATAAGGTAATCTCATCGATCCCCATCTCAGTACATTTTTCCAGCATCCATTCGATGCGGTCTATATTCTTCGTCGGAGCAACAGCCAAATGCAGGTGAAAATTGCGCCGGCCGTATAGTTCCCGCCGATCCGTAATCCTGATCTCACATCCCCGCACTTCCGCCCGTTCGATAACTCCCTCATACCAAGTTCCTTTCCCATCCACCAACGAAACCGCTTATCCGGCCCCCAACCTCAATACCCGTACACAATGTCTGGATTCATCCGCATTCAACGTATAAATATCCCCTTCGATATCCGGCGTATAAAATAAATGCATAACAACGATTAAATTTATCCGACAAAACTACATGTTTTCAACCATCAAACAAATTCTTACCAACCTGAATATTGAATTAATTTCATTGTATTATTTCATTCACATGAAGCGATTTTTTCATCGTTTCATGATTATTTTCGTCAAATACTCTGACTGTCGAATTACCTGCACGGTCATACTCTACCGTCATTCTTGCAAATCCATATCCACCTTTACATAACTTATTTTCAGTATCTAAATATTTCTTTTCTATTATTCTACCCCAATCGTCAAACTCAGTCTTCTCCATAAAATAACCGTTCACCAAACAGGGCTTTTCGGCTATATCCCAAAAAGCGACCTCGGTAATCATCCCTTTTTCATTATATTTTTGGGAAATAGCAGTAAAACCGCCGGTATTTATACAGGGTTTATCGTCTGTACCGAAATATACCTGTTTTACCACATTCCCCCGGTCGTCGTACTGAAAAGACAACTTTGCATAACCATCTTTCAGCAGACAGGGTCTATCATTTTCATCCCGATAAGCCACTTCGGTACAATTTCCGCGGGGATCGTATTTTTCAAGCACTTTTGCATAGCCACCTGTATGCATACACAACTTATTATTCACATCAAAGTAAGCCGTTTCTTCCCGAAAACCACGCTCATCATACTTAAAATTCAACTTGGCGAAACCTTCCTTATTCAGACCTAACCTACCATCCGTTCCCCAATAAGTCATCTCCGTTACATTTCCCCAACTATCACATACAGCAGTCATTTTAGCTGCCCCCTGGGCATTTAAACAGGGGTTCCCTTCCGGATCGAAAGTAGCTTCCTCTATCTTATTTCCCCGTTCGTCATACCTCATCACACACCGGGCCACTCCACTCGAATCGGTACATGGTTTTCCATCCACCCCCAAAAACAGAATCTCCGTTACATTTCCCCACTCATCGTATCCATAAGAAACTTTCGCATATCCTTTATTATTCAAACAGGGTTTTTCTTCTGTATCGAAGAAAGAAAGTTCAATCAATCTACCCCGCTCATTATATTTTGCAATATATTTTGCATAGCCTTCATTCGGATTTAAATAAGGTTCTTTTACATTATTCAGATATACCTTCTCTACGAGATTTCCTTTATCATATTTTGCTCTCCAATTAAACCCTGCAGGTTGGAACAATTTATCTTCCAGACATGAAACGAACTGCCCTGTCTGATTCCCAGATTCATCATACTCCAGCCTTACATTCGCAATGGGACAAGGAGCTCCGTCAGCGTCCTTAAAAGATATTTTCTCTAAATTATTATTGTTATCATAAGTTATCGTTACCTGGGCTATACCGATCTTATTCGGAACAAGATTTCCCCCGGCATCTACATAACTAATGGAGGAAATATACCCCTTATTATTATAAACAGCCTCTACTTTCATAACTCCTTCTTTATCCCTCACCGGCTCTCCATCGGTATCAAAATAAGCGCTTTCAATCATATTCCCATATTTATCATACCGGCCAATCCATTTTGCATACCCTTTTTTATTAAAACAGGGAGCTCCATCCACACCGTAATAAGCCATTTCAATCACATTCCCGCAATCATCGTATGTAGAAAGCAATCGGGCATATCCTTCTTTATTAAAACACAAATTACCGTCTGTCCCATAATTTGCCGTTTCGATGATTCTTCCTTGCTTATTGTACTTTGCAACACATCTTGCCACCCCTTCCCGTCCCCAGGCAAGCTGACCGTCTTTATCAAAAATCGATTCGGTAATACTATTCCCATGTTCATCGTATTCTTTCCCGATTATTCCCCCACCATTACTTAGCGGACAAATCTTTTGGTCTATTCCCAGATATACACCTTTTACAATATTACCGTTCTCATCACATTTTCTGGTATAAGTCGCCCACCGCTGTTCATTCAAAACAGGATTACCTGCCGGATCGAGATAAGCGATTACCGAAATATTACCATATTCGTCATAATTATATTTCTTAGAAGCTATCCCCATATTATTGGGAAAGTTAAAACCTTCAAACCCGATAAATCTGACCAACCGGGGCCTTCCGATAGAATCCAGGAGATAATCAAAGCCATAAATTCCCTTTGCATCACAAGCAGCGATATCGTCGTTACCGTTATATTTTTTAAATAACTTACGTATAATGAAACCTTGCCGGTCCCTGATTAAACGATACCGCCGGATTTCAGATTTCGAATTACTAAACATACTTTCAAATGCATTCGAAGTGATAGAAGTAAAAGAACTTGTAAGTCCGATACCCATTCCCTTATCCAATGATTTCAGATCTACATATTGCAAACTGTCCCCGGCAATATAGGCAACAATCAAAGGCTTTTGTTTGGAATTTTGATATTCAATCTCAATGACAGATTGTCCCCGTCTATCTTTTCGGCTTTCTATCTGTTGAATAGAAGAACGATCGACATATTCACTAAAATTGTGCTCTATAGGAAAACCGGCAGAATTGGCAAAAACAACTCTTTTCAGCGTGCCCTTTCCTTTCCCCAATATACTGCGGTGGGTATATTCGAAACGATAATGTGTACTTCTTTTTTTAACCTGTTCCGCACTTAACTCAATCACCCCTTCCGGTATTCCCCATCTATCCACATAATCAGCAAAATATTCATTTTTAGTCCGGTAATAGTCCCACAAGATGAATAAAACGAATAAGAATAAAACAACTCCGATTCCTGTACTCCATTTACGAATCCTCAGGATACGTTCATAAGGCTGCCATAAGGTATTGAACTTTATATCCAACAAACGGGCCACAACGCGGATAAAAGCCCTTTTTTTCTTCATCGCAAATGAACCGATCCCTTCTTCCCTGACATTTATAGCCAATAATTCTTCCTGGCTTATCGCCTTTATCTGTTCATGGATACATTCTGTCTCGATGTCATTACTGTAGGGAATCCCTGAAACGACAAAAGGGATGATCTTATCTGCTCCGTGAAGTGTAGCGAAATATTTCACTTCCTTTCCGACCCAGGGCGAACGCGCTGCTTCAGGTGAACATATCACAATAAGATAATGTGAACGCTCGAGTTCATGTCTTATATTTTCTTCCAGTCTCCCACTGTCGAGATCCGTATTATCCCTGAAAACAGGCCATACTTTCTTAGGCAACCGGGTGATTTGTCTACATAATTTCGAAGGTAACTTATACCATCTTAACCGATCCTGTAACCATTTAGCCCATTTCTCATCTTCCCGTTTATAGCTGATAAAAGCGTAATATTGAAATTGCTGTTCCATCATCCACGAATTAATTCAACTATCCCTATCCTTACAATTCACCACAAACAAAATTAAAAAATACATCATTCCATTAGCCATTTACCTGTTTTTTATTCATTTTTTAAACAATTCCTCCCTAACCCACTTCACTATCCAAATAATAAGAACAGACAATTTTAAACTACTTGGCAAATAAAATACAATAATCTGCAAATATATCCATAGTAAAAGCTCTTAAAACGTTTTAGATTTGTAACATGACGTCCATAAATTAATTTCGCATCTATATACTTTAATGTACCAAAGTTGATTTGCAAATTGCATTAAAAAATGTCAGCCTACGGCGAATAGGCTGACATTAAGCTGAATTACATTAAAGTTGAACTAAAATAGCCAATCGAACAAACGATGTATAAGATGTTTAAACAAATATGCAAAATCATTTAGCAACAACCTTTCCTTTCCGTATAATTCACCAAAAATTATTCATCGTCATCTGTTTCCTGATAAGCTTTCAACAATTCCTCCTGTACTTCAGACGGTACTTTTTCATAGCCTGCAAAATTCATTGTGAAAGTGGCCCGTCCACCGGTAATGGAACTCAGGGCAGTAGAATAACGCTGCATTTCCTTCAACGGCACTTTGGCTTTGATCTTCTGAAAACCGCTGTCGGCATCCATCCCCATAATCATAGCCCGGCGGGTTTGCAAATCGCCCATCACATCTCCCATATCTTCATCGGGCACCAGCACTTCGACATCATAAATCGGTTCCAGAATCTTCGGATTGGCTTTCCGGAAAGCCTCGCTAAAGGCATGACGTCCTGCCAAACGGAAAGAAATTTCATTGGAGTCTACCGGGTGCATCTTACCATCGTAAATACATACGCGAATATCCCGGGCATACGAACCCGTCAACGGCCCTTCTTCCATTTTTTCCATAATACCTTTCAGAATAGCCGGCATAAAACGGGCTTCGATCACTCCACCTACAATACAGTTGTAAAACACCAATTTACCTCCCCACGGCAAATCATATTCTTCTTTTCCTTTGATCGACATCTTGCTGTCCACACCACCGATCTTATAAGTCGTCGGCTCGGGCATTCCTTCTTCATAGGGTTCGATGACCATATGTACTTCCCCGAATTGTCCGGCTCCTCCGGATTGCTTCTTATGCCGGTAATCGGCCTGGGCATATTTCGTAATGGTTTCCCGATAAGGAATCTTCGGAGCATAAAATTCAATTTGAATCTTATCGTTGTGTTCGATCCGCCATTTCATCGTATTCAAATGAAATTCTCCCTGGCCCGAAAGGATCATTTGCTTCAATTCTTTGGAGTATTCCACCAACAAAGAAGGATCCTCTTCGTGCATCCGATAAAGCACTTCGGCCATTTTCTCCTCGTCGCCCTTATTCACTGCCCGGACAGCAGTACGGAAACGGGAATTCGGATATTTGATTCCGGGAAATACATAATCACAATCTTTCTCATTCAGGGTATCCCCGTTTCTCGTTCCTTTCAGTTTCACGGTCGCTCCGAGGTCACCGGCCCGGAGTTCCGTCACTTTCGTCCGGTTTTTACCGGCTACAGCATACAACTGTGCAATACGTTCTTTAGTACCGGTAGTCATATTGATCAAATCATCCCCTTCTTTCACCGTACCGGAAACAACTTTAAAATAGTTGATATCTCCCAGATGCTGCTCGATAGTCGTACTGAATACAAAAGCCGAAGCCGGGCCGTTCACTTCATAAGGCACCAGACGACCGTCTTTCGTAAGCATTCCCGGCATGGCAGCCGCACTCGGAGCCACGTTCACCAGGAATTCCATAAAACGCCGTACACACATATCTTTTTCGGCCGACACACAGAACACAGGGAACATATCACGGGCGATCAACCCTTTCCGGATACCGGCGCGCATTTCGTCTTCCGACAAGCTCCCTTTCTCAAAATAAAGCTCCATCAACCCTTCATCGTTTTCGGCAGCCGCCTCGATCAGGGCATTATGCAATTCGTCGGCTTTCTCTTTCTCCGACTCCGGGATCGGCAATACATCAGGTTTACCCCCCTCCGGTTTCCACTGATACATCTCCATTTTCAGGACATCCACCACCTGATTGAAACCGAGCCCCTGATTGACCGGATATTGCACCAGTACCACTTTCTTTCCGAAAGAAGCCTGTGCATGTTCAAGCGTTTGTTCGAAATTAGCTTTTTCATGATCCAGCTGGTTGATGACAAAAATCATCGGTTTATTTAAATTCCGGACATGCCGGCTAATAATTTCGGTCCCTACTTCGACACCCTTGACAGCATTGACAACCATCACCGCCGTGTCGGCTACATTCAGCGCAGAGATAACTCCACCGACAAAATCATCAGCCCCCGGAGTATCGATAAAGTTCAGTTTCTGATCTTTCCATTCGGTATATAATACTGCCGGAAAAACAGAAGAACCATACTCCTGCTCCACAGGCCTATAGTCAGAGGAAGTGTTTTTAGCACTTACGCTACCTCTGCGCGGGATGACCCCGCCCTCATACATCATCGCTTCAGCAAGTGTGGTCTTACCGGAACCAGCACTGCCTACAAGAGCGATATTCTTGATTTCATTCGGATTGTAGGTTTTCATGTAATTAATTTTAGGTTATTCGTCAAAAATGTCGACTCAATCGTTTTAAATCGGTTCACAAATTAAACAGAATTTTTCTAAAATCAAAGAAACCCTGGTTCAAATTTAACAAAATCAACTTTTCCTTATCTTGAAACTACATGAAGAAAATAGGTCGTACATTTCCCTTCCCCATTCGTCAACAACACCAAAACGGTAGCCACACTTTCACAGGCCGGCGAAACCACGCCGATAAATCCTTCACCAGCTTGTTCATCTACCGGTCCGGCTTCTGCCAGCCATCCGTTATCCCCGACAGCATATATGGACGGAGTACCGCCAAAACCGGAAATAACAAAAGGGATCTGTTTGGCTTCACCTGTTCTCATTTCATAGTCCATACCACCCGGAAAGACCAATCGCCAAGGCAATATACGGGGTAATCTTATTTTCTTATTATCCTGTAAAGTGAATTCGACATATCCATTCTGTACCTCTACTCCATGAGGAGCTAGAATACCGCCTCCCCATTCCCCCTTTTCTCCCGTAGGCCCATCCGGACCGTCAGGCCCCGTATCCCCAATTTCGCCTTTCTTACCAGATGCTTTCACTCCTGTCAATTCCCAGGTTTTTCCGTTATCCGATGAGATTTCCCACATACCGGAAACCATATCGATCTGCATCCGGGGAATTCCTCCTGGTGCCCCCTGTCCTCCTTGTTCTCCTTTATCTCCGGTCGCTCCCTTAATTCCATCTGCCCGCATACAATTTCCGGCTCCATCCCGAACAAATCTACCGTCCATCGTCCAGTATACATGCCCATCCGACGAATCACGGACAGAAATTAAAGGTACTTTCAATTCCCCATCTTCCCCCTTCATCCCTTTTTCTCCATGATAAATCCGTATGATACTTCCGTCATTCATACCAAATTCATAACCACGCAACGTTTCCGTAACAGTAACAATATATTTATTACTATTCAATGCCTCTACCAAGGAGGCCAAAGCACTGATATTTACATTCAATTCATACTGCAAATTTTCTATTGCCAACAATTGTTTACGGATAAGCTCCAATCGGAATTGGTCCACTTTACTCTCGTAACATCCTCCACAAAAGACTCCCAATATGAGCAAAATAAAAATACATTTCATTATCATTCTCTATAATGCCGTTAAATTCAAAGAATAAGTCCAAACCCGCCCTTGTTCGTCATTCAGAATCACTATCACAGCCGCCTTCCCAGGCTGCCCGGGAGCCGTCACAACTACAACACCGCAATATTCACCTGTCATTTCGATTTTTCCCTGCCAATCCCCATTCTCCAGTATCCCCACGCTTACCCCACCACCGTTCCCCTGAATCAAAAAAGGAATATCTGCTTCTTCCCAGCATTTCATCACAACGCAATTACCTTCGGGAAACACCAATTCCGGTTTTCGGTAACGCGGTATCTTCAAAACCGTAGCTTCCTCATTAGCTAAGGTAAATTCGACAAACTCTTCTTCTATTCTGATCCCATCCTTAGCAAACACAGCCTCTCCTTGTTCACCTTTCTCCCCCGGTTTTCCTTCCGGGCCAGCAGGTCCGATTTCACCTTTCTCTCCCGCTTCACCAGTCGCTTTTACACCTGTAGAATACCACGTCATTCCACCATCCGTAGAAATTTCCCATTCATTTGTCAGGGCATTAATTTGTACTTGCGGAGTCGTTCCAGCAATTCCCGGCCCTCCGTTTTCCCCTGTTTCGCCTTTTTTCCCATCGGCCCGTACAGCTAATCCGTCGGAACCGAACAGCAATTCACCCCCAACCGCCCAGTAAGCATGTCCATCCGAGGAATCACGTATCACAATAGAAGGTAATCTTATTTCACCATCCTTCCCCCGATCTCCAGGAGTACCCTGATAAATATGCAACACCTGTCCGTCATTCAAAGTAATCACATACCCCTCTGAACTTTCCACCACCGAGGTAATACCCTTTTTGTCCCGCAAAACATTCGCCAATGCCTGCAATACGCCGATATCATTATTTATTTTTTCTGTCCAAAATTGCAGCTTAGCCAATTGTTCAGCCAAACGATCCAGATCCCGACGTAATTCTTTCACCTCCTGGTCCTGACAAGCCGTTCCCCCAAGAAACAGTAAAACAACAAAAAGAAACCTAAACCAATACATCCTTATTTTATTTCATATACACCAATCGAAAACCCTCTTCTGAAGAAGTACCTTCATCCGGAACCGGCCACCAACACCTGCTATTCACTTCGAGATGATCCACCGTTTCCGGCCAAGCATGATGCCACTCCAGACAGTTGACCCATCCTCCACCCCGTATCACCTTTGCTGAACCGGTTTCCGGTCCCTGAGGATCGACTCTGTTCTTCCGTCCACGAACCGGATATTCTTCCCCATACCAATCTTCGCACCATTCTGCAATATTCCCGGACATATCATAAAGTCCCAGGAAATTGGGCATCTTTGTTTTTACCGGATGAACGCTCCCCCCAACCAAGTTATTTCTGTACTTAGCGCCAGGAGTTTGTCGGTTTTCTCTCCACCAAGCCACCTCATCGACGTTATCTCCTCCGGCATAAATTTCTGTTCCGGCTTTGGGGTTCTGTGCTCCCCCCCGTGCGGCATACTCCCATTGCGCTTCCGTCGGTAGACTTCCACCGGCCCAGCGGCAATAGGCCTTCGCTCCGGCCCATTTCACACCTTCCACCGGATAATCTCCAAAATCCTTTTGTATCATCCCCTGCTCCCCGATGACATCCCCCATTCGAGAACTCCACTTGCCGTTTTCATAAACCGGATCATGATAATACCATATACACCAAACCGTATCTCCCCTCCCGATAGTAGGGATATCATTTATTCTGATTATTCCTTCATCATTCAAAAAATCACAATATTGCTGCTCGGTAATTTCAGTCTCACTCATCCAAAACTCCGTCAGTTCCCATCCTTTACCGTGAGGTCCGATGATATCCAAGCTTCCTCCCGGGATACGGATCATCTTCGGTGTAGGCAAAGTCGTAATATTCAGCCGATAACTCCAACATCTCCCCTCATCTTCTGTCAATAAGATCACTATCGCACCTTCTCCCTGTTCTTCTGCCGATTGAGTACGAATGATTCCTTCGTTTTTTTTCCCTTCCGTCATAACAACCTGAGCACGACAACCGCCATATTCCAATACATTCATTTTCACTTTTTCATTTCCACCGGAAAGAGTAAAAAGAATATCTTTTTCCACACAACGAGGTAGACGAAATGATTTTCCTTGCGGAAACTCTAAAGACATTGTTCGATAACGGGGCAAACGGAACTTAGTCTGTAAAGCATCTGCCAAAGTAAATTCAACATACTCCTCCTCAACCACCACCCCTCCTTCCACAAAAACAGGATCTCCTTTTGGTCCCTGAACACCTTGTTCTCCCTGTTCCCCCCTTTCTCCCTGCTCCCCTTGTTCTCCTTTCGGTCCTGTAGCTTTCATACCTAAACCACTCCAAGTCACGCCCCCGTCCCAAGACACCTCCCATTCATTTGTCTGCTCTTGGATCCTAAGTTGCGGAGTCATTCCCATCTCACCTTGTTCGCCTATCCCCCCTTGCTCACCTGATTCACCATCTACCCGAATACATTCCCCCTGATCATTCTTCACTAATATTCCACCTATCGTCCAATACATATGTCCATCCAAAGAATCATATACAGAAACAGAAGGAGTGACGATTCCCACACTCCTTCCATCCTCTCCCTTTTCACCGTTCCGGATTTGTAAAACGAACTCTTGATCTAAAATAATCGTACAACCCGCCGACGTCTCCATGACCGAAGTGACGTATTTACCCTGATTCAATCCCTCCAACAATTTCTGCAGAGTTTTCAAATTTTCATTCACTTTTTCCTGCCAACTTTGCAACACCTTCAATTGTTTTTCCAGCTCCTCCAATTCACGCCTGAGTTCTCCGACATTTTCCCGGTCGCACCCCGACATGAACGATAATAACATTACCAGTTGTACGATTATACCTATTTTATACATAATATGTCATTCATACATTAGCGAGGCAGCGGTAACATATAGTTTAAACTATTTTTCTGAACAATCCGTTCTCTACCCAACACATTTTTATTCTCTTTTTCAAATGTTGCCTCCCAATTTTTAAATCGGCACTTATCCTGGATACTATTGGCTATTGCTTCAACTCGAACCCATATATCAGCTTCGGCTTCAACAGGTACGTAAGGCAAATTGTCAACAATACTTTTCAGTCCCGCACCAACATTCTCGGCATTGATAAATACCAGTTTCGTATTATTTTTTAAATCCAGATAAGAAATCGGAGAATCAGACAAAATCAAATTTTCCAAATTCACATTTCGACTCAAATCAACAGTCGATATATTCGATTCAGAAAATTCCAGTGTTTGTAATTTTACATTTTGAGATACATTTAAATAGGTCAATTGTGGAACATGTCGTAAGGATAAAATTTCCAATTCCGGATTGTGGGAAAAATCCAGGCTTTCTACCGAACTGTAAAAACAATAGAATGTCGCTAACTTACTACTTTTACTGGCATCTACGGCAACGACATCCCCCTCACCGATAAAATAAAATAACTGATACTCCGCTGCAGGACCACAAAACCGGATTTCATACAATGAGTCCTTACCATAATAATGTTGTTGAAGTAGAGCATCCTGCAGCAGATATTCCCTTTTCCCATCACCCCAATCCACCATCCGCTCGCTATGTTCCCCGGGAACGCTTGCCCATCCACTCGCTCCGACATAAAACGCAATATTCTTTCCCTTTACTAATACCTTCATGACAACCGGAGGATAAATCTTTGCTATCAATGCCTTATCGTTTTCGGACAGATCGACATTCCGGCTGGTAGCCAAATTGGGGGTAACCACCAAAGAACGAGGAATAGTAAGCACCATAATCGAACTTTTATCATATCTGGTTGTATCGGTTTCTCCTTCCGTATATAATTGCTTAAACTCTTCCACTTCTTCCTCCGAAATATTATATTCACCGGCTATATCCGCCGTGGACTTAAACCGGACAGGCGAATCCGGATTCCGGTGCTCGAAGCCTAGCCCCAATACACTGCCGAAGCCTCGTAAAACTTCGGCCTTAATACCCAATTCATCCTCCTCTTCTAACCACACGAAATTCAGGGAAGGTTCGTTTTGTGGAATGGCTTTACAATCCGTTCCGATAGTCGACCAGGCAATCCACTTTTCATCCATATCGAAACCGATTTTTACATCTGCCGTTTCGTTGACCTCCACATATTCAAAATTCAGATCTACATACTCCAACCACAAAGCAGCATACTGACGTACTTGCTGTTGCAATTCCGTAGTACCGTTCAAAAATTTTATACGGATTGTGTCCCCGGGCCGCCAATATTTCGATTTCACCCCTACCGTTTTGGTCTGTAGAGTTTTCTCCACACTTTTATTCCTCCACAAGATATCCCCTTTCAACTCTTTTTCCTCTTTCCCGTGCGAAGTCCTCTGTAATAAATCTTCTTCCTGACAAGCAGTCAAAAAGAAACAACTCAGTAACAAAATAAAGTTGAGCTTTTTCATAAGCAAAATATTTAAAATTAATAAGCAGAGAATTTACACATACTCGTCAAATATACTATTTAAAGACAAATATTACAATTTTTAAGTCAATTATTTTTAAATAAAATAAATAATATATATCCGTATAAATCTTTTACTCCCTCATTTGATGTCAGTATTTGTTAATTATTAAAAAACAAATGCAGGAAAAGCGATATCAGGCGTATACAATAAAAACTTTGGCGCATTTTTTGCACAGAAGAAAAAGATAAATATCAATCGATAAATAAAAAATGGAAAATACAACAATGTTTGGAGGTAGTCTTTGGATATGGGTTATATTCATCGGCTTCACAGTTATTAGCTGGCTGATCAGTCATCAACTGAAAAGCCGGTTTCAGAAATATTCGAAAATACCCACAGCAAACGGTATGACCGGAAGAGATGTAGTGGAAAAAATGTTGCGGGATAATGGAGTGACAGGCGTTAAAATCGGTTCTGTGGAAGGGATGCTGACCGATCACTACAATCCGGTGAATAAAACCATCAACCTCAGCCGGGATGTCTATTACGGAAACAGTATCGCCGCTGCAGCCGTAGCTGCCCACGAAACGGGCCACGCTCTGCAGCACGCCAAAGGATACAGTATGCTTAAGCTACGGTCAACGTTGGTGCCGGCAGTAGAGTTCGCTTCCCATTGGGTGCAATGGATTTTGCTGGCCGGTATCCTGATGGTGAACAGTTTTCCGGGCCTGTTGCTGATCGGAATCGGACTTTTTGCCATTATGACCTTATTCAGTTTCATTACCTTACCGGTAGAGATCGATGCCAGTCACCGCGCATTAGCCTGGCTACGCAATTCCGGAATCACGGATTATCAAACCCAGGGATATGCTTTCGATGCCTTGAAATGGGCAGCCTATACTTATGTGATTGCAGCTCTCTCTTCGCTGGCCACCTTGCTTTATTACATCATGATCTATTTAAACAGAAGAGATTGACCCATTGCTTCATGTGACAATTTTATCAAGATTAATTCCCAATAGCAGAAACGGGATCCAATAAAACGGATCCCGTTTTTTTATTGAATATTAGCAAGAATGCTTTTGCTATATATGGGTAACCGTATATTCACATTAAAAAATAAAAAAATCTGCTACCTCCTTTCGTCCCCCTCATCGTATATATAGAGTAAAATTAGCAAATCTTATAGAATGTTGGAATACGACAATAATTACATACGCCGTCTGATACAACTTAATTTGGTGGGTGGACTTTCCCCGGAAGAAAAAGGGAAATTGGAAAATTGGATTGATGAATCGGAAGAACACCGGTTACTTTTTTACAAAATAAAAAAGCAATTGAGTGTAAATGAAATAAGAAATTATTTACAGACCGATGTAGAAGATGCCTGGAAAAAAGTGAGGGAAAAGACGTTCGGAGCTCCCGCTGTCCGTCCGCGCAGGGGACTGAAGTGGTTGAAATATGCCGCAGTGGTGTTACCGGTTTCATTATCACTGAGTTTGTGGTATACCTGGAAAGAGAAAATGGAAAATAAACAGGCAACAGTGGCCTGTTTAAGTCCGGTTTTGACATTAGATAACGGAGAAAAATATCAGTTGGATCCGGAAGAACAAACAGAAATATATGTGGATGAGGAGGTAAAAGCATACCAGGCAGGAGGAGGGTTGATTTATGATACGACAGCCCGGCAAGAAGAAAATAAATATAACCGTATCGAAGTACCCCGGGGGAGCGAGTATTGGATAGTATTGCCAGATGGGACACGGGTGTGGCTGAATGCAGCGACCGAATTAAAATATCCGGTCGCATTCCATGCAAAAGAAAGACGGGTATATCTGAAAGGAGAAGCCTATTTCGAAGTTACCAAAGATTCTCGACATCCTTTTCATGTTAATGCCAGAAACGGGGTTAATATCAAGGTACTCGGAACTTCTTTCAACGTGCGAAGCTACACGGACGAGAATGCAATCGAGACGGTGCTGGAAGAGGGATCCGTACGAATGAGCCAAGGCAAAGATTCTGTTATTCTAAGCCCCGGCAACAAAGCCACCTACCTCCCCAATGAACCGATCAGATTAACGACGGTCAACACGGAACTCTACACGGCGTGGAGACACG
>OGTL01002414.1_pt1 | contig 14082 bp, 20 predicted proteins | sample 1553601 | NCBI WGS metagenome assembly OGTL01 (sample SAMEA2580112, study PRJEB22360) | human gut metagenome | biome: human gut; feature: human-associated habitat; material: faeces | place: Denmark | collected 2008/2010 | reverse complement strand
TCAATAAAGTTGAGTTCATCTTTAATGTCCGTCTGGGGACTAAAGGCTGTCTGGCTAGAGAGCTTATCGATGAACACAGGAAAGAGTTTGCAGACCTCAACAGCGGCGATCCTTACATCAGGAAGAACATCGCCACAGCAAAAGTGAATTGGAAATACGATCCGCGGCCGGTAGATGGAAAACCGGCATCAAACACCGCATCAGCAGAGCTTTATTACCACATGTTCTACGACCCGGTTATCTATCAGGAAGCGGCCAATAAGCTCACGGAATCGCTTCTCACGATTAAAAAGAAACTCATCGAAGAGGAAGCTCTCACCGAACAAGAAGAAGAGCTGAAAGAAAAATTCTTCCGGAACGATAAAGAAAAAGGCTTGGTTATTGTTAACCGACGGGTAGACGAATACTTGAAGTACAAGGGATTTAGAGTCTTAGTCACAGACTCGGAGAAAGATCCGGTTAAGGCCTGGACGGCTTATGCGGACCGCTGGCGCGTAGAGGATGCCTTTGCAACGCTCAAGGACCGACTCGGCTGTAATCGAATCAGGTGCTCTGACAACAAGGCACTGCAGGGGAAAACCTTCGTACAGTTCATTGCGACTGGCTTGTCGCTGATGGTTCGTTCGAGAATCCGCAGCTATATGAAGGAAAACAAGAAAGCAGGAAAACTGAACCTGGTCTACGAGAGCGACTCAAAGATCCTTCAGGTTCTAAATAACGTCATGCAAACTCGCTTTAACCACGGCTACTACTTCGACGAAGTTGCCGGTAAAAAGATTAAATACTTTGAAGCGTTAGGTGTTGGAGTTCCGGGAGCCGGGCCCGAGACGCCGGAAGATGTTCAGGAAGAACCAGAAGTCGAACCGTTATTAGGTACGGATATTGAAATTTAACGAGGATGCCGGAGCCGAACTCCGGCTAGATCACTGAAAAACGCAAAATCTCAGTTTTCCGGAATTTATTGGAAACGGGAACTAGAAAGGAACGCGGCGGATCGTTTTGCCGGAGTTCTTGACGCAGAAATGCAAAAATCCCGCGTTCGCGAGATTTTTTCATAAAGTATTCTTTTAATTTTGGTGGCGCGCCAGGCAATCTTCTAACCTTTTAAAGATTGCAGGGGGTTCACAAGTGGAGCACTCTGGAACATTGTTTATAAAAATCCTTTAAAAACAAACACAAAATAACAATTTTAAATGGGAAAAATTTTCCGATTGGGAGCATTAAGGAACAGAAGAAGATTAATTTTGCTATGCTTACTGTGGTGTTTTTGAAGTGTTTATTGTGATGAAAACAAAGGTTACGCTTAAGAATTATCTGACTCTGCCGGAAGGCTTCTATACGGTTGCGCCGAACTTAGTCTATATCGTTCGGGGCAATACCCGGCGCTTCGTGTTTCGCTACATGTTAAACGGCAAGCGCTATGACAAGGCCATTGGTCCGGTGAGCAAGGTTGATCTTACTCAAGCCAAGAATACTGCCAAAGAGTTCCTAGGTAAATTGGCATCGGGCGAGTCTTTGTTGAAGACAAAGAAAGAGAAATTAGAGGAGGAGTATCTGAAAGACGATACGCCGCTCTTTAAGCGCTTCGCCGATCAAACATTGGAAAAGATCAAAGATGTGAAGTGCTGGCGCAACGAGAAGACCTACACCAATATGGTGAAGTACTTCGATACCTACGTCTATCCAGTTATCGGGAACAAAAGAATAGACGAGATCAAACGTATGGACGTCTTGGCCGTCCTTCAGCCGATATGGATAACCAAGAACGAGACAGCGCAGAAGATCCGGACTCGGTTAGAAAACATTCTTGCCTATGCTGTAAACGACGGGTACTTGGAATTTAATTGTGCTCTGTGGAAGGGAAACCTTGATCAGTACTTACCTCCTCCATCTAAGGTTAGGACGGTTCAGCACTACACCTCCATGCCCTTTGAGGAATTACAGGAAAAGATCGGCCTCTTCCTGCCAACGAATAATAGAACCCGCCAAATCATTGTATTTACAATTTTGACAGCATGCAGAGTAGGGGAGACAAGCGGGGCTAAATGGTCGGAGTTTGACTTTGAGAATAATATTTGGAGCATCCCGCCGGAGAGACGTAAGGACGGCAAACCCTATCCACACCGAGTTCCGCTGAGTCGCCAAGCTCTGGAAGTGCTGAAATCTATCGAGCGCACAAGTGAGTTTGTGTTCGCTATCAATGGCGAGGAGGGTAGCAAGTATTCACTTACTACGATGTTTAAACGCATGACCGGGACAAATGCCACGATGCATGGGTTTCGCTCGACTTTCCGAGATTGGGCGGCTGAGAATGAAATAAACGACAGTGTTGCGGAGAAGTGTTTAATGCACTCTGCCGGCAACGCTGTCGTTCAAGCTTATCAAAGAAGCGACCTGTTGGAATTACGCCGTCCCGTCATGCAGGCCTGGGCTGACGCTGTTCTTGCTCTGCAGCCGCATGGGCAGCTTAGCGAACCAGTCTGAAAATTCTTTTTCCGTCCATACCTGGCGGCCTTTCATATAGTGGCCGCCGGGGAAGAAGCCTTCACGGATCCAACGCTCAATGGTTTTAACGTGACGTCCTGTGCGAGCGGCGATATCACTTTTGCCGAGAATCTGTTTGGTCATTTTTATCCTCCACGGGGTTACTTCTTCTGACCTCTTCCAAAGCGATCAGTACTTTAATGCGGTTCTCGATACACTCTTGCAGCGCGGTCCAAAAGCTAAAGTTATATCTGACGGGAGTCTCATAATACTTTTTGACCGTCGCTCCGAGCACCCCTTTATCTTTTAGGAAGCAGGCGTACCAGTATGAAAGCTCATGTCTTTCTGAGTCCGACAAACGCAAGGAGAAGTGGCTTTCCGACTGTCTTTTCAGGTACCACAAAGCTTTTTTAAGGTCCTGTACCTCCGAGGCGCCCTCCTTGTGTCCTGCCCTAAAGCAGTATTTGATGGTGTTCCCGAGGCAAAAGGGCAGACGCTCGCAGAAGTCAATGGGTTCGAGCTTGATGGACTGCTCTTCATAATGCGCAGGATGGTTGACAAGATCAGACATGGCAAATCTCCTTCAAATCCATTTTCATAAGACGGGACTTTTCTTCAAGCAACTTCTTGTATCTGGTCATAGCCTTGAACTGCTGCCATAGGTTTTTGTGGAGCTCCGGATCAATGGGTGCAGTCTTGCCTTGCTTGATTGCCCACAAGAAGTTACCGAGTTTGTTCTTTCTGATTGCCAGCTGCTGATACTCTGCAATCATCCGCTCCTCAACACTTCCGGAGAGCATGAAGTCGATGGTGTCCTTGAGGTCGAGCTTATCGCTCTGAGAGCACTGAAGCTCTTCATCGATTCTGTCTAGCTGGCGGTCACACTTTGCATCCATGAGTTTCTCAACTTCGGTCTTAAACTCAGGGTCGCTTTCCATCAGGTACTCGACTTGTCTGGCAAGAACCAGCACATCGGCAAGCTCCTTCATGCAGTCAACTGCCGCGGCATCTCTCTTTTCTTTGAAGCGGTTGCGGCCTGTCTTGCTTAGCAGTCGGTTGTATACGTTCCACTTGGCAGAAGCCGCACTGTATTCCGAGCACTCTTCTGCCAGCTTTAAAAGCTGAGTTCCCAGACCGTAATGGTCTGCAATCAATGTCAATTTATTTTTCATTCTTATAACCTCTGAAAAACTCTTCCACGTTGGGTGCGCCTAGCTCCTTCAGGCGCTTGATGCTTAAAGAATAGGCATACCCGTCGTAACGAGTAGGGCCCATAAGTTCCTGATAGATGATGCCTTTTAGCTTCAAAGCCTTAAGAGCTCTTCTCAGCGTCTCGTAGGCCAGACCTGAGACCTCCTGCAAACGGGTCAATGTCACTCTGCCTCGAAGGTTGACGTTGTAGAGAAAGAAGTAGAGCAGAACCCGTGCAGAATAAGAAAGGTCCTTCCTTCTTAGACACCAATCAGGCAACGTCTCTATTGGTTTTCTGCGTTTCGCGAGTGCCATTGGCTGGCCTCCTAAAGTGGCGCTGATTAAGCACGGCTCTTGCTGAAGAGGGGATCTCTTTAACGCCGTGCCCTGTACTTTTAGCGTGCTGTTCGTCCACGATCTGAACTGCTGCCAGGAACTCCCGGACCGTCCTTTGAGGTGCAAGCTCGAGCGCCTCTTTGAGCATCTCAACAATCTCCGCACATACACTCTGGAGGTCCTTAAGTTCTCCAGCTCGGGCAACGTAATGTGCCGTTACTCCGCTGCGTTTTCTTTGTACGATGTTTGCCTGAGCATGAAGGGCCTTGTAATGACGCTCGCGAAACTCAGCGACTGCCGCCTCCTGACCTTTGAACTTCCGGTCAAACATCAGCATGCCGCCCCAGTTCAACAGGTCCTGGAGCTGATGCATCTGGTCGTCCGTTGCCGTACCTCGAGGGAGAACGATCTCTGCTACAAGACCGATTTTGTTAATGATGTCTTTAATCTCGTTGATCCATTCTCTCGGGTAAACGCATCCGGAGCAATGGACGGGTCTTGCTTTGTATGGCTTACGCGGCTTTTTGTTCTTGGCCATTTTCTTGCTCCTTTGCCCGTCGTTCTTTTTTCTTGAAGGCGATCCACTCGCGGTTTCTCGCGTAATAGTCCTTTTGATAATCCTTATCGTCTGAGCTGAGACCGGAGTATCTTCTTTCGTATCCAACCATTAGTGCATGGTGGTAGGAGAGATGGATTGTGTAGTGTGCTAACCCTAACTCTTCCTCGATTTCGTACGGAGTTTTCCCGGCTGTAGCGAGTATTCGCACCTGTTGATCAATCGTCAGCATGCTCCTCTCCTAAGATTTCCTGCTTCCTGTCGAGAAGTACATCCAGTACGTCCCGCTTGGTTGCCAGTCTTTCTTTAACCGCTTCGTCGAGTGTTCCTTTGGCTATAAGGTAGTGAACGAAGGTCGGACGATCATGGCCTGCCTGAGCCTGGCGGACCGCGCCGATACGTTCAATGATCTGATCGTGTAGTTCGAGCGACCAGGTGCATGAGAAAAAGACAAGGATGTTTCCGCCGTCCTGGAGATTGAGCCCATGTCCGCAAGATGCCGGATGAGCGAGTAGGAGCGGTATCTTTCCTTCATTCCAATCACGAATAGTCTGCGGTGACGTGTCGAGCACTCGGGCGAAAGGGAAAGCTTGGCAGATACGTTCCACCTCATGTCGATAACTGTAGGCGCACAACACCGGCGCACCGTTAGCCTCTTCAATAACAGAGCCCAAAGCTTCGATTTTTGCAGTGTGGACAAGGTGGTGTCCTCCGTCTTCGGTTTCAGCGTAAACCGCACCCGACGCCATTTGCAGCAGGCGATTAGTTTTGACCGCAGCGTTTGCGGCCGTAATTTCTTCTCCGCTTGCAAGTTCAAGATAGAGCTCACGAGCGAATTTCCTGTACTGACGCATGACGTTCTTAGGCAGTTCAACCACAATGTCATTAAAAATATTCTTCGCCACATCGAAATAGTCCTCAGGGTTTACAGTTATCGCAACGTCAGAGAGAAGGGCTCTGATCTTTTGGTCTGATCCTTCAAAGGGCCTCCACTCGCACCAGCGCTGAGCGGCTCCTCCATGCGCGATCGGATAGAAGTACTTCTTTTGGAAAGCTGAGAACGACTTTCCGAGCCGCTTGCCTTTGTCGATAAACCAAAGCTGACCCCAAAGATCGAGCAGGCCATTTGGCGCGGGAGTGCCGGTAAGCTCCACGAAACCCTGGGACTTGTAGGCAACCGAGGCAAGCATCTTGGCTCGCTGAGTGCCTTGGCGGGAGCGGAAGCCTTTGAGCCGCGTGGCTTCGTCCACGACAATCAGATCAAACTTCCATTGGTCTCCGCTATAGTTGACGAGCCAAGGGATATTTTCATAATTGATCGTGTAGATGTCCGCAGGATTTTCGTATGCCTGTACTCTCTGGCGCTGATTGCCGCAGACGACTGATACCCGCAGGCCCTTGAAGTCATCCCACTTCCGCACCTCATCAGGCCACGTGCTTTGAGCAACACGCAAGGGTGCAATAATTAACGTCTTGAGCTTTGGGTGCTTAAGTCTGATTCGACGGACGGCTTCCAGGGTGGCAGACGTTTTGCCGAGCCCCATGCCTGCGTAAACGGCACAGCGTTTTCGGCTCATGATGTGCCGGATAATCTTTTCCTGATACGAGCGCGGAGTGTATTTCATAAATCCCTCGTCACATCCATACCGCCGAAAAGTCCCCAGCAGATGGCAGTGCGGATCGACTCTTCGTTGTTGCAGACAAAGACTTCAAAACCGCCTTCTTCTGAAAGAAGATCAATCATGCGCTGCTGTGGAGGTGAGAGCTTGCCGCGCTTCGGAGCTTTGAGCTCAATCAAAATATGCTTGCCGTCTCGCATGAGAAGCCAATCGGGAGCTCCGACGGTGCCTTCAAACGAGAGCTTGAACGCTGAGATACCGAGCTTCTTGCAAGCCTTCTTGAGAAAAAGTGTGTTTTGTCCTTCGGGAGTAGTCATGCCGCGTCTCCTTCGTTAAACCACAACTCAATCGCTTGTAACAGCAGCTCATAATGCTGTTTGATTTTCGGTTTACCTGCGTGAGATTTTTCGGAGGCCTCTCTAAACTCTTCAATCGTTCCTCTGAAACAGCCTCTCGTAAGCTCAACCGAGCCATCTTTTGTTCTGTATGCGGTCAGTGTTCCGAGGTCTCGCCCTACGCCGATAAAACACTGACAATCGCATTCTTGTTTAATTTCAGCATCGCCAGCGACACAGGTATCGCCAGAGACCCGAGCATCGCCACAGACCTGAGCCATGCCGCAGACTTGAGCGTTTCCATAGACCTTAGCATTGCCGCTGACCTGGGCACTGCCATAGACCCAAGCACCACCGTAGATCTGAGCGTTTCCATAGACCCTAGCATTGCCGCTGACCCACGCGTTCCCGCCGACCCAGGCGATGCCGTTGTGACAAAGGTTCTCTTCTGATTGAATGTAACCTCCTAGATCACCGGCTTTTACGCCACTGAAATCTCTCAGCGCTTTTATTCGGTAGAGTATGTGTGTGCCTATAAGAAGTGAATCGGCTTTGATAATTTCATATTTCTTAATCATTTTCTTCGCCTGTTAGTAGGTTCCTTTTCCACCGAGCCATCTGTGTCCATCAGAGGTTGTCATTTGTTGTCCTTCAAAAACTTTCCGATCGTGCGTCCGGCGGAGGAAAGAGCTTCGCGGGCAGCGACTAGGTCTTTATCAAGGGCCTCGCAGAACTCGTACTCTTCCGCGTGGAGATTAATATCAAAACGCATCCGGTCATTTACATACTCTTCTCTGCCAATGATTCTCTCTAGGTATGCCAAACCCGCTTCTAATTCCCGTAATGCTTCTTTATCCAAGTGTGCGTACATTTGCTTCTCCTTCTTCAGGTTTATACGGAGCTGGAACTGCCTTAAACGCGAGAATCTCATGTGAACCATGTATAGCCCATTTGCCATCGTCGGGAAAATATCGATCGAGTCTTGTTTCGATAATGTCTTCGGCCAATCTAACTGATATTAGGTAGGCTCCCGCCCCGGGTGGGATTACTTGCGGGTATGGGTTCCAAACGTTGGCTTGGTATTCCCGTGAAGGCGCAACCTCGTTTTTGTTAAATGCAAGGACTGCGTCCACGTTTGAAAACGGAAAGTTAGGTACTAAGACGCCGTTGCTGCTTGAAGCATTTAGCTCTAGGCCCTCAGAGTTATTGTTCCATTGCTTGCTAATTTGTTCCTGAACTTCAGACTCGCTAAAGAACTTGTATACCCATTCACCGAACTGTCGATTTTTGAAAGCAAACTTCATTTGTTGGCCTCCAAGAGTTTCAAAAATTCAGAAAAGCTCTTTTCTCGTTGACAAGTTAAGCGTCTGACGTAGATAGTTCCGGTTGTGACGTAGTATGAAAAAACTCGTCCATTGAGATAAACATTTATTTGTCCTGCTTTTTCAAAGGACTCAACGCAATAGCCCAAGGCATTCAATTGCGCAACTCGTTTGGGGAGTTGGTCTCTGATAATCTCTGTTGGGGTCATTTGTTAGCCTCCGTTTGAGGTTCAATAATTTGCCAAGCCTTTACACTATCTAAGGGGTGCGAAATGAAGTCCCCATCATCGATGTAGCCGTCTATAAACCGACCTAGGAATAAGCAGTCTTTAGCAATTAAAACCAGGAAATAAACATCCGAGCCTTCGACCAGTAGTTCAGGAGGTATCGGTCCTTTGTTCATTGGAATCTTCAAGTTCTTCTCCTTATTACCAACAGAGCAGACAGATCAGCCACATAAGAGAGGCACCTACTGCCGCACCGAATGAAAAATAGAAAACCTTGTCGTGCATGCTTTACTCCTTCCTGTATCGATAGGATTCAAACCCTGCTGCAACAAGTGGGAGTCCTTCCGCCCATGTCGGCAGCGTCGACATAAGCTCCTCCATCTGTCGATGATTTCGCGTTTCATCATCAGGTATCTCGCATATGTACTCGTCGTGTACAGAAAGAACGATCTCGTAGCCGGCCTCTTCCAGACGGGGACCGGCTTCAAGCAGCAGATCGCAGGCCACGGCCTGAGTTGCGTTTTCAACTAAACGGCCCCCGTAGGTCTTGATCGGTCTCCACTTCTTGGAATACTGCTCGATGCCGTAGTAAGTCATGTCGCACCGCTCACCTGAAAGGGCCGGCGCCGGATAAACAAGCTTTCTTCCTGAGGGCAATCGGACATAGAGATATGCTCCCTGCCTTTTCACAGATAGCTTCTTGCCGGCAGTAAAGATGCGGTTAGGTGTTCCGATTGCTTCTTGACAAGCATTGCCTAAACCTTCCCAAAGAGCAGTGATGTGACTGTTGGCTCGTCGCCAAGCATCTGCAACGGAGGAGAAGGCTACCCAGGTTTCAGGTGTCATGCCCTCGACGAGTCCTTTTTTGATTGCCCAATCGAGCTTGCCTTCGTTCTGAATCCAAAGAGAGGGATCACCCGCCTTTCTAATGGCAGCCACCATTTCTTCAACATTGATGTGGAAGTTTTCTACGAACGTTAGGAAGGCCTTTGGTCCGCCTTGGTATCCCATAGCCAGTTCAAGCACTTTTCCCATTTGTCTTTGGGCTTTCGTTACCTTTTCCGGGTCGACATTAAAAGTTCTGCCATAGGTGAGCTTGTAAAGGTCATGTCCTTTGTGGATCAGTTCACCTTTCTCATTGGTTGCCCAGTCCTGATCCCATCCATCTCGGTAGGGAAGCTTCCACTCTCCGCTCTTAGTAAGCAGCGTGTCGTACTCGACAAAAGCATTTAGCTTCCATGTCTCTCCTGCAAGCCACGCCAGCACGCGACCTTCGACGTTTGAGTAGTCGGCGATGCAGAGCCTCTTTCCTTTGGGAGCAACGATCGTGCCTCTTACGCAATTTGATAAGACCTCTCCCGGATCAGCCCAAATGTCGACAAGACAGTTGTTTTTAAGCGCCCAAATAGCAAATTCGATTTCGTCATTGGAAAGAGTAGGGCGCGCTAAATTTTGAGGCTGGAAGTGTCGCCCCGCGTATCGACCAGTTCGAGCCGCCCCGCGGAATTGCATAGTTCCTTTAAGCCGATTTCCAACTACGATAGATTCAATCTTTTTGAATTTTGCAACAGAGTTTTTAGCTGATTTCACACGGTTGCGCAGGTGCTCCTTAACCTCTTCAGGAAGCTCGGGATCATCCAGCCGCTTATTTATTTCTGCTTTGGTAAACGACTCCATTCCGAGGTTGTACTGCTTATTTAACCATTTCAGATAGGCGTCTCTTTGCGTCCCGGACGAGACCTCACCGCTAGTTAGCTCCTTAGTTTTTTCCGCAAGAAGTTTTTTGTTAAGTTCGGCCGTCTTGATGGCTCCATGGACCAAGTCCATGTCAACACATATTCCGCGGCGATTGATGACGGCATCTAAGACCTGTAAGCGTCGTTCATAATCCGTGCAGTTGACTTTTGGCAGGCGCTTATAGACCTCCCTCATGGACTCGATATCCAAGCGGCAGTAGTTAATAAATTTCGACCAATCTTCGGGATTAGTTTGTTTATTTCTGACCTTTCCTGAAGGCGTAGGTTTGCAAAAGAGATTGATCAGACGCACACCGTCTTTGTCTTTTGCTTTGTCCTGAGGCAGTCTGAAAACTTCACACATGCCCGCAAGGTTTCCGGGCAAGCCGTGCTCATAGGCGATGAGCATGGTATCGACTAAGGTTTCAAGCGGGAGCGCAGGACCTCCGTTTGTTTGATAAGAGAGGAAAACGGTATCAAAGGCTTGTCCGTTCTGCCAGACATGCAGCCGTTTTCCAAGTCCGGCTTCTTCAAGAGCTTTAAGAAGATCCGGCGGCATGGGCTCGTTATGCACGTCCCACACCTTGGCAGGCGCATCGTCCAAGGCATAGCCCCAAAGCAGAACCCGAGCGTCCGCGCTGGCTGCATAGGCGTGCGTGCCGCAAGTTCTTAGATTGACGGAACTAAAAGTTTCTAAGTCAAAGTAGGCGATAGGTAGAGAATCCATTCAAGTGTCTCCGATAAGAATTTGGAGGCAGAACGTGCATAGAAGCGCTCTTCTATTTAGAACCGGCGGAATAGGGCCACTATGTAACCCATGACCGGCCCGGGGAAGCGTCCCCGACTGCACACGCTCTTGCCTTATCAAGAGGCACTCGAATGAATGCCCCTATGATAAAGCATCTGCCTTAATTACCAGGCGTCTTCCTCGTTCTCGGGCATGTTGCCCACGGTGGATTGAGCGGACAGATCAGGGAAGTCTCCGTCCTCAACTCTTACTCCGCCTTTACCGAAGGGTTCCCCTGATTTCAGGAATTGCAAAGCACACAGGTCGCAGCCGACACCTGTGACTTCACTGTCGTAGCAGAAAAACGAGAGCTTGACGTTGGCAAAGCATCCGTCGGTGATGGCTTCGGGATCGTCTGCCGTCGTTGCTCGTCTCCAATCAAGACCAAGGGTCTGCGGAGGCAGATTCTTTCCGCCGTTGCCCTTCTTACCTCTGTACTCTTTACGTTTAGAGCTGATGGCGTAATACTTCTCTCCGGTATCCTCGTCTTCAAATTCACGGCAGCACATATTCTTCGGAGAATTCATTGAGATTTTCTTGAGCATCTGAGTGGCTTTTTGGCCCCATTTTTCTTGAGCAACCTTGCCAATCAGCTCTTTTACTCGATCAAACTGCTCTTTAGAAATACGAATCTGAGCGGTCCATTCTTTTTTCTTGGCGACTTCCTCCTCAGGTTCTGCTTCCGTTCCGTAAGGGCGAACGGGGTCATAGACATGAGGGAAAGCGATGCGTACGTCTCTTAGTACGATAACGTTGATTCTATTAGTCACGGTGACTACTCCTTAAAGTGTTGGGGACAAGACCGTTTAACGCTTTGAATGGCCTTATCTATGGCGGCAAGACGCTCTTTCGAATAGGGTCTGCCTGTTTTTGCCGCTTGCTTAAGAAGGTATTGAGCAAACGGCGGTAAAGGGTTGCGGTTATCCTTAGGCTGCTGTCGGTTGGTTTCCATCTCCGTTGTCCTTGAAATCCGCCTCTTCGAAACCCAAAGAGATTTCCGGAGCAGGATCGGAACTCGGAACCAACCTCGGATCTCCGTCTTTTCGTGTGATCAGTTCTTCAAGCTGCGGCCACTGCGTCTTCTTTCCGATGACGGTTCGCGTACTTTCTTTGTTTTCTGGGTCGATAAGTTTCTTGCAAAGCTTTGCGGCCTGAGTCGGGCTGATTACTTTGCGTACATACATGTCGTCCTGGCGAACCTTGAATTTCTTCAAAAGGGCTTCGGCCTCAGCGGGATCTTTCCAAGTTCTGTCGCCTTGACGGCCCGCTACGAGCTTCACGCCGGGGACTTTCTTGCCTTTAAAGATGCGATCCTTGATTTCTTCCTCGATATCTTTAAGCCATGTCTTAAGCTTTGGCGTTGTGTTGAATATCCGTCCCAAAGTCTCGGAGTCAGCTAAAGCAGGGGCGGGGAACTCAATCGCAAGATCAAGTTCTTGACTGAGATCTTTGGCCCTTTCCTGACAAAAATCTCTTCCTTTGCACCAACGGCAGCGCTCGACATCCGGGGCATAATCCTCATCGATAGCCGCTTGGTCATTTCTAATTTCATTTGCCCTTGCCGCGGCAAGAACTGCATCCGGTACCCATTGAAGCAGTTCACCGCGAGTGGTACTCCACTTAGAGATGTTGTCAGCCCGGGGCTGGACAATGCAAAGGTGAACTTTTTGGATATCTACGAATTCGGGACTAGATAAGATGCCGAGCGCATAAAGCATCATCTGCGGGTTCTTTTCCGCGTTAACAATCTTTCCCTGCCCGTGTTTGTAGTCAAACACATAGAGTTCTCCGCCGCTTACCACGTAGCAATCCACGGTTCCCCAAGTGTCTTTGACTCCGACGACAAACGAGAGATCGACTGAAGTTTCAATACCCGCAGTCTCGGGCTCTTCAAAATATGTATCCCGGACGGTCTCGAGATAGGTTTTAATGTGGGGTCTTAGGGATTCATCAAGAATCTCAGAGACGATTTCATCAGGCTCTTTGCCTTCTGAAAACATAATGCATAAGCACTGCTCAGCAACCGAATGAGCGTCCGTGCCTTCGTCGGCATAGATTCCAGCATCAGCCAGAGAAGGTTTCTTTTTAACTGCTTCTTGCTCTTCCCAAGGAGCGGCTACGCAATCTAGCCAGCGGAAAGCTGAAGAGGGCTGTAAAAAGGAATGTTTGCGCTCTCCGGTCTCAATAATGGGGACGATGCTAGGCATGAGCGGCCTCCAGGGATTGTAGTTTCTGAGAAGCGAACTCAATGAATTTGAGTTTTAATTCATAGCTCAGCTTTGAAGCGCTCTCCCCGTGACCAAAAGACTTAATAAAAGTTCTGACTTCTTCTTTTCCGCCCAAGGCGCTCTTAAGCCTGTTACAGATGGTGTTAATTGAGGAATTCACATCAGCAATCATTTTTTGGGTTGGGCTGTCAGTCTCAATCGGCTGTTCTTTCTCCGATACTTCCGTAGGCGCTTCTTTCGTCTGAGGTTTAGGAGACTTCTGCTTCGAGGCTTGGATAGGCGCGGAAGAAACTTCAGCCGTTTTCGCCTCGTTCAGCACGGGTGCGGCAACGGGCTGCATTCGCATTTGCGCAGAGCCCATCATCACTTGAGAAATTGCATCCGCAAGTTTAGAAATTGCGGCCGTTTTTTCTTCTTCAGTTTTAATAAAGCGTCCAAAATGCTCGTTAAAAGATTTAAGTTCAGTTTCAATGCTCATAAATAAATCTCCTTTTTAGAGAATCAACAATGGGAAGACTGCTCAATAGGAACCGGAAAAAATTCCGTCTTTACTGTTTCGTTTAGTATTTGAACAATCGGGGAATTGGGACTAAGGAACTTCAAGCGTCTGGAAAGGTTCACATGGGCGGTGAATTTAATTTTTTCTTTTCCGGCGTCTAATTGCCTGGCAGCAGTACGAAGGGCCTCACGGATTGAGCCCGCAACTATCACGCGGTAAACCAGTGCACAATTAAAGTCATCCGGCTGCGTAATCATCGGACCACCGGAAAAACCTGAATCAAAGTAGATAAACGAGATAACGGGCTCAGGCTTGTTATCGATCGTTAGACGAGCAATATATTTAGCAGGGGCCTTGATACCTTCCACAGGATCAGGCGCCTTTACCGCTCTAATTTCAATCCTTCTAAACACCATTTTTACTTGTCCTAAAAAACAAATAAGGACGCGCCCGGGGTTTTATCCGGATGCGTCCTTATTTCTGTTTGGGGATCGTCCCAAAGGTCTAAAAATTTTGTTTTATAAATCCACTTCAGAAAATGGACTTATAGAACCCGGCCCGGATTTAAGGAGGCGGCCGGGGTCCTCCGATACTGCCTAGGCGTTGAAAGCAGCTATCACTTCACGGCGCCGGGCCGTTGGTTTCAGTCTCCTGGATTCAATCGGAGCCGCGGAATTTTCAGTGTCGATTCTTAGCCAAGTGATCAGGCGCCCCGTGCTGTAAATCTCATAACGGTATTTACCGCTGGTGAATTCGTCTAAC
>OGTL01002411.1_pt1 | contig 14096 bp, 9 predicted proteins | sample 1553601 | NCBI WGS metagenome assembly OGTL01 (sample SAMEA2580112, study PRJEB22360) | human gut metagenome | biome: human gut; feature: human-associated habitat; material: faeces | place: Denmark | collected 2008/2010 | reverse complement strand
AACCCACTCGCGTTCGGACTCCCACGTAGCTGTACTAAGCTCCTGAATGGTCTAATGACCATCCAGGAGCTAAGTGCAGACGTGTCCGTACGGTTGCCGACACATGATCGCTTTTTATAATATTCAAATAATTTACGTGATTCAAACCACTATACAGCATACAAACACTGTGATTTATAATTGATAAGAATGGTTAGAATGGTTAGAATAAAGTTAGAAAGAACAGACAGAATAATTTCAAGGAGGGTTTTTCATGAAGTTACAAGAATCTGAGAGAACGGAATTCAAATCCATTGTAGTCACAGACATCAAGAAAGAAATCATAGCATTTGCCAATTGTGATGGAGGAAAAATCTATATTGGAATTGAAGATGATGGGACAGTTATCGGGGTAGAAGATTCAGACAGTGTAGCATTGCAAGTAAGCAATATGGTTAGAGATGCGATTAAACCAGATTTAACCATGTTCTTGCACTATGAGACAAAAGAGATAGAACAAAAACAAGTTGTGATCATAGATATTCAAAGAGGAACAGAACGCCCATACTATATAGCGAAGAAAGGGTTAAGACCAGAAGGCGTATATGTAAGACAAGGATATTCTTCTGTCCCAGCAACGGATACAGCTATTAGAAAGATGATTAAAGAAACAGATGGTGATCATTTTGAAGATATGAGATCATTAGATCAAGAATTGACTTTTTGCGAAACAAAAAAAGAATTCCAAAAGAGAAACATCACATTAGAACAGTCACAGATGAAAACTTTAGGAATTATAAACCAAGATGGAATTTATACGAATCTTGCTTTATTACTTTCAGACCAATGCGTGCATACGATTAAAACAGCAGTTTTTGAAGGAAAGAATCAAAATATATTTAAAGATAGAAAAGAATTTACAGGATCACTATTTGCACAAATGGAAGCAGTATATGATTACATTGACTTCAGAAATCAAACACATTCAACTTTTGAAAAACTTTATCGAATTGATAATAGAGATTATCCAGAAGTAGCAGTAAGAGAAGCATTGCTAAACTGTCTTGTACACAGAGATTACGGATATAGTTCTAGTATTCTGATCAGTATGTACGAAGATCGGTTAGAATTCACATCCATTGGGGGATTGGTAACAGGAGTTACATTAGAAGATGTGATGATGGGGATTTCTGTATGCAGGAATAAAAAATTAGCGAATGTTTTTTACCGTTTAGAATTGATCGAAGCTTATGGAACAGGAATACAAAAGATCATGAATGCTTATCAAGATCAGTTTATAAAACCAGAGATCAAAGTCAGTAATAATGTATTTAAGATCATATTACCAAACACAAATGCACAGGCAGAATTAAGAGAAGAACTGCAATACCATACACATATACAACCAGAAGACGAAGAAACACAGATCATGCAAATGATCGATCAAGAAAAAAGAATTCAAAGAAAACAAGTTCAGGAAAGATTAGGAATCAGTCAGACAACGAGTGGAAGGATTTTGAAGCAGATGGTTAAAAAAGGATTGATCATGCAGAGAGGCAGAGGAAAGAACACATGCTATGTGAAAAAATAATTACGAGACAATGTACAAGATATGATCGGACGAAAACAGCAAATGCATATGAAAATATATAGTGACCATATAAAATAAATAGAATTTATAATAATACCAGTGATTGAAGCATCTGAAAAAGAGGTAAAATCACTGGTATTTATCATATAAAAACATCACAAATACTTGAACAGAAGGGGTGGTCGTGGTATATTAAAATTTAATAACAAGGAGAGAAAGATGGAAAATTTAAAAAAAGAGATCGAACAATTAAAACAAGAAAAAAATGCTGTTTTACTAGCACATTATTATGTAGACGATGCCGTTCAGGAAATTGCTGATTATGTTGGGGATTCTTATTATCTTGCCAAAGTTGCATTAAAAGAATCCAAAGATGTGATTTGTTTTGCAGGCGTAAACTTTATGGGTGAGAGTGCCAAGATCTTAAACCCAGACCGTACAGTGATCATGCCAGATCAGAAGGCAGACTGCCCAATGGCTCATATGGTCGATGTAGAGAAGATTGAAGAGATGCGTAAGAAATATGATGATCTTGCTGTTGTCTGTTACATTAATTCTACAGCAGAGATCAAAGCACATTCTGATGTCTGTGTAACTTCATCCAATGCTCTGAAAGTTGTAACAGCACTTCCACAGAAGAATATTTTCTTCGTACCAGATGAGAACCTCGGACGTTATATCGGAAGCAAACTTCCAGAGAAGAACTTTATTTACAATGACGGATTCTGTCATGTACATAGAAGTATCACAGCCGAGAACGTAAAGAAAGCCAAAGAAGTACATCCAGAAGCAGAAGTTTTAGTGCATCCAGAATGTACACCAGATGTTGTAGCTTTAGGTGATTATGTAGGAAGTACATCAGGAATCATTGACTATGCGACAGCATCTGACAAAGACGTATTTATCATTTGTACAGAGATGGGTGTTTTATATGAATTAAAACAGAAGAACCCAGGAAAGACATTCTACTCTGTAGGACATCGTCAGTTCTGTCCAAATATGAAGCGTATCAGTTTAGAGAATGTAAGAGACACATTAAGAGACATGAAGAATCAGGTGGAATTACCAGAAGAACTGCGATTAAATGCTAAGAAAGCATTAGATGAGATGTTAAGAATCGCGCAGTAAGACAGGAAAGTTCCAAGGAAGGGCAAAGAGAATTATGAAAACAGCAGATGTGATCATTGTAGGAAGTGGTGCTTCAGGGCTATTTAATGCATTATTTCTTCCGAAGGATTACAAAGTAATCGTTATTACAAAGAAGGAAGTTGAAGAAAGTGATTCATTTTTGGCGCAGGGAGGAATCTCAGCGCTGAAGAATCCGGAAGATTATGATTCATATTTCGAGGACACTATGAAAGCCGGACATTACGAGAATGATAAAGGTGCCGTCGAGAAGATGATCAAAGAATCACCACAGATTATTCAGGATCTGAAAGATTTTGGTGTAAGATTTGACTTGAAGGATGGAGAGATTGAGTTTACAAGAGAAGGTGGACATTCCACATTCCGTATTCTTCATCATGAAGATCTGACAGGAAAAGAGATCACAAGCCATTTATACGAAGAGGCGAAGAAACGTGATAATATTACGATCATGGAAAATTGTACGATGATCGATATCATTGAGAAAGACGGAGAATGTAAAGGAATTGTATATAAAGATGCAGATGGTAATTTAGATACGATCGAAGCTCCGGATACTGTTCTTGCAACAGGAGGACTTGGAGGGTTATTTAAACATTCTACAAACTTCAGACATCTGACAGCAGACAGTCTGGCTATCTGCCTGCGCCATAATGTTGAATTAGAGAATATTAACTATATCCAGATCCATCCAACAACATTTTATTCAAAGAAACCAGGAAGAAGATTCTTAATCTCTGAATCAGTCAGAGGAGAGGGAGCTTATCTGCTGAATAAAGATGGAGAACGTTTTACAGATGAGTTAAAACCAAGAGACGTTGTAACTGGAGAAATCTGCAAACAGATGAAGAAAGACGGAAGTGATCATGTTTATTTATCTGTTACACATTTAGATGGAGAAAGAATCAAACATAGATTCCCAAACATCTACAAACAGTGCTTGGATGAAGGATATGACATGACAAAAGAACCGATTCCAGTAACACCGGCACAGCACTATTTCATGGGTGGAATTAAAGTAAACTTAGACAGCAAGACATCTATGGAACATTTATATGCAGTCGGTGAGACAAGCTGTAATGGGGTTCATGGAAAGAACCGTCTGGCAAGTAATTCATTATTGGAAGCACTTGTATTTGCCAAGGCAGCAGCGAAAGACATCACAGAACATCCATCAAAAGCCGAGACAGTCGAAGTAGATTTAAGTAAGTATCAGAACGAAGAACAGCGTGAGAAAGAGAATGAACAGCTTGTTCTTGACGAAATTAAACGAAAGGACAGAAGTTTTTATGATCAGTGGTGTAACGATGAGAATTAACATCGATGAATATTTGATGAATGCATTAAAAGAAGATATCACTCAGGAAGATGTCAGTACAAACGCAGTGATGCCAGAACCAAAACAGGGAGAAGTAAATTTAATCTGTAAACAGGATGGGGTCATATGTGGATTAGAAGTATTTGAAAGAGTCTTCAAACTTTTAGATGAAACTGTTGTTTTTGAGACAGAATTAAAAGACGGAGATAAAGTAACCAAAGGACAGCTAATGGGAGTTGTCAAAGGAGATATCCGTGCCCTTTTATCTGGAGAGAGAGTTGCATTAAACTACTTGCAGAGAATGAGTGGAATCGCAACAATGACAAGCGAGTTATCCAAAGAGCTTGAAGGATATAAAACAAAGTTATTAGATACAAGAAAAACAACACCAAATATGCGCCCATTTGAAAAATACGCAGTGACTGTTGGTGGTGGACATAATCACCGCTACAACTTATCCGATGGAGTCATGTTAAAAGATAACCATATCGGTGCTGCAGGTGGAATCAAAGAAGCGGTAGCTATGGCAAAAGATTATGCACCATTTGTCAGAAAGATTGAAGTAGAGACAGAGAATCTTGACATGGTAAAAGAAGCCGTAGAAGCAGGAGCAGACATCATCATGTTAGACAACATGGATGATGAGACAATGAAAGAAGCTGTCAAACTGATCGACGGAAGAGCTGAAACAGAGTGCTCAGGAAATGTTACAAAAGAACGCCTAAAGACGATCCGTGAGATCGGAGTGGATTATGTATCCTGTGGAGCTTTAACACATTCAGCTCCTATTATGGATATTTCTTTGAAGAATTTACATCCGGTAGAGTAAAGAATAAAGATATAAAATCCGATGTTTTTATAAGAATAGTCATAGGATTGTTCTTATAAAAACATCGGATTTTTTTGATAATAATTTCCAGAAAATAACATTTTTTATTTCGACAGAAATTGCATACAAAATCCTCTATAATAATCTTGCAGGAGGGAAAACTATGGAAATCTTAAGGAAAAAAGAATTCGAAGAAGACCGGTTATTTCAAAATTTTCATGAAATGATCCTTTATCATATGCGCCAGATGCAGCAATGTCTCACGACAGCGGGAAAGATGTTCTGTGATCATAACGATGAGGAAGAAACGTATGAAAAACGGGGAAGAGATGTAGTTGAAAGTGTGATCTTAAAAGAATGTGTCGGATGCCGTGAGAATCAAAAATGTCAGTTTACATTAGCAGATAAGGACAGGCTTGGGCAGATCATCGAAAAGCAAGGTGGATTAAGCTATGCAGATTTAAAAAGATGTCATCCATGCAAGAATGGACAGGATTTTATCGAGGAAGCAAATAAGATTTATGAACGGGAATTATTTCTGCGTGCAATGAGAAATCAGATGAAACAACTGAGAAAAATTGTCGGGGAGCAGTATATCAGAGCCGGAAATACACTGGGTGATTTCTTTCAGGGAAAAGTATCATTAACGGCAGATAATAAGAAATTATATGAGAAGATCACAAAAGGTTTTGCAAAAAGCCAACTGAGACTAAAAGAAATTTATTTCTACGATAATCCAGAGAAAGGAAAACAGATCTATCTATATCTGAAAAAGAAAAAAGGCAGGGAAATCAGCACAAGACAAGCAGCAGTGTTGTTAAGTTCCATGACAATGGAGAAAATGAAGCCATTGCCAGATCAGAAAAAGATGATTGGAAATTATTATGAGATTTATGGATTTACACCAGAAGAAAAATTCCATGTAATCGCAGGAATCCACACTTTGCCAATGATCGCAGGGGATGAGAATGGAGACAGTTTTTCCATGGGAAAAGTAAGGGAAGGAAGTTTTGTGTCTATGATCTCGGATGGAATGGGAACAGGACAGGAAGCGAAAAAAGAAAGTAGGAAAATAATTGAAGTGATGGAAGAACTTCTAGGAGCAGGAATTAACGAAAGTCAAAGTATTCAGCTTTTAAGGTCCATGATGATCTTACAACCAGAAAAAGAAAAATATGCGACATTAGATTTTTTTCAGTTAGATTTATTTGCAGGAATCGGAACATTCTTTAAAATTGGAGCCTGCCCATGTCTTTTAAAGAGAAAAAACGACGTGGAGATCATTCAAGTAGATACGATACCAGTGAACCTCTTATTACATACCGAGAAAATTCCAATTTACCGCAAAAAGATGGAAAGTGAAGATATTTTAGTCATGTTAAGCGATGGAGCCTTCGACGGATTTTCGCAAAATGGTTTGGAGATGGCAGCACGATATTTGAAAGAAATGGATGTGGTACGTCCACAGGCGATCGCAGATGGATTATATGAGCAAATTACAACAAACAAAAAATTTGAAAAAAGAGATGATATTACGATCATGGTATTGGGAATCTGGGACAGGTATTGAAGGAATCTGCAAAGAATGATAAAGTAAATTACATGAATAAAGTAAAAGAACTTATCAAAGAAAAAAATTTAATACAAAATGGAGATCATATCATTATCGGTGTTTCTGGCGGTGCAGATTCTGTATATCTGTTACTTATTTTAAATGAATTAAGAGAATCAATGAATCTCACGATCACAGCAGTCCACATCAATCACATGATTCGAAGAGAAGCTGTGGATGATCAGAAGTTCGTGCAGGATCTTTGTGGACAACTTTCGATTCCGTGTAAAATATTTGAAATAGATGTAAAACAGATCGCCAAGCGTGAAAAGATGTCATTAGAAGAAGCAGGAAGAAAAGCGAGATATGATGCATTTGCGAAAACAATGAAAAAATATAATGCTGATAAGATTGCGATCGCACATCATCAAAATGATCAGGCAGAAACATTTTTATATCGAGTGGTGAGAGGAACTGGAATTTATGGGGCGGGTGCCATGAGAGAAAAAGATGGAAATCTGATCCGTCCGCTTTTATGTGTAAAAAAAGAAGAAATCGTAAAATATTTAAAAGAGGCTGGGCAGGCCTGGGTAGAAGATGCAAGCAATCAGGACGATGCATTTGCAAGAAATCAGATCCGAAATCAGGTAATTCCAAGACTTGAGATGATCAATGAGCAGGCGGTGGAGCATATAGGATGGCTGTGCGAAGATATCAAAGAAGTGACGACGTATCTGACAGATCAGATAGAAGAGTCATTTTTAAGATGTACAAAGCCTATTGGACAAGGATTTGAGATCAATTGTGATCAATTGTTATTGGAAAACCATTGGATCCAGAAACAGGTTCTAAAAAAAGTTTTGGAAGAAACAGCTGGTAAGAAGAAAGATTTAGAAAGAAGACATATTGAAGATCTGTTAACTTTGGTAGAAAATGGAACAGGGAAACGAATTTCCCTTCCGTATAATATGGTTGCTGAGAAAAATTATCAGTATATTAAGGTACAAAAAGGAAATATATCAGATAAACAAGAAATGACAGGAAAAATTTTGTGCGAAGAGGTTACAGATTTGACAAATATCGTGGAAAATGATTGTATCAAAATCATTGATTATGATAGAATAGAAACAGGTGTACAATTACGATGCCGGAAGCCAGGAGATTTTTTTACATTTGGCAAAGATCAGAAGAGAAAATCATTAAGCAGGTATTTTATTGATGAGAAGATTCCAAGACAATTGCGGGAAGAGATACCATTGGTGGCAGATGGCAGTCATATTGTATGGATCGTTGGCAGAAGAATCAGCGAATATTATAAGATCAAAGAATCAACCAAGCGTTATTTAAAGCTTGAGTTCAAAAGAGAAGGAGATGATTCCAATGGAGAATATCAGAGTAATGATTTCAGAGGAAGATGTAAACAAACGAATCGCGGAGATGGGAGCGCAGATCAGTGAAGATTATGCAGGAAAAGAAATCCATCTGATCGCCATCTTAAAAGGAAGTGTTTTTTTTGCGTGTGAACTTGCAAAGAGAATCACGATTCCAGTAACAATTGATTTTATGTCAGTGTCTAGTTATGGAAATTCCAGAGAATCCTCAGGAATCGTTAAGATCGCAAAAGACTTAGATGAGCCAATCTTAGATAAAGAAGTATTAGTTGTAGAAGATATCATTGACTCAGGAAAGACTTTAAATCATTTAAAACCAATGCTTGAGAGCAGAAATCCTGCGTCACTTCATCTGTGTACATTGTTAAGCAAACCAGATCGTCGTGAAGTTGAAGTACCAGTCAGATATATTGGTTTTGAAGTACCAGATGAATTTGTTGTTGGATATGGACTAGATTATGCACAGAAATATCGTAACCTTCCTTACATTGGAGTAGCAGAGGAAGAGTAGAGAGGAGACTAAACGTTGAACCCGAAGAAAAGTAACAGTGGATTTTTAGTAGTCCTGCTGATCTTGGTGATCGGAGCATATTATTTTATCAGCGTGTTCCAGCCAGGTTCAGGTGATTACACCTATCAGCAGTTTATGAAGGATGTAAAGTCTGACAAAGTAACTGCGGTAACTATTAAACAGAATAAAGAAGTACCAACTGGGACGATCACAGCAGAGTTTGGAAAAGATGATTATAAGAGCTGTGAAGTTACAGATGTCAATCAGGCAATCAATGATATTAAGAAAGCTGACAGCTCTCTTGCCAATAAGATCAGTATTAAGGGAATCGATCACAGTGGGGATATGATCTCTAATCTGATCGGGGTAGTACTACCGATCGGAGTTGTCATATTTTTCATGGTTATGATGATGCGCCAGAATGGTGGCGGTGGCGGCAAGATGATGGATTTTGGAAAAAGCCGTGCTAAACTTGCCAATCCAAATGCTAAGAAAGTAACATTTAACGATGTTGCAGGACTGACAGAAGAGAAAGAAGAATTAGAAGAAGTCGTGGAATTCTTAAAGAATCCAGGACGATTTATAAAGATCGGAGCCAGAATTCCAAAGGGCGTCCTTCTTGTAGGACCTCCAGGAACAGGTAAGACATTACTTGCAAAGGCAGTTGCAGGAGAAGCGAATGTACCATTTTTCAGCATTTCAGGATCTGATTTCGTGGAAATGTTCGTCGGTGTTGGTGCAGCTCGTGTACGTGACTTATTTGCAGAAGCTAAGAAACATTCTCCTTGTATCGTATTTATCGATGAGATCGATGCAGTTGCAAGACGAAGAGGCTCTGGACTTGGTGGTGGACATGATGAACGTGAACAGACATTAAACCAGATGTTAGTTGAGATGGACGGTTTTGGAGTGAATGAAGGAATCATCATGATCGCAGCTACAAACCGTGTGGATATCTTAGATCCAGCGATCTTACGACCAGGACGATTTGACCGCAAGGTTGGCGTTGGAAGACCAGATGTCAAAGGGCGAGAAGATATCTTAAAGATTCACTGTCGTCAGAAACCATTAGGAGATGATGTTGATCTTCATGAGATCGCAAGAACAACAGCAGGTTTTGTGGGAGCAGACCTTGAGAATCTGATGAATGAGGCAGCCATTCAGGCAGCAAGAGATGACAGAGCCTATATCATGAAAGAAGATATTGATAAATCATTTATCAAAGTAGGAATCGGAACAGAGAAGAAGAGTCGTGTGGTACCAGAAAGTGAAAGAAGGATCACTGCATATCATGAATCTGGACATGCAATCTTATTCCATCTGTTACCAGATGTAGGTCCGGTTTACACTGTATCTATTATTCCAACAGGAACAGGAGCAGCTGGATATACGATGCCGCTTCCTGAGAATGATAATGTCTTTATGACACGCGGAAAGATGATTCAGGATATCATGGTAAGTCTCGGAGGACGAATTGCCGAAGAATTGATCTTAGATGATATCACAACTGGTGCATCACAGGATATCAAACAGGTAACCCAGTATGCAAGAGCTATGGTAACGAAGTTTGGTATGTCAGATGAACTCGGACTGATCAATTATGACAGTGGTGAAGGAGACGAAGTCTTCTTAGGAAAAGAAATTGGACAGCAGCGTCCATATGGAGAAAACACACAGACTGTGATCGATCAGGAAGTGAAGAAGATTGTAAATAAATGCTACAAAGATGCGAAAGCACTGATTGAAGAACACATAGATGTCCTTCACAAATGTGCCGCATTATTATTAGAGAAAGAACGCATTAACCGCGCAGAATTCGAAGCATTATTTGAGCCTGAAACAGAAGTTGAAACACAGGCATAAAAAAATATAAAAAAAGTTAAAAAAACACTTGCAATTTACCTGACAATGCCGTATAATCTTTAATTGTCAGGTAAACACTTGGTGGGATTCCCGAGTGGCCAAAGGGGGCAGACTGTAAATCTGTTGGCACCGCCTTCGAAGGTTCGAATCCTTCTCCATCCAGCGAATTTAGCTCTTACATCTTTGCGATGTAGGAGCTATTTTTTTTGTGCAAAAAGAAAACCGCAAAGGGGCCGCAAAGCCGCGGCCCCTTTGCACACCCCTCGGGCTTTTTTAAGGAGTTCTTGGTTGTGGATGAGGGGAGGGTGTTGACTTGTGTCTGTATGCTTGGGTATTGGATGTGGGACGCTGTGCCGATCTGGTTCCTGTATGCTTCGGTGTTGGATGCGGGATGCTGTGCCGATTTATTTTTTGGGGGATACGGCCGGCTGCTTTATTGGTTATGGATTGTTTTGAGGCCGTTTTCTGTATGCTTCGGTGTTGGATGCGGAACACTGTGCCGATCTGGTTCCTGTATTCTTCGGTGTTGGACGTGGAACGTTGTGCCGATTTATTTTTATATATTGTGTTTTTTGGGCACTGGGCAGAATGTACATTCGCTTCTATTGTCTGCTCTCTGCGGTTGAATTTTCAGCCGGGGATGTGGCAGCGGTATGGGCTGCTGCGGAGGAGGTGTGATACTGCTTAGGCTGCGGGGATCGGCGTTATTGAGACAGGGGCTGCTGTCTGAGCCAGAGGCGAGTTCTGCCCCTGTCTCAATGTTTTTAGCCGATTTCCGGAGCCTTAGCAGTATCCGCCGACGGAGCCCTGCCCGTACCGCTGCCACATCCCCGGCGTACGGTTCATTCAATCCACCACACAAAGAAAAAGACGGCCACCCCCCAAAAAGCGAGACAGCCGTCCTTTCCTCACACATCATACATAGGAAATCGAAACACCGAAAAAAATCTATTTGTTAACTCTGTTAACCGTATTACCATCCAGAAAAGCCTTGATATTATCAACCGTAATATCCATGATCCTCTGTCTGGAAGCCTGAGCAGCCCAGGAGATATGCGGAGTGATGATGCAGTTTTTAGCCTTGAGAAGCGGATTATCCCCCTTGATCGGCTCAGTAGAAACAACATCAAGACCAGCAGCATAAACCTTCCCACTATTCAGAGCATCTGCCAGATCCTGCTCAACAACAAGCTGACCACGGCTGTTGTTGATAAGGATAACTCTATCCTGCTTCCTTTGTTTGCAAGAACGATAACATCTCCCGGCTGAGCCATATCCAGTGCTTTATGGAACAGAAGGTTATCTCCTGCCGGTGCATTTACTGTAAATGCAGTTCCCAGAAGTCTTGCCTTCGGGTTCAGCGGGAAAATGCTGGAATCTACGGCAGCGATACTTCCACAGTTATCATCAATATTTGCAACTGGAATTCCACGGAAGGCTTCTACTAATTCTTTTGACGGTCTTTCAAAGTTTCGTCTGATCCTACATCCTAATGCCATATGAAAACCTCTCTTCTTTTGATTTTCTTTTTTAATTGTATTTATCATATCATACAAGCTTACTATTGAATAACGAATAATTTCTCTGTATAATATAAATAATTTTTATATTATCAAAGCTTACCCCCCTATAGACAACACCAAAGAAAAGGAGCTGTTCATATGAATCTTGCTGAAATCGAAACCTTTCTCACCATTGTAAATACCAAGAGCATCACCCGTACAGCGGATCTTCTTTTTCTTTCCCAGCCTACTGTCAGCCACCGGCTCACATCTCTGGAGAACGAACTGGGTTTTCCCCTTGTGATCCGTCAGAAAGGCCACAAGCAGGTGGAACTGACTGCCAAGGGAACAGATTTTATCATCCTTGCGGAACGCTGGATGTCTCTCTGGAAGGAAACTATGGAGTTGCAGCGCAATCAGGATTCCCTGCTGCTTACCATCGGCTGTACAGACAGCCTGAACGTAGCTGTTTTCGCACCACTATATGACAGGATCTTAAATGAGCAGACCAAGCTGGACCTGAACATCGAGTCCCATCATTCTTCAGAGCTCTACGGTCTTCTTGGAGAACACAGCATTGATATCGGATTTGTCTACCACAAATTGCATTACAAGAATATCATAACAGAGAAAATCTTCGAAGAAAAACTTTATCTGATACAATCGGATCAGCCAGTGATTCCGGCTCCGGCAATACATACCGATGAGCTGGATCCATCCCTGGAGCTGTTTTTAAGTTGGGATGACAATTATCAGATCTGGCATGACCGCTGGCTTTCCTCCGCTTCCAGGCCTCACATTGCGGCAGATACCATCACACTTTTGGACCGTCTCTGGAAAAAACCGGGAAACTGGATGGTCGCACCACAGTCTGTGATCCTGGAGCTTTCCCATTACCGGCCTCTTTTTATCAGTGAACTGAAAAACACACCGCCAAACCGTGTCTGCTATAAGATCAAGCATAAATATCCAAAGTCCACCAGCAAACGTGCCGTGGAATTCTTCGAAAATGCACTGGAAGACTTTCTTGCAGAATCCACTCCGTCCTTCCCGATCGGGCAGGTATGGGAACGCCAGAAATAAAAAAACGGTAAGCACAAGTCCGTCAGGAAGATTTTCTGCTTTACCGTTTCTTCTTATTATATTATTTATACCAGGATTTTTGATCCACCGCTTTCCGCCACATAAAGCAACAACGGGCTTCGACTTGTTTCATCATATATCAAGAACACTTTGTTTACAAGGATTTTCAGCATTTCCATGAAAAACAATATTTCGTCTGATTGCGTCTATTTTCTTTTATTTGTCACAAAAATTGTCATAAAAGAGCCACGCCCGATAAAGGGAATGGCTCTGATTATTACATTATATTTTCAAGCTTTTTTATTTCATTCTGTACTCTTGCAGCATCTACGTGATTGTATATGTTCATTGTAATGCTTATGTCACTATGTCCCATAATCATTTGTAAAACTTTGATATCTAGGCCAGCTTCTGCACATCTGGTGCAAAACGTATGCCTCAGCATATGTGGATGTGTCAAGTATAGGACAAAAAAATTTTATTTTTTTCTGCCGAAGACTATCTGACGTTTCCATCAGGTAGTCCCAGCACCTTTATTATCTTCTGATAAATCATTCTTGTCCTGCTCAAGTTATCTCTGTTCTGAAAAAATATCGTCAAAATTCCATTCGATTTCAATTTCATCCTGAATCAGAGAAACAGCAGCACCCGTCACTGCAATCAGCCCCACTCTCCAGTTCATACAGGTAAGCCACAAAAGAATACAGATAAAATTCAGATGCGCACTGTTCCATGTACATGTCTGAAAAACAAATCATCACACCTGGCATTACTCGGTAAACCGTCATAACGCCCTCTCCTGTCGCATCATTTAACATAAGAACAGCGCAATTCTCATTCTGAATCACAGGCTTCACATTACTTCCAAGACTTGCAATTTCATTTACATTCAAATTTCTTCTCCTTTCACATAGTGGTATTTCTTTGTATTAGTTTCATCTAACCTTTTTTTCTATTATCTTAACATGAGAATCGAGCATTATCCAGACCTGAACGGACGACAATAATCCATTTAGACAAAAATAAAGTTCCAGACTTATTATCTGAAACTTTATTATAAATCCAGCATCATTGCATTACTTCACACAACGGAAATATACCATAGAACCGTCAACATGGATATCCGTTTCTTTATATAGTTTTTGAAGGATATCTCTCAGCTCTTTCTCCGTCTGAAACGGTGGAGAAAACCACCCTTTCTTTGCAAGAATATTTTTTACCAGCCAATCTGTCCGTTTCGATTTTCCCCTGATTTGACACTCCCCACAGCTAAAGTAGGGGGATTCTTGCTTCTCCCACTACTGCATTGGCAAACACCTTACGGTACTGCA
>OGTL01002398.1_pt1 | contig 14158 bp, 7 predicted proteins | sample 1553601 | NCBI WGS metagenome assembly OGTL01 (sample SAMEA2580112, study PRJEB22360) | human gut metagenome | biome: human gut; feature: human-associated habitat; material: faeces | place: Denmark | collected 2008/2010 | reverse complement strand
GTCGCTCCGGCGGACCGGAAACTGATGGCGAAAGTCTGGTGCCCGGAATACACCCCCGCGCTTTTCTGGCAGGGGCTGCCGAAGACCGGCTCCGGGATTTGGTTCGCCATTAAGTTCGGTCTCACACTCTTCAAGTACCGGCACTGCTGATCGAACCGAAAATAACGATTAAACCCCGCTTTGGTTATTCCAAAACGGGGTTCTCGTTTACCTCGAAGTCTGAAAGGCTAATAGAAATTATTAAGTTTCTATCAGCTGCTATCAGGATCTATCAGTGCCAGATCGTCAGCGCTTCAGAGATTAAGACCGCGGTCGCGATGAGCGCTTCCGCGATGCCCGGCGCGACTGTGGCCAGGGAGACGCTTTTCATGGAAGCGATGGACTGGAAGCTGTGCATTATGCCCCAGACCGTGCCGAACAAACCGATGTACGGGGAAACGGAACCGATGGTGGCCAAAACGCTCAAGCCCGACTCGAGAATGTCGAGTTCTCTCTGATAACGGGCGCGCATGGCGCGAGACACACCGTCAATGACGCCGAAGGTGCCGGCGCGGGCTTCGAGATTGCTCGCGCGGCTTCTTAAGAACTCGGTCATGCCGGAGTAGAAGATGCCCTCCTGAGGGCCGATGGAAGAGCGGCGCTCGGTGGCGCTTTCGTAGAGTTTATTTAAATCTGCACCGCCCCAGAAACGCTTGTCGAAGTTGCGGGCTTCTCTTCTTGCACGGCTCATCTGGAACCATTTCTGAAAAATAATGGTCCAGCTCACTAAAGAGAAAATCAAAAGAATAGCCAAAACAATCTGAACAACGGCGCTCGCATGAGCAACCAAAGTAATGATTGATAAATCGGCAGATGCTTCCATCACAGTCCCTTGTACTAACGAATGATTAATGATTTAAAAGTTTTTTGAGTTGTTCTGAAATAGGCTCGGGCATAGCCACCGGGCGGAATGTGTGCGCGTCGAGCGTGCCGCAGCGAACGTCTCCGACGTTGAGCACTTCATCTCCTCTCAGAATTTCCTGATGAAATTCAAAAGAAGTACGGCCGCACGCGGTGACCGTTGATCGAACCACTAATTCATCATCCAGCCGAGCCGGTTTCTTGTACTTGGCTTTGGCTTCGGCGACGACAAAGACGACGCCGAGCTCTGAGTACAGCCGCTCCTGACTCCAGCCCAACGCGCGCAGCCATTCCGTGCGTGCGCGTTCCATGAATCTGAAGTAGTTTGCGTAATAAACCACTCGTGCACAGTCTGTGTCTTCGTAGTAGACGCGAACCGGCCAGTCGAAATAGTGTTTTTCCATCAACGAATTCTCATCCGAGCGCGCTTAGACGCGCTCAAAAAGGCTCCTTGAAGCCCAGCCTCACATAACAGCGCATTTTAACAAACGGGTACCGGAGAATCAGGCTTGAAAACTCTTCTTTGTACCCGTTTTTCTGAATCAATAAAATCTTGTGTGAAACTTAAAAAGATAGGAATACCCCTAGGTGTGCAACTGTGCCTAAATGTTTTATTTCTTTGGAACTTTTTGCGATCTGATAAGATATCACGTCCCAAAATAGGCGAAAGGAAGAGCAGTGAAAATTAAAGTAGGATACGGCGCAGCTTACGGCAGACTTTTTAAGCTGTCGGCGGCCGTCTTTGCACTGGCCGCGCTGACCTCCTGCAAAGAAATTCCGAACTCCGTTCACACGGAAAAAGAGCTTGCCTCCAACACGCTCTATACGCCATTCTCAGGCCGCAGTCCGAAGCATTTAGATCCGACGAGTTCTTACTCTTCAGATGAGACGCCTTACACCTATAGTATCTATGAACCGCTTTATCAATATCACTTCTTAGAGCGGCCGTATCGTCTGATCCCTCGCTCTGCCGCTGAGGTGGTCAAGCCAGTTTATTTGGATAAAGACGGAAAGGTTCTTCCGGAGACTGCATCAGCGGAAGAGATTGCGCTGAGCGTTTACGAGATCCCGATTAAGAAGGGCATTTTGTTTGCCCCTCATCCGGCCTTCGCTAAAAATGAGAAAGGCGAGTACGTCAATCACGCTTTAGCGCCTGAAGTCATCGACCAACTGCACAATCCGATGGATTTGCCGCAGAAAGGTACGCGTGAACTGACCGCCGAGGACTTCGTTTACTCGATCAAGCGGATGGCTAATCCCCGCATCATTGCTCCGGTCTACGGAACGATGGTGAACTATCTTCCGGGCTTAAAAGACTTTGCCGTTCAGGTGCGCGCGGAAGATAAGCGTCTTCGCGCTGACCTCAAACCTTCCGATCGAGACTTACCGTTCTTAGATTTACGGAAGTTTGAACTCAAGGGCGTATCGGCGCCGGATAAGCACACACTGCGGCTCGAAGTCAAAGGAAAGTATCCCCAGTTCCCCAACTGGCTGGCAACGACTTTCTTTGCGCCGGTTCCGTGGGAAGCAGAAGCCTTCTACGCCCAGAAGGGTATGGCCAAGAATAACTTGTCTTTGAACTATTGGCCTGTAGGCACCGGTCCTTACATGCTGGTGGAATCGATTGAAAACCGCAAACATGTCATGGAGCGCAATCCGAATTTCCGAAAGACGGAGCTCTATCCGTGCACGGGTGAACCCGGAGACGAAGCAAAAGGCTTTTTAAAAGACTGCGGAAAACCGCTGCCTTTCATTGATCGGATTGAAATCACGGCAGAAAAAGAAAGCGTGCCGCTACGCACGAAGTTCTTGCAGGGCTACTACGACTCTCCGCAGATTGAACGCCTCGACAACGGTCAGGGCTTCTTGATCGGCATGGCGGACAGCGCGGAAAAAGAGAAAGAGTACAAAGAAAAGAAACTGCAGTTTCCGCAGACCATAGAAGCGCAAAACACGTACTTCGGCTTTAACTGGATGGATCCGGTCGTAGGAGAAGGCAAGACGCCCGAAGAGCGCGAGCGCAACAAGAAGCTTCGTCAGGCGATTTCTATTGCCATGGACTGGGAAGAATATATCCAGATCTTTGAGAAAGGGCTGGCGTCTCCCGCGCATGGACCCCTGCCGCCGGGACTTTTCGGATATCGAGAGGACGGCGCTGCGGCCTTTAACCCGATCGTTTACGAAAAGACCGAAGACGGACTCGTCCGCCGCAAATCCATTGAAGAAGCCAAGAAACTCTTAGCTGAAGCAGGCTACCCCGGCGGCCGTGATGCAAAAACCGGCGAGCCTTTAGTCTTGAATCTCGACTTCCAGGCGGCAGCGTCTCCTTCAACGAAGGCTGTGCTCGACTGGTACCAGAAGCAGTTTGCCAAGATCGGCATTCAGCTCGATATCCGGGGTACGGACTACAACCGTTTCCAGGATAAAGTGATTTCCGGCAATCACCAGCTCTTCCTATGGGGCTGGCTTGCCGACTACCCGGATGCAGAAAATTTCCTGTTCCTGCTTTACGGTCCAAACGCAAAGTCCAAGACCGGCGGCTCCGGAGAAAACGCGGCGAACTATCAAAATCCGAAGTACGACGAACTCTTCAGCCGAATGCGTTATATGGACGAGGGTCCGGCTAAGGCCGAGGCCATCAACGAACTGATCAAGATCGTCCAGGAAGACGCACCTTGGACATTCGGATACTTTCCGACAAGCTCCGCAGCGTTCCATCAGTGGGTGCACAACGGCAAACCCACGCAAGTTGTGCGCAATCACATTCAGTATCTGAGGCTCGATCCTGAGACGCGTGTAAAGGCCATTAAAGAATGGAACAAACCGATTTACTGGCCGCTGCTGGTTTTTGTTCTGCTGTCGGCCTTGGTGACTATTCCGGCCGTGGCCCTTCATAGGAAGCGGGAAAGAATGACCGCACGCACCACAGAGGAGCAAGTCAAATGATTCGTTATCTTTTAAGACGCATCGGCTACGGCTTCCTGATCCTGATCGGCGTCAATCTTCTGACCTTTATGCTGTTCTTTACGGTCAACACGCCGGACGATATGGCTCGCCTCAATATCGGCGGCAAACGCGTGACCGCTGAAGCGATCCAGAACTGGAAAGAAGAGCACGGCTACGATAAGCCGCTGCTTTGGAATGAGAAGGCCGAAGGCTCGGATAAGCTTACCGATACGATTTTTTGGCAGCACAGTGCGCGTCTCATGGTAGGAGACCTCGGCGCGTCAGACGCAGGACGCGACATTGCCTATGAAATCAAAAACCGAATGTGGCCCTCGGTTGCTTTGGCATTTCCGACCTTTTTGCTTGGCGTCTTTGTGATTGTTGTGTTTTCTTTAGGTTTAGTGTTTTTCCGGCACACGAAGCTTGAAATCGGAGGCGTGGTCTTTGCCATTGTCATGATGTCGGTCTCGTCACTTTTCTACATTATTTTCGGGCAGTGGCTTTTCTCCAAAGTCCTGCGGCTTGTTCCGATCTCAGGCTTTGAGACGGGAACGGCCATGATTTCGTTCCTGATTCTTCCGATTGCGATCGGCGTTTTCTCGCGTATCGGCGGAGACGCGCTGCTGTATCGATCGATGTTCCTGGAAGAAATCAACAAGGATTACGTTCGCACCGCTCGAGCAAAGGGCCTGAGCGAAACGGCAGTTCTCTTTAAACACGTGCTGCGCAACGCCAGCCTGCCGATTCTGACTTCAACGGTTGCCGTGCTCCCGATGCTGTTTTTAGGCTCCTTAGTGATGGAGAGCTTCTTCGGCATTCCGGGCTTAGGAAGCTTCACGATTGATGCGATCAATGCTCAGGACTTCGCGATTGTCCGTACGATGGTTTTTGTAGGAACAGTCTTGTATGTCATCGGTCTGATTCTGACTGACGTGGCTTATACGATTGCCGACCCGAGGATCCGTTTGAAATGATGCCTAAATTTGTTTTGCTTCCGACGGATATCGTGGTTGTTGTTCTTCTTGCGGCACTGACGTTTTATCTGATTCATGTTGCCCGCTCCGAAGAGCTCAAAGCACGCTGGCGTTATGTTGTGAGTTCCGGCGCCTCGCTGTGCTCGCTTTCGCTGCTGTGTTTCTTTCTTCTGCTCTCCGTCGTAGATTCGGTGCACTTCCGTCCCGTCATTGATGTTCAGGACGGCCGCGCGATCTATGACGTCAAAGCCTATTCCCTTCTGGATAAAGCGCTCGGCAAAGCGTCTTCGGCGGAAGAGAAGTCTTATTCGATGCCGCTGGCGACTCAGACCTTTGAGAAAATTTCCCGCTTTGAAGACGGCAAACCTGTACGTGATTACGAACCGCTGAAAGCCGGCGGCGCGCATCTTAAAGCTCGAGCTGATTGGGCAGAAGACGTCATTATTAAGTCTGCCAGTGGCTTAGGCGCGGGGCTGGCGCTTAGCGCTTTGCTGTGGTTCTTAACGGTCGGATTGATTTCCCGTTCTAAAGGCCGCTCATTTAAGGAAGAAGTGCGCACTTTATTTAAGCGCCGCGACGAGGTTCCTTATGAAGCGATTCTGACGACATGTTCTGTCTTAATAGTTCTCGGGTGCCAGATCGGCGCGCTCTGGCCGTACTATCACGTGATGGGGACGGATCAAACAGGAAACGATGTTCTTTATCAAGCCTTTAAGTCCGTGCGTACCGCCCTTGTGATCGGAACACTGGCGACTTTGACAACGCTTCCTTTTGCCGTGGTGCTGGGAATCTGTGCAGGCTTCTTCAAAGGCTGGGTGGACGACTTGATTCAGTACCTCTACACCACGTTGTCTTCGATCCCGAGCGTTCTTCTTATTGCGGCCTCGGTGCTGATGATCCAGGTTTTTATTGACTCTCATCCCGGCATGTATGCAACCGGCATTGAGAGAGCAGACCTTCGTCTATTCATGCTTTCGATCATCATCGGTCTGACGGGATGGGCCACGCTCGCCCGTCTGCTGCGCGCCGAGACTCTGAAGATTTCTCAGCTTGATTACATTCAAGCGGCTCGTGCCTTCGGTTTGGGACCGTTCAAAATCATGAAGCGTCATGTTCTGCCGAATGTCATCCACATCATTTTGATTGTGGCGGTGTTGGATTTCTCCGGCATTGTTCTTTACGAAGCTGTGCTTTCGTACGTTGGTGTCGGCGTTGATCCGACAACGCACAGTTTTGGCTCCATGATTAATGCCGGGCGTCTTGAACTTTCCCGCACTCCGGTTGTTTGGTGGAACCTCTGCGCGGCTTTCACTTTCATGCTCACACTTGTGTTGTCTGCAAACTTATTTGCATCAGCCGTTCGGGAAGCGTTCGACCCGAGATTGGTCCTCAAAATCGGGAGGAAGGAATAATGCTTCAGATCTCTAATATGGTGACTGAAATCCTCACTTCCGAGGATACGGTTCGCGTCGTAGACGGCCTGAGTCTGACGTTGAATCGAGGAGAAATCTGCGCCTTAGTCGGAGAATCCGGATGCGGCAAATCAATGACGGCGTTTTCTCTATTGAGACTTCTGCCAAGCTCCGGACGAGTCTCGAGCGGTGTTGTTACCGTTGACGGAACGGAAATCATGGGTCTGCCGGAAGCGGCAATGCGCAATATTCGTTCCTCCAAGATCAGTCTGATTTTCCAAGAACCGGCGACGTCGTTAAATCCGGTGATGACCGTCGGGGATCAAATTGTCGAGACGATTCTGCTTCATACTCCGCTGCGCGGCGATGAAGCGCGAGCAAAGGCACTCGACTGGCTGAAAAAAGTCGGAATTCCCGAGCCTGAACGCAGAATGAAATCATTCCCGTTTGAGCTCTCCGGCGGCCAAAAACAGCGTGTGATGATTGCTATCGCGCTGGCGGCCGAGCCGAACTACCTCATTGCAGACGAACCGACAACGGCGCTGGACGTTTCCGTTCAGGCTCAGATTCTTGATCTTTTAAAGCAGCTCAAGGAAACCGAAAACATCGGCATTCTGCTGATTACTCATGATTTGGCTGTGGTAGCACAGGTCGCTGACAGAGTGGGGCTGATGTATGCCGGTGAGTTAGTGGAAGAGGCATCGGCGCGTGAGTTCTTCTCCAAACCATTGCACCCTTATGCGCGCAACCTGTTAAAGGCACTGCCTGAAGGAAAGCAAAAGAGCCAGATGCTTGAAGCGATTCCGGGCATGGTTCCTCGCCTGAACCGAGAGTTCCACGGGTGCCGATTTGCCGAACGCTGCAAAAAGGCGCGCCCGGAATGCTCTGAGCATAAAGTTGCCTTACAGGAGATTGGCGGACGAAAAGTTCGCTGTCTGTTCCCTGAAAATGATCCGGTTGAGCTTCCGCGAAGTGACGTGGTTGTCGAAAGGGAGCAGAAGAATGTGCCTCGTATTTTGGAAGTCAAAGATTACAGCGTTTGGTTCCCGATTCGCGGCGGATTTCTGCATCCGACGGAGTACGCCAAAGCCGTCAACAATGTTTCCTTTGATGTGCTCAGAGGATTGACCACAGCGCTGATCGGAGAAAGCGGCAGCGGCAAAACCACCGTTGCCCGAGGCATTCTCCAGCTTCTGCGACAGCAGGCAAAAATCACGGGTTCTGCGCTCTTAAATGGAAAGGACTTAGGCAGCTTGAACGGTCCCGAACTTCGACAAGCCCGCGTCGATATGCAGGTTATTTTCCAAGACCCGTTCTCCAGTTTGAATCCAAGAATGCGCGTTAAGGAAATTCTGCTTGAGGGCCTGGAAAGTCTGCATCCTGATATTCCTGCAAGTGAAGCGCTCGGCAGAATTGAAGGTGTCATCGGTCTTTGCGGACTTCGTTCCGATTCATTGAATCGGTATCCGCATGAGTTCTCGGGCGGTCAAAGACAGCGCTTGGCGATTGCTCGTGCGTTGGTGGTTGAACCCAAACTTCTGATTTGTGACGAACCGACTTCGGCTTTGGATGTTTCGGTGCAGGCTCAAATCCTGAACCTTCTGAACGAAATCCAAAGAAGCCGCGATATCTCGTACTTGTTCATCACTCATAACTTCGGTGTTGTGCGTTATCTCGCTGACGAAGTTATTGTGATGAAGTCCGGAGAAGTGGTAGAGGCGGGATCGGCGGAAGAAATCCTTAATCGTCCGAAAGATCCTTACACCTGCCGTTTGCTGGAAGCAGTTCCAAATTTCGACTCCTTGAAGTAACGATCAAGAAGTTCGTACAAGGTCGACAGAGGCGCCTAGATACGGAGAGAAGTTCTAGGCGCTGTTAGCGAGATTCAGCGAAAGACGAAATAAAAATTCAGAGGGGACTTTTATCTTTTAAGGAAGGATTTAAAGAAGGCCTTGCTGGTTGATCAGAGAGTTCTGGCTGTCAAAGAAAACCTCTATTTTGAGGATTGAGCAGAAATTGAACAAGATTGAACAAGTATTGTGAGTCGGCCTAGCTTGAGAGGGAGCCACTTCATCTTTTATTTCGAAAATGACAGCAGTTTTTTCAGCGAAATTTCGCTAAAGATAAAATAAAAATTTAGAGGGGATTTTTATCTCTAAACGATCGGATTAAACAGACTTTTCCTACTGGGGCTAAGCGTTCTTGATGTCAAATAAAGTACCTATTTTTTGGAATTGAGTAGAAATTGAACAAGAATCGCGCAAAGATTGAGCAACTATTGAACAAGTATCGTGCATAGGCCGAGCTTGAGAACGAATTTCTCTTTTCAATCCGGAAAGAGTAACCGAGCGTTTTCCGTGATGTCTCGCTGGGTGGCTGCGATGTCTATAAAAACGTCTCCTAAGCGATCTTGATCAGATATGATCTGGATTCCGTTGTTTTGACACAAATCTAAGTAGACCGCCAGCGCCGTTCTTTTGTTGCCGTCCTGGAAGAAGTGACCTTTGAGGAGGCTGACAACGATGCTGGTTATCTGCTCTGGGACGGTGCCGTAATAGGAATAGCTGGACAGACATCCGCCGACTCGCTGTCTTCCTTCTTCTGAGCAGCGATTACCGGAGAGAGCCTCATTGATCAAGACAACCGCATCAATATCTAATGGCGTACTCATTTGTCTTTTAGATAATCAAAAGTCTTTTTGAAGGTGCTTAAATTTTCTTTAAAGCGCTTGAGCATCTGCTCTTTAGTATTTGGACGGAGCTCTTGTTTTTGAGAACCTGATTTCTTATCTGTCATGGTGTAGAAAGAGAAGAGCCGTTTAGATTTGATTAACCGGCTCGGCTTCTTCTCTCAAGGAGAACTAAAAATTAACCTTGTTCGCTGAAGCGCTCTTTAAGCCGCTGAGGCAGTCCTCCGCTGCGTTGCGTGACGGTCTTTAAAGACATGCCCAGAACATCCTTAGCCCCGAAAATCTGGCACGTTTTTTCCGAACGAGTAATGCCGGTATAAAGAAGTTCGCGCGTGCATAACGAGGCAGCATCACTTCCGGCGCTCAGCGTCGGCAGGAAGATGGCGACATCACGGAAGCCGGAACCCTGCGATTGGTGAATAGTGATGGCAAAGGCAGTGTCATATTTTGGCAGCAGCTGAGCCGGAACGATTTTCTTCAGATCACCGATGAATGCATACCACGTCGGTTTGTCGGAATCAGCTGTCTTCAAGCCGAAAATAATAGCCACGTCGCCGTTGGCAACACCGAGACCGGAGTCGTTTTGACGAACAATGATGACCTTGCCGTTGTACATGTCATCGGCGGATGGGACTTTAAATGCCGATTTAACAAAATCTTCGCAAAAGTCATTGACGGCGTTGACGCCTGTGGGACCTTCACGCTGTGCGCATAAGGGCCGGAAGGTACTCAACTCGTTCCAAACCTCTTCAAGAGCTTGTTGTACATCACTAGGAAGGTTTTCGAAGCTGGCTGATCTGGGATCTACTTCGTTTTTATCATTCGAAGTTAAAGTCAGGTTTAAGTTTTGGACTGCTTTGCAGTAGGTATCGAGTTTTTCTTCTAACCAATTCTGAGCCCGCAGAGGAAGATTTCTTCCTGCAGATTTGAAAAACACGCCGGTATCCTTAAATCCTTCGAAGGGACGATCGTCCGTATATTCAACTTGCGAAATAAAGCTGGAAAGGTCGGGATCTTTCTTTTCTTCGAGCGCGAGCATGCACTGAGCTAACCTGCCGATAGCGGATTTGTCATTGAAGCGAATGCTCTCTTTTAATTCAACGATGTGCCCTTTTAAAACTCCTGAATTATCAGAGATATCCGCAAATACCGAACCCGGCCCGACGGCTGCCAGCTGATGCTTGTCGCCTAAGAACACTGTTTGAGTTCTGGCCGGGTCAATTGCTCTGACAAGCTTCAAAGCCAAGGCCGAGTCAATCATTGAACTCTCATCCACGATTAGCAAATCTGCTTCAATCGGATTATCCGCAGACGGCCGTTTTCCGTTGGATAAATCCGTAACCAGTAATTTATGGATCGTTAAAGAGGTCAGCCTGTCTTCGGCAAGAGCTTTGCGAACCTCGGGATAGTAAGGAGCAGAGGTTGGACCGGCATCCGCCTGATTTTTTACGGATTCAAGGAGGCGGCTTGTGGCTTTCCCGGTTGGTGCGCACATTTGAATGATGCCCTTCGGATGAATCTCCAAAAAGGCTTCGATGAACTTCACAACGGTAGTTGTTTTGCCGGTACCGGGACCGCCGCAAATGACGGAGAATTTTTCCGAAACCGCAAGTTCGGCTGCTTTCAGCTGTAGGGGATTTAAAGAGTAGGCTTTCTTGTCGCCCTTTTCTCGTGCATTCTTTAACGTCTGTTCTAGCTGTCCCAAGGCCTCTTTTACCTCGTTGACTTCGCTGGCGCTTGCAGAGCACATACCGTGAATTCCCGCAGCCAAACGGCTTTCAGAGCAAAAGTTGCGGCGGGAATAAATTCTCAGCTTTTTCGGTTCGCTTACGTCAAGAATAAAGGGCGTCGGAGCGACAGAAAGGTTGTTGGGTTCATCAGCAATTTTGCTGCTGCCGTCTGTTAGCAGCTCTGCTTCCCTAAGCAGCTCCACGTATCCTTTATTTTGCGGCGTTGCATCAAGCTCGACACATAAACCACCGAGGTGTTCTGCTTGTCCGAGATGCAGCATGAAAAACGCCAGCGCATTTCGCTGCTCTGCCGTCACAGTTTTTCCTCGACGAGCTAAAAGATCAAGCAGAATGGTGCCGAGGTTTTCAAATGAATTTTGGTTTTGCGAAATCATTTCACGCAGCTCCTTTAGCACGAGATTCCAGGAGTTCACGACTAAATCCGTTTTTCAGGAAGTCGTCTAAACATTCGATAAGGCCATCTTTGGGACGCTCAAAGTATGTTCCGCGCCCTTCTTTGTTGATACCGCGTAAAAAGCAGTAAATCGCGCCTCCGATGACTTTATAACCCTCACCTTCAGGCAGATTTAAACGAACCTCGAGCATTCGTTTGAGCGCAACCAGGTAAAGCGTCAACTGGAGCTCATAGTGATTGTTTTTCATCAAGGCGTCTACGGCTTCTGGCGTGTACAGCTCGGGAGCATTATTGCGGTAATCAATTTTGTTCGTCTTCCAGTCGATGACCCAATATTTGCCGTCTGCGGCAAATGCTAAGTCGATGGAGCCCGTGAGGTATCCGCGCATATCGAGTTCCGATAAATGGAAGTCTTTATAACGAGAATCAAAGGCTGTTAGTGTTTCAGCCAAAAGACTCGCCGTCAGACGTTCTCTGCCCTTTATCGGAGCTCCGACGGAAAGCATGAATTTCAATTCCGGACGGCAATCTTTAAGATTTTTAAAAAGCTGAGCGAGGTGGAAGCCCGGCGTGGAGGGCAGAATCTTTGCTTCGAATAAATTTTCGAAGAACTCTTCCGTTTTGGTCTCGATTTCGGCCTTTCGTTCTTCTGTTTCCGGAGCGACATACCCCTTAAAACGATCATCTAAAAATTTGTAGACTCTGAGCTTCCAATTATGAAAATTTTTGTCGAAGATCTTTTCCAATAATTCATGGACTTTCGTGCCGAATTCGGCAGCGCTCTGAGAACCTTTGAGAACCTCCAAAATATCCTCTTCTTTCGATGCTGCGACTGGTTCCTCTGATTCTGAAGCTTCTGTTTCATCAGTGATGACGGCAGAATCCTGTGCCTCCATGGTTCTCAATAGGCTTGTGAAACTAGAGGAAATCCAGGAACGATTTTGTCTGTCACCGCGACCGGCTCTGAGATCAAGATGTTCGATCTGTTCTCTAATGGAGACTTCGAAGTCACTAAATTTGCCGGGTTCGAAGTCAAAACGAATATCAAAAGGAGAGTAAGCATTCAAGGCTTTTTCAGAGAGCATGAGAGGATGTGCGTTGTTTTTGTTGTGCTCGGATATTCCTTCAAGCAGGGCTTTTCTCACTTCTCTTGCCGACGCTTCCTTCGGGCTCAAAGCTTCCCGCAGCCGGTTCAGCCCGTTAATTATGGCCATTCCTCCTGACGTTTCTCCGCTGATAGCCTGCGCAAGCGGATATTTTCCGCCGACGCTTCCGTGCGGCGCCCCTGATTTAGTCTTCTTAAAGAAATAAGGCAGGACCACTCTTGCTGTTGCCCGCGTCATAGCGACATATAACAATCTCATTGACTCTTCATAAGATTTCTCAACAAAGTCGTCGGGAGCCTTTTGTTCGGTTTCATAGAAGGTAATGACACCTGTTGCATCGTCTCTAAATTCTTGACTCTTGGAAAAGCTTATTGGCCGATCAAGGTAGTAAACAACCGGGTATTGAAGTCCTTTACTGCTGTGAATGGTCTCTACCCGAACCACATCGGAATCGGTTTCACGTCTCAGGGTATAGCTGTCGTTGTTCTTTTTTTGTTCTTGTTTTAACCAGCGAAGCAGCCCCTGCAGATTATCTATGGTGTTGTGCTGCTGATGCAGAAGCTCCAAGATGTGCTGATAGTTCGTGAGGGCGCGTTCTCCGCCGTATTGCAGTAAACGCTCTTCGGTTTTGGCGCCGGCGAAAAGGTTAGAGACTGCAGCGATGATTCCTCTCTTTTCGTAGATTTTCGCTGAATTCTCCAATAGCAAGCGTGCCTGGGCAGAGGCCGCATCGTTGTTTAGTAAGTCATTCAACGAGTCGCCGAAAATTCGGGTTGCCTGAGCCGCTGCCACAAGACGCGTATCTCTCGGATCGTACATAGCCTCCAGAACGCTCTTGAGTTCGTGCGCTTCTTTAGAACATAAGACGTTTTCATTCGAGGAGCGAAGAGTTCGAATGCCTCGCTTGCGCAACTGCTCAATAACTTTGTCAGCATGGAAGCGCTTTGCGACCAATATGGCGATGTCACTGGGCCTCAGTCTCCGGCCTTCATAGAGAACGTTTTCCTTTAGTAAGGATTCGATTTCCTCTGCGATGGCAATAGCCTCCATATCGCGAAGAGCCTCTGCATTGGACAAGGCCTTAGTGTCGGCGTTAGACCAGAAAGCGAAAGAGGGGAGGGGTTCGAGTTTACCGTTTTTCTCTAGGAGGAGCGGTAGTTTTTTCTTATTAAACTGCACCGGCGAATAGGTCAGAGCCTGATTCAAAAAGCCGCCGTCGGGCCCTTTTCCTTCCGGATTGAAGTATTCATTAACTCCGGCGATGATTCCCGGCGTTGAACGATAATTCTTCACTAACTGGTAAAGGTTGTTGATTTCATTTTTGGCTAACAGATACGTTTCGAGACTGGCATTCCTGAAGCGATAAATAGACTGTTTCGGGTCGCCGACAAAGATGACGGGTTTAGAGCCTTCCGGATCATCTAAGAACAGATGTTTGAAAATAGAGTATTGAATCGGGTCCGTATCCTGAAATTCGTCAATTAATGCAGCGCCATAAAGATTTTGAATGGCTTTGGTGAATTCCGGATCTTTAACAATGCGTTCTTCTGCTTCAATCAGCAGGTCATCGAACGTAAATAGACGCTCATCTTTCTTGTTTTTTTCGTAGAGAGTTGTTGCCTGATCAATAAAAGTATTAAAAAACTGATTGGTTTCTTCTTCAGGCTCATGCTCGGAGTCTTTCATCAGCTTCATTTGCTGAGTGAGGGGCTTAGTTCGGCTCAGGCCGGCAGCAGTCGATAGGATGTCTGCCCATGGAATGTCGCGAGCTAGAGATAGTTGTTCCGTAGGGCAGGTTGGATAAGCCTTGGGAAGATTTGTACGAAGAAAAGTAGTTAACGCTTTATCTTTCGCATCTGAATCATCGCCGATCTCAAAGTCGTAGTTCCCTTTTGAAGAAAAGACAAAGTCTTGCAGGATTCGCTGGCAAAATCCGTGAATAGTAAAAATGGCAGCGTCGTCAATCTTATTGAGCGCCGTTTGCAG
>OGTL01002397.1_pt1 | contig 14160 bp, 15 predicted proteins | sample 1553601 | NCBI WGS metagenome assembly OGTL01 (sample SAMEA2580112, study PRJEB22360) | human gut metagenome | biome: human gut; feature: human-associated habitat; material: faeces | place: Denmark | collected 2008/2010 | reverse complement strand
AATTTACCAGATTTCTAATACAAGGTGTTAGCGAAACACATCAACTATATATGTCTGTCGTTTGCACGACTTTACAAAGATAGTCTGTTTTTCGATATAGCAGCTATTTGGGTACTGTTATTTTTCAAAGTTAGGGATTTTTTTATTTGTGTCCTTACGCTTTCTGTTTTATTTTCCGTAAATCTGTTCATAGTCTCCAGTTATATTCCAATCGGATTCACTTTCATCGTTTCCAGATTCAGGTACAGCCCGTGATGCTCAATCATCCCGTTGCGGAACATCTTCCACAGGATATTGCAGCCGAGTTGTGCCAGCGTGGAATTGATGAACAGGTCCTGCCTGTCCAATGCTTCCGCCAGCGAGCAGCTCGGACCGGAGTCTTCTTCCTTTACCCGAGAGTACCGCACGAAACGGGTGATTACTTTCAGGGAACTGACAGTTTCATACAGTTTGGATGCCGGCTGTTTTATTTTTTTCGGCACCGTACCCATAACGACCTGTCCCGTGGTCTGCGTGTTTCCGAAATCCATCCAATACAAAGGGGTTTCGTAAGTGCAGTATGTTGGTTGCGGCAAAGCCTTCAACAGGTTCCACAGGTCTATCCGGGATTTGATGTTGTCCGTACAAGTGATTGTGATATTGGCCAGATTATCCCGTCGGGCATCCTTCAATACGGTCGGATAGATGTCCGGCTGCGCCTTCCAGTCGTTGCCGAAGAAATTGTTTATCCGGGAGACAAGGCATTGCGCCTTGTTCTGTCCCAGATCAGACGGCCCGAACAGCTGACGGCCGATGTTGGCTTCCGTCACGATGTCGGGATCATACAGGGTCACGAACAACCCCGGATGCCCGAGTCCTCTCAATGCCGCATCAAGCCGGGCCAGACAGGTTAGTACCTGTGAGCCTGTTCCTCCCGCACCAATCAGATTTACCGTTACCGGGTGCTGCGGATTTACCAGATAGTTGTCAATATAGTGTACTCTTTTCATTTCAGGATGTCTTTAAGTTTCAGATTGTTCAATGGTTTTAACTCTTCGAGGTCGAAAGGTCTGATTCTGGCTGCTTTTGTCACCAGTACAAGATTAGATCGGGTCGGATTTCCATTGCCTCCCAAGTGGGAGAACTCCGTCAGCCAGAATTTCTTTTCCCAGTATTGCAGCAGCTTTTCGTAGGTCATATCTTTCGGTTTCTCCAAATTGGCAGAACCCAGGCATACGCTAGATCCGGTCACGTTGAAGAATGGTGCGGCATATAGTGGCGTATCCTCGTCGGGTGTATCGCCCTTGTAGGCATATATATTCATCCCGTGTTCCCCCGCCTTGTAAATCACTCCCGGCAGGTTGTATTCCGCATTCTCGATTTCAAGCCCCGGAATGAAGAACATCATCCTTTTACCCGGAGGATTGTACCATACATACCGTTCGCTTCCCTTTCGTGAATCGCAATACATCAGGTTGGACGGTATTTTTCCGTAGGGCGTGCTACTGTGCCTTTCCGAATACCCCTTCACCAGTTCGTTCATGAATTCCAGGGTCACCGGCCTTCCTTCCGTCATATTTCCCCGGTCGTCTATATCCCGTACCTCCAGAAAGAAATTCCTCTCATTCTCCGAGGCGTAGGCAATCAGTGCCGCCTTGGGGATAAGCAAGGTCTTTAAGGTTCTTGTAAGTTCGTTTGTCTCTATCATGATGTTCAAATGATTATGTTGATGTATTTATTCGCCCATTGGAGAAATCGCTCCGGATAGTCATCCATGCAGAATAACTTTTCAGTTTCCGGTGAAAGGGCGAGTGTCGTTGCAGGTATGATGTCGTAGGTCTCCCTGCTGTATGAATTGTAGTAATCTACCAAGTAGTCTGTCACTGTATCGTTGCTGTCATAGACTACACGAATCTGCTGGTGGAGATACATCGGCAGACATTCAGGCTCCTCTTCATAGAAAGGGTCGTAACTGTATTGCATGATGCCATGCTCCGGTGACAGAAAGTCCAACCCCTCCTTCATGGCGGAGACCAGCGACCGCTCATAGTCGTTTTGGGGCTCATACCGGTCAAGTGCTTTCGGAAGGTTCTTGTAGTAACACCTGTTTTCCACCCTCCGGAGCAACGCTTGTACTTTGCCGATCTCATAGGAGCGCAGGAGTTTCAGCCGTTTTCTCCTTTCCTCCGCTGTCTCGTCCGGAACTTCTTCCGAGAGCCAAATCAGCACATAGTCCGTGTCATCCTCGTCCAGCACGGTCTGTATTCCGTTTGCCTTCATCAGTTTATGGATAAACGTGATGGAGATACGTCTCAGTTCCGGGCCGAGAGCTTCCAGGAATTTCACCGGGAAATAATACAATGTCAGTACACCCCAACGATGGGTTTTCCAAAGCCTGAACAGCAACCGTCCGTTTTGCTCTTCTATATTGACATTCAGTTCTTCTCCGACAAGGACTTCCATTTCTTCGTGCAGTTTTGCGATTCCTTCTCCGAATGTACGTCCCGGAGTATGTACCGCTTCCTTTCCCAAGAGGCAGGCATACCTGAAATAAGAATCACGCAGGAATTCGTAATTTTCCTGCGTGATGAGATTGTACCTGTTTCCTCCGGTGTCTTCCATGAAGAGACTCGGCAGCGGTCTGGGCAGAAACGTGGTGTTCAGAAAAGAGGAACGGCACCGCTTGGCGCCGTTATCCTTTCTTTCCTGTCCGTTCCATACCGGATATTGCGCACGGTCTGTCCGATGATGAGCCTTGCCAGCCGTTCCGCCTGCTGTTCGTCCAATGGTACACATGATTTCTTCTGTTTCTTGTTGTTGTCTTTATCCATACCGTCAGCCTTTTGTCCCGATGGTTGTCTTGAACTCGTATTCCGTCCTGTCATCCCGGATGACGGGACCATGTACGGTTGCCGTGGTCAGTTCCGGATAGAAGTTCGAATAATAACTCATGACCATATCCGGAGAAAGGTTCGGATCCGGGTCTTGAAGGGTTACATACTCTGTTCCTTTCTTGAATTTGAATGTACGTGACATCCCTTTGATTTGAAGTGCCATAATTTATCGGGTTTGATAAGGTGAATATTTCGGTTCCAGCATGGATTGCGGAAAGTCAATGTAATCCTCGTAGTCTTTCGGATTGTAGGCCGGTTGTTCAGAATCGGAGAAGTAAGGCTGCTGCTGTTCATCCTCCTGCAGGAAGGATTCATCCTGCCATCCTCCCGTTGCCGGAGGCATTCCATACATATCCTGTCCGGATCCGGTGTTTTGTGAAGCATAGTGAGGATGCGGTTGCAGTGGCTGGCGTACCGGCTGCTGTTCCGGTTGCTGTATCGACCACAGTCCGGACTGTTGTTGTGCCTGCTGTACAGGAGGCTGTCCGAATTCCGGTCTTTCCGTCTGTTGCATAGGAGCCTGCCTTTGCGGTTGCCTGCTTGCTGGAGCTTGCCGAGCAGGGACATAAGCCGGTTGTGGCTGCATGACCTGCTGCGGCTGCGGTTGTGTACGGTTCTGTACTAACGGCTGCTGTTCCGGTTGGGGCTGCTGCTCCATCAGGTCAAAGAGGCTTCCCTTGTTCATTTCCTTGTCGACAGCCTGAATTTTTTCTTCAATCCCTTTCAGCTGTGCTTCATTCGCATGGGATTTTGCCTGTCCGAGCAGGTTGAGGGCTTCCCGATAATTCTTGACGGTAGTCATTTCTTCCGCCTTTTTCATCAGCTTCTCGTATTTTTCCCGTTTTTCCCTCTCTTCCTTTGACTCCTTGGACTTTGCTTCCTTGGCGGCCTTGCTGTTGGCTGCCGCCTTGTCCGCCTGTGCCTCGAACTGAACCATGTTCGCAATCAGACCACTGGCCTTCTGTATCGGCCGTGTGACGGTCTGAAGGAATCCCGCGTCAAGTTCCTGCGGGGTGCCTGTAACGGTCAGCGGTACAATCTGGTTTTGAGCCTCGTCCTTGAGCCCGTTTGACTTGGGTAATGTGGCAACGGTCAGTTGTCCGTTCGCTTTTCGGATGACAATCGTGAGATCCACGTTTTCTGTCATCATCTGGTGGATTGCTGTAAAAAACATAACTTAAATTATTTAATGGTAAAACGATTTGTTTCAATATTCCCGGAAAAACTCAGCCAAAAGCCTGTTCCTGTCGGGATGGTTGCAGATTTCCAATACCGGATTCAACAATGTGGAGACAGGAACGGGACCAGTCGCTCCCCTGCCGGGCAGCTTGATGTGCGCTTCCGGTATCCGGATTTTTCTCTTTCTCTCTATCACCGGAATCCATGCCGGAGCCGGTGACTGTCTTGCGATGATTGTCTGTTGCATACTCCTTTTATTTAAATTGTGAATATCCGGGCTTTGGCAGCCCGTTGAACTACAAGGGCTTTTACTGCAAATGCTTCCGGAAAGACAAGGTTTTCGGGAAAAATACCGCAGCAGAGCGAGGATGATTTTTCCCGGGAAACCCCGCAAGGGGCCTGACCTTGTCGTCCGTACAGAAGCATTTGCCACCTTTGCCCTGTAGTTCTTCGGTCTGTCAATGGCTGTATTTTCATCCTTCCTGTTCCTGCTGTTTCTACTTTTCCGATATGACGGACACGGCAGATACAAAAAGAGCCGCCCCCAAGGCAGCTCCGTTCCGTACACAGTTTCTGTCGGAATCTTATATTATAATAGGTAAAGCATATCCGGTTCATGTTTCCTCCTGTTTGCTAAAAGACCAGATAACTGAGGATGCAGAAAAGTATGGCAGCGGCCACCAGCAGGCAGGCTATCATATACAGAAACCTGAAGAATCCCCTGAAGCAGACAATGGCTATCGCTGCCCATACGGGGGATATTCCCCGTGAATACAGATAACTGAATATGGCAAAGGCAACAAGCACCAACGCCGCCATCCTGATCCGTTTGTCTGTTCTCAACCTTTCGATAAAATCTTTTGTTCTCATGACCATACAGTGTTAATCGGTGAAACAAGTCATTTCCAATTTCGGGGGCCGGAAAGCGAACCGCCTCCACAGGCAAGGTTTTCGGGGAAAATACCGGAGCCCGGCGAGGATGATTTTCCCCGAAACCTGCAAGGCTCGACCTTGCAGGTGGAAAACGGCGGTCCGCTACCTTTGTCCCGGAAATGGAATGACTGGATCATTTCCCTTTTCCACCTTTGGGCTTTGGAAAAACAAGTTTCAGGTTAAAGCTCTCGTCAAAGGCGACCATGGCATCGAATGAGATCCCCTTTTTCCCTTTGAACCCCTTGATGAGCCGGGTGGAGCCTGAAGAAAAAAGCTGTTCCAGATGCTGGTCGGTCAGTTCCTTGTTCAGAAAACGGCGGAATACCATCAGTCCGCAACCTTCCTTGTCACATTTGGCCGCCTTCCCCCGAATGATGACATGACCGCACTTGCATTTGGGACAGGTGAAGGAACGTGATTTAGGCAGAGGAAATTCGAGACGGAGTATTTCACCGGTCGCCTTGTGCGTGTAGTCACGGATAGAACGCATGAAGGTTTCCGTATCGAGCGTATGCCCTTCAATCTGAGCCAGTGCCTTCTCCCAGTAGCCTGTCATTTCCACATTCGCCACCTGCATATCCTTTACTGCCTCGAACAGATAGAGCCCTTTTTCCGTAGGACGGATACTCTTTCCGGATCGTTCTATATAGTCCCTTTTGAACAGGGTGGTAATGATGGCCGCCCGTGTGGCAGGTGTACCGATTCCGGCATCCTTTACGGCCTCTTTCGCCTCTTCATCGGTAATGTCCTTTCCGCAAGTCTCCATGGCACCCAACAGGGTCGCTTCCGTGTAGAGCGGCTTGGGTAGGGTCTTCTTCTGTACCAGTCCCCGGCCCATGACGGGAAGGGTTTCACCTTCGGCAAATACAGCCGTACCGACTTTCCCTTCCGGTTCGTCACCGTCTCTTTCCTCCCTCCGTGAGAAAACGCCGCACCATCCCGGACGGATGACGGAAGAGGAACGTGAACGGAAGACCATTCCCTCACAGGTGCATTCCATGGTCAGCTGCTCTTTCTCGCAGGGTGGCGAAAAGGATTCCAGCATCCTGCCGGCTATCAGGGTATAAACCACCGATTCCGCTTCGGAGAGCTCGTTCGGGATGATACCGGTAATGATCAGTGCATGATGGTCCGTCACTTTGGTGTCGTCCACACACCGGGTATTGAGGTCGGACAAGTCAAAGGATTTCCCGTATGCCTTGAAATCCGGTATGGATGTGATTTTTTCCAGCAGGGAAGGAATGATCCGCATGACATCTTCCGGAATATGGCGGCTGCCGGTTCTCGGATAGGAAATGAGTTTTTTCTCATACAAGGACTGAGCTATGGAAAGGGTCTTTTCTGCCGTCAGGTCATAATGGGTGTTGCAGTCTTTCTGCAGGGATGTCAGGTCGTAGAGAAGCGGTGGCTGCCGGAAAACCCTCTTGCGTTCCAGTCGTATGACTGTTGCCTGAGAACCGGTGCCGATGTTGCCGAATGCCGCTTCCGCTGCTGCCTTGTCCTTGAATTCCTCCGTATGGATGAATTGCCGGTGCGCCTCTCCCTGTGTCAGCGTGATATGCAGTTGCCAATAAGGAACAGAGACGAAATTCCGGTTCTCCTTGAAACGGGTACATATCATGGCGAGTGTCGGAGTCTGCACCCGTCCGATGGAATTATTGGCCGAACTTGTGGCTATCGCCAACGCTCGGCTGGCATTCATGCCCACCAGCCAATCAGCCTTTGCCCGGCAGTCAGCGGCCGCATGGAGACTGTCATAGTCGCTGCCGTTCCTGAGATTGGCCATACCTTCGCGGATAGCCTCGTCCGTCAGCGATGAAATCCATAGACGCATGAACGGCTTGGTGCATCCCAGATAGTCATATATCCAACGGAATATCAGTTCACCCTCGCGTCCGGCATCGGTTGCCACAATGATGCTCTCGCATCTGGAGAATACCCCCTCAATGATTTTCAACTGCCTGGAAGCGGCCAGGTCTGTCACCGTACCCCTGTCCGTGCGAATCAGTCTGGAAACAAGCCGGAACGGGTCCGGCAGCATCGGGAGGTCAGCGGCGGTTGTCTTCGTATAGCCATATGTGCCAGGCAGGGCAAGTTGCACGAGGTGCCCCAGAGCCCATGTCACCATGTATCCGTTGCCTGTACAGTAGCCTTCCATCTTTTCGGTAGCCCCGACCACACGGGCTATATCCATTCCCACACTCGGTTTTTCTGCTATGATTGCTTTCATTTTCATTTCCTGTAATTTAAAGCCATTCCCCGTAACCGGCATGGATGACGGGGAACGGCGGTTTGACATTTGATGGTTGATCGTCGTATCGGGTGAAAAGCGGATGCTATGCCACCGGCTTCACGCCAAGGATTTCCATCAGCGGTTCACCGTCCTTACGTATCAGTTGCAGGGTGGCATCCATCACCACATCCACACCGAGGAGTACAAGGCTGAGTGACATTACTTTCGTTTTCTTCCCGCTGAGCAACGTTTCGAGTTCTCCCGACATTTCCAGTTCGTCCTTGAGGATGCCGATTCCGGCCAGTTCTTCCCAGTTTACGTCTTCCGCCTTGAAAGGCGCATTGTTTCCATTGTTCTTTTCCATGTTTCTGATTCTTTTGGATTATACATTCGTTTTACTTCAGGCCATGCTTGCACCTTTGGATCTGCGGCTGCTCTGCTTCGCCTCCTGTCCCTGTTTCTGGGCATTGGCCACGACATTCCGCTGTGAAGCGTCACGCTTGCGGTCCGGATTCTCGTTGTAGAAGTCCAGCCTGCCCTGGTTGAAGTTCGCCTTGACATACTGTGAGATGGTCTTTCCGTCATAGCCCTTGATGCCCTCTACCAGCACGGCCTTGCCGCTCTGGAGGTCGGCACGCTGCTGGCGGTTCAGTTGCACGTCCCATACCTTGTCCGGAATCTTGAACTCCGCACGCTGCTCGAAGCCGTCCGGTGTACGTGAATAGCTGAGCCGTCCGGTTTCCAGGTCTGCCTTGATGAATGAGGAGAATTCCTCGCCCTTGCGGTTGACCATGTCATTAAGGAAGATGACCTTGCCTTCCCGGAGCTGCTGCTGTTCTTCCGGAGTTATCTTCACTCCGTTGATTTCTTTCGGGATGTAGATTTCACGTGCGCCTTCCGGAGAATCCGGGTTGTAGCGTGTATAGGAAGGTCTGCCGGTGGCTTCATCCAGCTTTACATACGAGGAGAATATCTCACCGTCCTTGCGTGCCATTCCCTCCACGAAGATGGCTTTTCCCAGATTGAGGTCTTCAATCTGCTGTTTGGTCAGTTCCACGCCACCCAGCGACTGGCGGTTGAACAGCTTGTCATTCTCGAAGATGTATTCGATACCCCTGCGCTCGGCATTGATCTGGATATGGGCATCAAATTCCTTTCCACCGTTGGAAATCATCCCTTCAACGAATATCTTCTTGCCTTCCCTCAGGTCGTTCTGTTCCTGTTCGGTCAGCTGCACTCCCTTGATTTCCTTCGGGATGAACGCATTTTCCACACGCATGGCAACCACCTCGTTGGTAAGTTTGTCAATGCTCACGAAGGAAGGGATGTATTCCCCGTTACGTCCCTTCAGTTCCACGACACGCCCCATGTTGCCTGTTTCAAGCAGGTTCTTCTTGTCCTCTTCGGAAAAGATGTGTCCGAAATAAGGACGGTCAAGTTCGGGTTTCTGACGGATACCGTGGATGCCCAATACGATGGGACCTCCCACGGACTGCTGGAATGACAGTCGTGCATCCGTGCGCAAAACAGCGGAACCGAAATTCATGCTGATGGGTACGACCTGGTTGGTCTTGTATCCCTTGAGCATCTGGTCAAGGAGTCCGCGCTCCTGAAGTTCCTCCCGGGACAGTCCGAAGTGTTTCAGTTCCTCCCAGTTGATCATTGATTCATTGTAGCGGTACTTGGGCTGCTGCCCGGTTTCCGGGGCGGCCTGCTGCTGTGTCTGTTTTTTCTTTGCCATTTCTTCTTGATTTTGATTGTTTATACTTTGGTTTTCCTTGGTGCGTGGTACAATCTCGTATTTTTTCAGAAATTCATCCACCGCATCCGATTTCCTGCCTGCGGCTATGTCTTCCACCGCCTGTCTGACTTCAGGGCTGTCCAGGGTGTCCTCCTTGATGGTGAGCAGTCCGAAACGGGTCGGGTCCTTGAACTGGCTCCAGAAGTTTTTCAGAAAATTCTCGAACATGCTGGCATAACGGTCTATTTTCAGAAAGGAGTTCCGGTGTTCCTTGTCTGCCGGAACCGTCTTGTACCTGCCGTTCTTGTCAATTTCGGATATAGCCTGCAACAGCAGTTCCATCTTGTCGAGAATGAAGACAATGTCACTCAGCTGGTCATTCTCGGTGACTTGTGTTTTCATGGGTTCGTCCCTTACATTTTTCTTTGCCATAACTGTGATTTTTAGAGTTGAAAACTATTGTTGTCACCGCAAATATATAGGCATAATTTTGATAAAACATTATATTTCAACGCGTTGGACTATCCGTTTCATCGTATGTCATCACGTTTCACCATAGGCGGGAAGACGAAAGGCAGAAAAACGGAAGAATCTGGGTAAAAGTGCGGGAAATATACTGAGTCCGATAAAACAAAAAAGAAAGAAGGAACACACAGGAGGTAAGCCCCAACAAACAGAAAAGGCGGAAGCGGTAGAAAAGCCGGAAACAAAAGGAAAGCGATAAAGAAAAACAGTATTATGCAGAGTGGAGAGCGAGCTGTCTTTAGTCCCCACTTCCTTCTTTTGCTCCATAAGACCGGATGATTGTTTTTGTATGGAAGATATCGACAGCGTTTTCCATTGCAACATCGGTACCGGCAAAAGACCGCCGTCATCCGTCTTTTTGGTTTTGTCCTATGCGTCGTAGGTCGCTTCGCTTGCTAAGTCCCGGACCTTTTCCCCAACTCGGACGATGATACCGAAGCGTTTTTTCGGGCGGAAAATTACCAAAGGGAATTTTGTGTCCCGAAAACCGGAGGCTTGAACGTGGAAGGTATCATCCTCCGAGTTATCTTCTCGAAGGGACTTGCCAAGTGAAGCGGAATAATGATGGAATTTTATGGAGGAATATGGAATAATGCTTGGCACGATTTATCTTTCTATAAATCAATCAGCACATAGGATATATGTTTTAAGAAAAATGAGTAAATTTGTAAATTCGCATTTAAAATAAATTTTCAATGAATTCAATGAAAAAAGCATATACGATAGACCAACAAATAGCCAGACTGAAATCAAATGGAATGACATTTGATGATGAGGAGAAAGCGAAAGAGATTCTCCTTGATGTGGGTTATTACCGACTTGGATTCTATTCTTTTCCATACGAAATAAAGTTCCCATGTCTGGAACATCGTGACCATCAGTTAAAACCGGGTACTACATTTAAAAGTGTCTATGACCTCTATGAGTTTGATACCAGACTCAGGAGATTGTTGCTCAATGCTCTTGACCGTATTGAGGTCAATATCCGTACAAAACTCATCTACAACATATCGCTGAAATACATTGATGACCCCTGTTGGTTTGTCAATCGTAAGTATGTAACCTCTAAATTCGTTAACGATTTTGAAGAACAGGTATATGCGGTTATGCGTAAAAACCCCATTATCCAACGTCATCATGCCAACCATCCGGGGATATATGCTCCTGCATGGAAAACCATCGAGTTTATGACAATAGGCAATATCATAACATTATATGATTCGCTGAAAGAAGCGGAAGCGAAAGATCTGGTCGCTAATGCCTATGGCTGTTCAAGAGGTGTTTTTTATAACTATATGGAAACTATACGTGTACTTCGTAACAAATGTGCACACGGAGGTTGTATTTACCGTATGGACTTTCCTAAAGGAATCAAACGTCTGCCTGCTGACATTTCTGCCGAATGCAGACACAATATTAAAGGTGGCATAGATGTTGTCAGGTATATGCTGGGGTGTATCTCACAATCGCGGAAAAAGGATTTGGAGAATGATATTCAAAATCTTGTCAGTTCCATTCAGACTCCCGAAGCCCAAAAAGTTATAGCGCAGGTTTCCAAAATAGAAAGTTGAATTCATATTATTTGGTTGAATAAAAAAGAATCCTTACCTTTGCAATACTAAAAGTGCCCGTGCGAGCTTAGTCGTCGCATCTGCACTATAAAAAGGAAGAAAAGAAATCTCGGTCATTATGGCTGAGATTTCTTGTTTTTATTGGTATTTCATTACTTTTTTCAATATGTTCAGATTTCCTGCATCGGCTTTTCATACATTCCGAAGCCGAAGCAATCAGCAATGACAAAATCTGAGCAACCTTTTTCTGTGAGTGATTTCAATTCGTTCCGGCTGTTGCAATAATAGAAGATTTCTTCATCCCATTCCGTATCGGAATCCATGGACAATGCAATTCTTATTTCCAATGTATCCAGAGTGTCCTGCCAACGTATGATGCAATCTGCATAATGCGGTTCGCATTTACGCATGTTACAGAACTCTTGGTAAAGCATATCTATGTCTTTTCTGATTTCATCCGGCTTTTTCCAGTCGGAATCATCCACGATTTCAAAGCCGATTCCCTCTACCAGCAGGCATGTACCTTTATCATAAACCATCATGGTACGTTTGCCGATATGTCTTTTGCGTATTTCTGCCCAATCAGGCAAATCCCAACGTTCGATAGTCCAAATCCCACGATAGTTTTCCGGAATGGCATTGTATTCGCTCAATGTTATCTTTCTCATATTTTTCTAATTTATAGGTTACAGAACCTGACCGTATAAGTCTTGCACGGTTTTCCGAATGCAGGAAAACGGTCGAACTCCTTATATGATTCCCAATCTACTGACATGGTATATCCGTTTGGAAAATTTTCACCGATAAATTTGGTTATCATTTTTTTGTCTTCGTCGGTAAGAAACAAATCCTCTTCAACACCATATTCCAATGAATAAATCGCCCATTCGGGAATATTGTCCCAAATGAGCGTTTTACTGTTGTTGTCATTCATAGTCCTGCTGATTAAGTCTGTTTATAATTTCGTCAAGCTCCGTTTCCCACTTGTCCGTCCCCTCAATGAGTGACGGGTAGGTCAGTTGTTGCCACTGCCGGTAATCGAAGAGTTTCCGGTCTCCGGAAAATACTCTCAGGTGATTTGTTCCGACTTCCATCAGTCTCAGGCCATAATGGCCAATGATTTCGTAAAATCTTTTCATCGGTGTGAAGTTGCTTCTGCTCATATCTTTTATTTTTAAGTTAGACATTTCACGGCTCGTGAGCCGATTTTTTATTTCTTGCCTGCCTCGCTGTCCCGTGCCGGATTGTGCAAGGCTTTCCGGAAAAATACCGCAAGCGCAGCGCGGAAGATTTTTGCGGAAACCCGTAAGGGCCCGGCCTTGCTCAATCCAGACAGGCACGGGGCTACCTTTGCAGGCTGAAATAAAAAAGCGGTCTATATTATTCCTTATCGCCTTCATCCTGTGGAATCAGATGTTTCAAATCTGGGTCATTTTTTATCCTAAACATCTCATCCTCGATTATCTGCACCACATCTGCTTTGATTTGGGAATAGTTCCGGTCTATCTGTTGCTGCATGATATCGTTGCCATTCTTGTCCTTGAACTCGTTGATGACAGGTATCTTCTTGTAAGCCTTTGTTTCCGCCGCTACCTTTTCGCTATCGACAATAATCCGTGCGTGGAAAATTTTCTGGTCAATTTCTTCCCCGAAGTTGTCCGCCACACTGCCCACGAATGTGCCCTGCGAGAGGTTGGCAATCTTGGATGCAGGTATCAGCGAATCCAACTGCGTGTTAATGGAAGTGGATGTGTCCTGCCGGTTAATAGAGATGGATTGTCGTTGCTGGAGTATTTTACCAAAACGTTCCGACAGGCTTTTTGCCGTTTCCCCGACCACCTGCCCTGAGAATATATTTCCGACCGTATTTTGGATTACCTTCGCCTCTTTGTCACCGTAGTCACGGGTAAGCTGTGAGAAATCCTGAAAGCCGAGACACACTGCCACTTTGTTGCTTCGTGCTGTGGCTATCAGGTTGTCGATACCACGGAAATAGATGGTCGGAAGCTCGTCAATAATGATGGAACTCTTGAGTTGTCCTTTCTTGTTTACCAGTTTCACGATACGGGAGTTGTATAGCCCCAATGCTGCCGAATAGATATTCTGTCTGTCCGGATTATTTCCCACGCATAGGATTTTAGGATGTTCAGGATTATTCAAATCCAACGTGAAGTCATCGCCTGTCATGACCCAGTAGAGCTGCGGTGAAATCATCCTTGATAGCGGGATTTTCGCGCTTGCTATCTGGCCCTGGAGCTGGTCTTGTGCTCCGCCCTGCCATGCATCCATAAAAGGAGAAAGATAGTTTTCAAGGGAAGGATACGAGGTCAGAATTGTAAATATATCCGCATACGGTTTGTTCAGAAACTCTATCGCGTGAGGAAAGGTACAATACTTGCCGTCCTTGTAAATCCGCAAGTACCAGATAATCGCGGCGAGCAAAATAATCGGGGATTCCACGAAGAAATCACCCTGTTTCTGTATCCAGGTCTTGTTCAAATTCAGGAGAATGGTATAGGCTGATTCGTAGGCATCACTGATATCCGCCATGAATTTCGGGTTTATAGGATTGCATCTGTGGCTGCGTCTCGGATCGTCAAAGTTTATCACATAGAATTCCGGTCTGACCTTGTATTTATCCAGATTCTTTAGCAGTTCGTTATAGGCTATTACAGAAAGGTCGTCAAATTTGTAATCATACAGATACAAAGCGAAACCTTTGGAAATCTGCTGTTTGATAAAATTATTCACCACAGCGTAACTCTTACCCGAACCGGGCGTTCCAAGCACGATGGAAGCACGGAACGGGTTGACGATGTTTATCCATCCGTCCCATTCCTTGCCCTGATAAACAAATTTCGTGGGCAGGTTGACGGAATACTCGTTCTCCATGAGCCTTGTTTCCTGCATGAAGCTCTCATTGGCGGTATTGAACACGTCCTCCATCAGATTATTCTTCAACATACGGCTTATCCACATACCCGACATCAAGAGAAGGATATATCCTGCGGTAAGCGTTACCGTATATATGACGGCATTGGCTGTCAGGTTGAACGGCAGGTCGAGCATCCACCAGTTCATGAAAAACAGCACCATCCCCGAAAG
>OGTL01002374.1_pt1 | contig 14306 bp, 10 predicted proteins | sample 1553601 | NCBI WGS metagenome assembly OGTL01 (sample SAMEA2580112, study PRJEB22360) | human gut metagenome | biome: human gut; feature: human-associated habitat; material: faeces | place: Denmark | collected 2008/2010 | reverse complement strand
TTCCGGTCTGCCCATTTATAAGAAATAAAATCCGGTCTGCACATACAGTTGCTCAGTAAATATTTTACGCAGAATCTTAATGCATAATGCGTTGTATCCGGCTTCCTGGTAAGATTTTCAGAAAGCTGTCCGCGGGGAATCTCATTTCTGTGCTTTTTCATCCACCGCAGCACCAGACTGTTAAAAGACTGGACCATATATTTCCCTCTGTATCCCTGCAGTTCTTCATCCAGCCTCCGGCAGACTTCTGTATCTGCACTCGGGAGCTTTACTTCTATCAGAAGAGGAACTTTTCCATCAACCAGCCGAAGAACTTCTGAAAGAAGCGGGATCTTTTCCCCGGTTCTGCTTAACCGGTAAGTTCTCATACGGGCATAATCCGTCTCTTCCACTTTTCCTTTTTCTCCGCATATTCTTCTGAAATCATCATCATGAAAGACAACCAGCTTTCCATCTTTTGTAAGATGCACATCCAGCTCAATCCCATAGCCGGCTTCTATCGCCGCCTGAAACGCCGGGATCGAATTTTCCGGGATTCCCTTTTTTATGTCATGCAGCCCCCGATGAGCCCATTTCACTCCAAAAAACGGATGTACCCTGCGTCTCCCCGACAATCTCGGTGCGAGCAAATACAGCAGAATTACATTTCCCAAAAGTAAAACCAACAGAACGATCAAGATCCCTTTCATCATAACCACCATTACTCCTTATTCTGTAATGAATCTTATTTTTTCTTCCATCAACCGTACTTTCATTTCATTTCTTAAAAAGATTGGCTCACCGTCTGTATGTATCGGCAGTGTACTGCCTGTAGAAACTTCTGCACTGCGGCATTGAAGGATCGTAACGCCACGGAACTTTGTATGCTTTCCAAAGAATGCCGTCGGCAACAGACACAGAATCTTCTTTTTGGAGAGGTCTGCTGCCACCATGATATCCAGCTTTCCGTCAGACGGAGATGCCTCCGGGCAGAATTTAAATCCGCCACCTTCGTATTTCTGATTCATAAATGCCGCAAAATATGCACGTTCAAACCGATGCACACTTCCGTCATCCAGCCGGATCTCCATCCTCACCGGCTGATCCTTCAGCAGCCGGTTGAGTGCAACCACTGCATAACTCAGCTTTCCAAGCTTTAAGCGGTTTAAGATCTTCTTCCATTTTGAGATGCACACTTCATGGCACACTGCCGCATCAAATCCCATCCCCGCACTGACCAGGAATCGTCTTCTTTTCCCACCAAGTACCAGCTCTCCCACATCCAGTTTCTCAATCTTTTCCGAGTTCAGGATCAACTCCAGTGCCTTTTTTGCATCTTTCGGGATCCCCATGCCTCTTGCAAAATCATTACTCGATCCGGTAGGAATATATCCAAGCGTTACTTTAGACGGATTTTTAATTCCATTGATCACTTCATTCAGTGAACCATCCCCGCCAAGCACAATCATCGTATGCTCTTCCTCATCTGCTGTGATCTCAGTTGCGATCCTTTCCGCATCTTTTTTTCTGCCGGTCATTCTGACTTCATAGGAGACCCGCCTTTTTTTCAGTTCCGGCTCAAGCTGACTCCACAGCAGCTCTCCCTGTCCTGTTCTTGATTTTGGATTTACAACTCTGACTGAAGATGATAAATATTCACAGGCGAAAGCTCTTGGTGGTATCACAAACGGTGTATATAATATCGAGATGACAGCTGCCTATGCAGCAATTGCCAATGGTGGAACTTACATGAAACCGATTCTTTACACACAGGTTCTGGATCATGAAGGAAATGTTCTTCTCGATAACACAACCCCTGAGACACATGAAGTCTTAAAAGACTCCACTGCTTATCTTCTGACAAGTGCAATGGAAGACGTTGTCAACGGTGCCGGTGGAACCGGTGGTTCTGCAAGACTGAGCAACATGCCTGTTGCCGCTAAAACAGGTACCAGCCAGGAAAGCCGTGACTTGTGGATTTCAGCATTTACGCCTTATTATACAGCGTCTGTATGGGGTGGATATGATGAGCATAAGACAATGGACAGATTAAGCCAGAACTGGCATCAGAAACTCTGGAGAAATATCATGGAACGTATCCAGGATACAAAAGGCCTTGAGTACAAGGACTTTGAAATTCCATCCTCTGTCGAAGAAAAGACGGTTTGTACAGAGACAGGACTCCTTGCCGCAAGCAGTTGTCCTGCTATTACAGAGTATTTCTCAAAAGACAATGCTCCGACAAAGAGCTGTAGTGGTCATTATGTTGCGCCATCAGAAGACTCTGAGGAAGATGATACCGAGAGTTCTGATGAAACCACACCTGCTACAGGTACCGATTCTTCCGGAACAACGTCATCACCGGATTCTTCCTCTGGTGGAACAACAACCGACCCCACTGCCGGCGGAGACTCTGGTGGAACAACTACAGGTGATACTTCCGGCAGCACTACTGGTGGCGACACTGGAAGTGGAAGTACCACTCAATAAGTAAATTATGCGCCGCAAGGCACACCTAAAAAGGAGAGGCTATACAAAACGCCTCTCCTTTTCGCATACTTATATAACTGATTGCTCTTGTCATCCTGTCCGTATCTCTCTGATACAATATTCTGCTATCTTGTTTTACGGTTAATATATCTTGCTTTATATTTAGAATATACAATCGTCTGATCTTTATATAAACTATAATATCCGGAAACCGCATAGCTGATTGATATCGCGATCAGATAATATGCTGCTCCTGAAAATCCAAACAGTTCGAATGAAATCAGCATTGCCGTAATCGGACAGTTCGTCACTCCGCAGAAAAGTGCAACCATGCTGGCTGCCGCTGCTAATTCCGGTGAAAATCCAAGTATTCCACCGGCAACACATCCAAATGTTGCACCAATACTGAATGCCGGTACAATCTCACCACCACGATATCCTGCCCGCATCGTAAGTGCTGTAAGTAACATTTTCCATAAAAAATCAAGTGGTCTTGCTTCACCCTTTTCAATAGCTCTTGCAATCAATCCACTACCTGCTCCCATATAATCTTTTGTATTCAGACATATTGTGAGCAGAATGATCACTCCTGCTGCAACAACAATTCTAATATACGGATTTTTCAGATACTTTGTATACAACTGCCCCACTGTTTTTAGCAAGATACAGAATAGAATACTTAAAATCCCACACCCCACTGCGATCAGTGCCATCTTAAGTCCTGTCTCCACAGTAAGTCCCGGGATAGAATGTACCGGAAATGTCTCCGGATCAATCCCCATTCCTGTTGCAAACTCTGCTGCAATAATAGATGCGATCACGCACGGAAGAAGTGCTGCATAATACATTACCCCCACGCTCACAACTTCCATCGCAAAAACTGCTGCTGCCATCGGTGTTCCAAACACAGCTGCAAATGCTGCACTCATTCCACACATAATCATCACATGGTGATCAAATTCATCTAAATGAGCCAGTTTTCCAAGCCAATTTCCAATACTTCCACCAAACTGTATCGACGCACCTTCTCTTCCTGCCGAACCGCCGGTAAGATGCGTCAATAATGTTGACACAAAAATCAATGGTGCTGACAGAAACGGAACATCATCCTTTGATTTAATTGTAGCAAGTACCTGATTCGTTCCTCCGTCCTGCCTTCCTATCTTCTCATACATAAATACAATCAGAACTCCTGCAACCGGCAAAAGCATAAAAATCCAATTATGTGTATCCCTGTATTCCGTTGCTGCCTTGATACATCCTGCAAATACTGCACTCGCACCGCCTACAACCAGACCTGTCAAAACAGAAAGCCCCATCCATTTCAGAAAATTTCTCGTGTTCTGTCGGATCCTTTCATAATAATACTTTATTACTATTTTTGTATCATGAGAATGTTTTCGTTTTCCCATCTCCGCATTTTCTGTATTTTCTTTTTCTTCCATTTACATTTCCCCTCTTGTATTTCTCTTTTATTCCGAACTCTGATTACTTTCTTATGTTCAGATAGAATCCCTTGCCTTATTTATTATAAAATGATTTTCCTCACCATGCAACACAGAAAAAAGGATGGTTTCTCACATTCGAACGTTTCTTGTTCGTTGTGTCAAACCATCCTCTAAATCAATTATTCTTCTTATACGGTGATATGAGTGTCAAAAGTAAATTTTGCCACTCACTGATGTAACCGGATTGCTCCATTGCTATGCAATTCCCGCAATCCTCGAACACATCATACTGCTTCTTCTTTTGTATTCACACTCTTGGATTCTCTGTCCTCTTTGAATTTATCATAATATGCAAACATTCCTGCAAGGAGTGTTCCTGAAATAGAATGCCATGTACAAGATACTGCACAGATGATTGCTGACTCCGGTGTGGATGCAAACTGTGCTGTTGTTGTTGCAAGGTTTGTTGCAAGTCCTGCATTCTGCATACCTACCTCGATCGAGATTGTTCTCTTCTTCGCTGTATTCATTCCTGTGAGTTTACCAGCTCCGTATCCAAGCAGATATCCAAGTCCATTATGAAGAAATACTGCTACGAAGATTACAACACCGGACTCAAAGAATTTGCTTCCCTGTGAAGATACTACACCGCCGACAACGCATGCAAGTCCAAGTACTGCAATACCAGGCATAATTTTCTGAAGTTCTTTGAATGTTTTATTTTTTCCTAACAGATAGTTAAGTAAGAATCCTACTGCTACCGGGAAGATAACTGTTTCAATAATGGATACAAACATAGGTAATCCTTTGATTGAAATATGTGTACCACTTGCCAGCAGTGAAACCATAAGTGGTGTCATAACTGGTGAGAGCAGTGTTGAAACTGTTGTCATTCCTACGGAAAATGCTACGTCTCCTCCACACAGATAAGACATAATATTGGATGACACACCACCAGGACAACATCCGACAAGAATCAGTCCCAAAGCGATTCCATCCGGAAGATTCAATGCCTTTGTCAGTGCAAATGCAAGGAATGGCATAATCAGATACTGGGCGATAGCTCCGATGCAGATGTCAAACGGTCTCTGCGCCAAAATCTTAAAATCCTCTGTTGTTAATGTCAGACCCATACTAAACATGATCACTCCGATAATAATAGACTGACAGGTAAATTTATTGGATACCGGATCGACAAACAAAGCGTTGTTAACCCATCCCATCATTGTCGGGACAAAGAATGTCACTACTGCAATGGCAATAACAACCACTGAAGTATAATCTGATAAAAATTTGCTGACTTTTTGTAATGCTTTCATTACAATACCTCCTTAGGATTCTTGTTCACCTAAAATTTGTATTCTTCTTGAGATATATTCAAAGAAAAAAGTCCCTTTCCAGAACTCAATCTGAAAAGGGACGAATATAATCCGCGTTACCACCCTAATTCCGCAAAAATTAATTCTGCGACACTTCACATACCAACATATGCTATCCATATAACGGTGGATCCCGGCGAGGTTTACTTGCAACATGTTCATCTGCTTTCAGCCCGCTTCTTAGAGAGGATATCCTTACCCGGTTATTGTCTGTTCACACCAGCCACAGACTCTCTGAAAATAATGACGGATACGGTTTTGTTCTCATCAACGAATTTTGGTGAACTGTATTTTGTTTACTCTGACATTATAGTCCTCTGAAATCAGAAATCAAGAGTCTATTTTAATCTTTTTCTTGATTTATTTTAATCTTTTTGTCGTAAAAATTTATTTTCAAGGCTTAAATTCATCTGAAAAAATAAAAGAATCATTGAAAAAAAATTATTGTTTTTCCTGTTGTTTCCCCGCACTTTTCATGCTACACTGTATATAAGAATCATCGGATTTTAACCAGAAAACAGATAGTCACTGTTCACTCCCGTGTGAACAGTAACAACAGCTACGGGTGTTTGGGGCATCCAAAAGGTTTATTAATGCACAATACAATACGTTATTTTTCATTGCTTTCTTTTGGAAGTGATGTTTTTTTTGTAATTTTATCTGTTTTCTTTCATTATTTTATCTGGTAAAGGGGTATTTGGGAATGAATAATGAAATAACGAAAAGACGAAATCGAACAATTGAAATGACTCAGGGATCTCTTTGGAAAAACATGTTTTTCTTCAGTGTTCCTCTTATATTTTCCCAGATTTTGGAAGTGATGTTCAACTTAAGTGATGTCGCTGTTGTCGGACATTTTGCAGATTACAAAGCACTTGGTTCTGTCGGCTCGACAACTACACTTGTCACACTGTTCACGGGACTTCTGATCGGGCTCGGAAGTGGTGTCAACGTCCAGGTTGCCAATAAACTCGGTGCCGGTGACAAGAAAGCTACAAAAGAAACCATTCACTCTGCACTCATTATCTGTGCAGCGGCAGGTATTTTTGTCTGTCTGATCTGTCTGCTTTTTGCAGGACCAATGCTTTCCATGATGAATACAAAGCCCGAACTGCTCGATCAGGCTGTTCTCTACATGAAAGTTTTTGCACTTGGCATGCCTGCCACGGCAGTTTATAATTTCGGCAACGGTGTCTTAAGCGCCCGTGGGGATACAAAGCGTCCGATGTATTACCTTGCATTTGCCGGAATACTTAATGTCCTATTGAATCTGATCTTTGTTATCGTATTCCATATGGCTGCTGTCGGAGTTGCTACTGCCAGTGCAATCGCACAGTACGTTTCAGGAGGATTGATCCTGATCCATCTGATGCGACGCGATGATGAATGTAAAGTTCGTCTGCGCAATCTGCGTTATCATAACATTTATGGAAAAGGAGTTCTTTATCTCGGTGTTCCATCCGGTCTTCAGAATGCGATTTTCGCGATTGCAAACCTTTTTGTTCAATCCGGAGTCAACTCCTTTGATGCGATCATGGTTTCCGGAAATGCTGCAGCTGCGAATGCAGACAATCTGATTTACAATGTTATGTTTGCCTTCTATGTGGCCTGTTCCAGTTTCATGAGCCAGAACTGGGGAGCCGGGAATAAAGAAAGAATGAAAAAATGCTATCTCGTAACACTTACTTATTCTTTCAGTGCAGGCCTGCTTCTCGGAGGAGCACTCTTCTTCTTTGGGCGCCCATTCTTGTCTCTGTTTGCCACAGAACCAGCCGTTATCGCAGCTGGTATGCATAGAATTAGGATTATGGGATTCTCCTATGCATTCAGCGCCTTTATGGACTGTGCGATTGCATCTTCCAGAGGAATCGGCAAGAGCATTGCTCCTACATTTATTGTAATCATGGGATCCTGTGTATTTCGTATTATATGGATCTATACGGTATTTGCTTACTTCCATACAATTCCATCTCTGTATCTGCTGTACATCTTCTCCTGGGGACTCACAGCGATTGCAGAAACCATATACTTTAAAGTTAGTTTCAAAAAAGTGCTTGCATAATAGATTTTCCAAAAAAAGAGGGGTTTTCACAGATATCCAACATCTGTAAAAATCTCCTCTTTTTTCTTTCTACTATTTATTCTGCACTTGTTATACTTTTATCAATCCTCAAGTACCAGCTTAGCTGCTCCGCAGATTCCTGCATCATTTCCAAGAGTAGCAAGCTTGAACTTCACATTCTTATTTGCAAAGAACGCTTTTTCCATAAATGGTTTTTCGATAAATGAAAGCAGAACTTCTCCTGCTTTGGACACTCCGCCACCAATTACAAATACAGCCGGATCCAGTACTGCTGCCATATCTGCCATTGCATGTCCTAAGTAATTTCCCATCTCTGTCGCAACTTCAATCGCAACTTCGTCTCCTTCTTTGACTGCATCGAAAACAGCTTTTGCAGAAAGATCTTCTTTTGTCAGGATTGTTGCACGTGTCTCATGCTCCATCTTCTTTCTTGCAAGACGAGAGATACCTGTTGCTGATGCATACTGCTCCAGACATCCGTGTCCGCCACATCCGCAAGTATCTGTCTCTTCCAGATTCACACACATATGACCAATCTCTCCACCTGCTCCGTTCTCTCCCGTCAGGATCTTTCCATTGATGATAATGCCACCTCCAACACCTGTTCCAAGTGTGACCATGATCATATTGCGGTAACCAACACCGCCGCCTTTCCACATCTCGCCAAGTGCTGCGACATTCGCATCATTTCCAAACTCTGCTGTCAATCCTGTCAGTTCTTCCAGCTCTTTCTTTGCATTCTTATATTTCCAGCCAAGATTCGCAGAACCGTTGACAATTCCATCTACAGTAACAGGAGCCGGCACACCGACACCGATTCCAAGAACCTGTTCTTTCTCAATGCTGTGCTGCTCTAACTTACCATTGATTGCTTCTGCAACATCCGGAAGAATCGCCGCACCTTCATTCTCAGTTCTTGTCACGATCTCCCATTTCTCTACAATAGCACCTGCCTCACTGAACAGACCAAGTTTAACCGTTGTTCCCCCGATATCAACACCAAAACAATATTTCATAAATCTATCTCCGTTTCTTTTTATATTTCACATAAGAATGCGGTACTCTGTAACATTTGTACCGCATCCTCTGTTTCTCTTTTGTTTTATTTTCTTCTCTTTGCCAGATTCTCCTGCACACGTTTGTACAATTCCTGTGCAGCGTTGTATCCCATCTGCTTCTGTCTGTGGTTAACTGCAGCAGATTCTACGATGATCGCCAGATTACGTCCCGGACGGATCGGAATATTATGGCAGACAACTCGGTTTCCAAGGAATTCTGTATATTCCTCCTCCAGACCAAGTCTGTCGTATTCTTTCTCTCTGCTCCAGTCTTCCAGAGTAATGACCAGATCGATATTCTGTGTTTCTCTTACGCTCTGTACACCGAACATAGACTTTACATCCACGATTCCGATACCACGCAGCTCGATAAAATGTCTTGTGATATCCGGTGCAGAACCAACCAGTGTATCGTCACTGACTTTGCGGATCTCAACCACATCATCCGTCACAAGACGATGTCCACGCTTGATCAGTTCAAGAGCTGCTTCGCTCTTACCGATTCCACTTTCTCCCATGATCAGAACTCCGACACCATATACGTCAACAAGCACTCCATGAATGGAAATGCACGGAGCAAGTTTTACATTCAGCCAACGGATCAGTTCTCCCATAAAGGAGGATGTCTTCTTACATGTACCGAATACCGGAATATCATTTTTCTGAGCAATCTCAATGAAGCTTTCATCCGGCTGAAGTTCATTGCTGAAAATAATACATGGTACTTTATGTTCCAGAAGTTTCTGATAAATCTCAACTCTTTTCTCTTCTTCCAAAGTCTCCAGATAGGCACACTCTACATTCCCTATAATCTGTACACGATTCAGATCAAAATGATCGAAAAATCCTGCCAGCTGAAGTGCCGGTCTGTTCACATCCGGAACAAGAACTTCACGTTCTGTGATATCCACTTCCGGAGTGAGATTTTTCAGATTCATCTTTTCAACGATATCGGTTAATTTCACACCACTCATCTTGTAATCTCCTTTTCCTGTATCTCTTTTCGTTTCAGACATGCTGCCTTGATAAGCTCAAGAGATATATGATATTTACTGCTCGCATAAATCCAACATTTCCCTACATGTTCCATCGCCTGTACATAAGTATATCATGATTTTCTTTTCGATAAAACCCTCAATCATGAAAGAATTGATAAACCGATTCTGCTGCCTTCTCATTCATTGACGGAAGCTGCGCCAGTTCTTCTACTGTTGCGCTCCGGATTGCATCCAGGCTCAGATAATGCCGCATCAATGCCTTTCTTCTGGCCGGACCGATTCCTTCAATATCATCCAAAACGGAATGTACCTGCCCTTTGCCACGCAGCTGCCTGTGGAACTCGATTGCAAACCGATGGGCTTCATCCTGAATTCTTGTGATCAGTTTAAATGCTTCTGAATTGCGGTCAATCGGGATTTCCACATTATTATAATATAATCCTCTTGTTCTATGATTGTCATCTTTCACCATACCACAGACCGGAATATTCAGCTTCAACTCATCAAGCACCTGCAATGCAATATTTACCTGTCCACGGCCTCCATCCATCAGAATTAAATCCGGAAATGTTGTAAATTTCCCAGCTTCCGCATTCTCCTCACGTTCTTTTAATCCATGTGTAAAACGACGCGTAAGAACTTCTCGCATGCTCGCATAATCATCCGGTCCTTTCACGCTCTTGATTTTGAACTTCCTGTAATCATTCCGCTTTGGTTTTCCTTTCTCATAGACAACCATAGAGCCTACCGATTCGAAACCATTTGTATTAGAAATATCATATGCTTCCATACGGACGATCTGTTCCAGTCCCAATAAAGATGCTATCTCCTTCGCTGCACCGATCGTGCGTCCTTCTTCCCTCTTTAGCCGCTCTTTATCTTTAGACAGAACCATCCTCGCATTCTCTTCCGCCAGTTCTACCAGCTTTTCTTTTGTACCTTTCTTCGGCACACGGATTGTTACTTTCTGCCCCTTCTTCGCGCTCAGCCAGGATTCAAGAAGTTCCTGCTCTTCGATTTCTTCCGGCAGCATCAGTTCACCCGGAAGAAAAGGGGTTCCTGCATAATACTGTTTGATAAAACTGTTCAGAATTTCAGATTTTTTATCCTCTTCGCTGATTCTCAGATAAAAATGGTCTCTTCCGATCAATCTTCCGCCACGGATAAAAAAGACCTGTACAACTGCATCTTCGTCCTGGCATGCAACTGCCATGACATCTCTGTCTTCCCCACTGGAATCTGTAATCTTCTGTTTCTGAGCCACCTTTTTTACACTATTTAATAACTCTCTATATTCGATTGCTTTCTCAAATTCCAGTGCCTCCGAAGCGGCCATCATCTTATCTTCCAGATCTTTTAAAATCATATCAAAATTTCCATTTAGAAAACGGATCACCTCATCAATGGATTTCCGGTATTCTTCCTGGGAAATGTATCCCTGGCACGGTGCCTCACACTGCTTGATATGATAATTCAGACACGGACGCTCTTTTCCAATGTCTTTTGGAAGTGAACGATTACAGCTTCTTATATGATACAGCTTATGGATCAGATCAATTGTGTCACGCACCGCCTGTGAGCTTGTATAGGGGCCGAAATAACGTGCCTTATCTTTTTTCATCTGACGTGCCAGCATAATGCGTGGATATGCTTCACCGGTTGTTACTTTTATAAACGGATACGCTTTGTCATCCATAAGCATCGTATTATATTTGGGCCGATGTTCCTTGATCAGATTACATTCCAGAACAAGTGCTTCCAGTTCCGAATCTGTCACAATATATTCAAAGCGGCGGATATGTGTTACCATCTGTTCGATCTTAACCCCTTTATTCCTGCTGCTTTGAAAATACTGCCGCACACGGTTTTTCAGGCTGATTGCTTTTCCGACATAGATAATCTGATCCGTCTCATCATGCATCAGATAGACTCCCGGCCTTCCCGGAAGCTTTTTCAATTCTTCCTGTATATTAAAATTATAATTTTCCATAGATCCTATTTCTTGCCTCTGCTACAGACCAGCTATGTTCTTCTGCAATTTTGGAAACATCATCATACTCGAGTTTTTCTTTCACCACTCCATATCCGGATGCTCTCTTCACATGAACGGTTCCATATTCTGTCTGCACTTTGTCTATTTTCCGCTTAAGTCCATATCTTCTACAAAAATACTCTCTGACACCAAGTGTTGAAGTGTGTTTGAATATCAGCTGTAGAAAATACTCTTTCTGCTCTGCCCTGCACATACATGTAAGCAGAATCCCCGGCCGGTTTTTCTTCATCTGAATGGAGGATGTGTAAACATCCAATGCGCCTTCTTTGATCAGAAGCTCTGTCGCATACCCGATTTCCTCCGAAGTCATATCATCCAGATTACAGCACAGTTCCAAAATTTCTTCTTCTACCTTGTCTTTCGTTTCTCCAAGAATCGCACGCACACAGTTCAGTCTTTCATACTCTCTTTTTCCAAAACCATAACCGATTTCTTCCATCTGCAGAACCGGCATCTGTTCATACTTTTTAACAAAATGCTTCAGCAGTGCGGCTCCTGTCGGTGTACAGAATTCTCCCTCCAGGTCTCCTGCATACATTGGAATTTCTTTCATCAGATACGCTGTTGCCGGTGCTGGCACCGGAAGGATTCCATGTGCACATTTCACATGACCATATCCGACACGAACCGGTGATGCAAGAATCTGATCCACCTGAAGTTCATTCAGCAAATAGCAGACAGCCACAACATCAGCCACTGCATCCATCGTCCCAACCTCATGGAAATGGATTTCATCCATGCGCTGACCATGCGCCTTTCCTTCCGCCTTTGCAATCAATTTATAAACTGCAACTGCGTCCTGTTTTACCTGATCTTCAATTTTTAACCGATTGATCAGACGAACGATCTGAGACATTGAGTGATGTCCGTGTTCTTGTGTATGCTTCTCTGGTTCTTCTGATTTATGTCCGATCTGCTCTTCCGTCTGCATATGAGGATTCTCTTCTTCCTGTCCTTTCACAAACACGCGGACCTGATATCCTCTGATTCCGCCTCTTGTACACGCCACCAACTGATATTTTACCCCCGGGATTTTCAGATCATTCAACTTTTTCACCTGTTTTACAGGTTCTGAAAACAACTGCAATAATGAAGCCGTCAGCATATCCCCTGCTGCTCCCATCCCACAGTCTAAATATAATATCCTCATTCCTTCGTTCTCCTCTCTATGTGATTGATCCGGCTTGCAAGAAATCCCGCGCCAAATCCATTATCGATATTTACAACACTCACTCCGCTTGCACAAGAATTCAACATAGAAAGAAGCGCTGATATGCCACCGAAAGATGCTCCATATCCAACACTTGTCGGAACTGCGATCACCGGGCAATCCACCAGTCCTCCAATCACACTGGCGAGTGCTCCTTCCATTCCAGCTACAGCAATAATGACACGAGCTTCCATTAATTCGTCGAGATGTCCAAGCAGACGATGTACTCCTGCGACGCCTACATCATATAAACGGATCACTTCATTTCCAAGTGTCTCTGCTGTTCTTGCAGCCTCTTCTGCAACAGGGATATCGCTTGTCCCGCCTGTTGCCACAACTATTTTCCCGTCTCCATCCTTTATTGGAGCTTCGCCTATAAACCCAATCCGGCTGACTTCGTCATATTGAAGTTCCAGGTGTTCTCCCACGTAAATCGCTGACTCCTTATTCATTCTTGTGATCAGGACTGCTTTCTGTCCCTTTTCCTTCATTGCTTCTGCAATCCGGAAAATCTGTTCCGGTGTCTTTCCTTCTCCATAAATCACTTCTGCCACACCCTGGCGCATGGCTCTGTGATGGTCAATCTTGGCAAAACCAAGATCTTCAAAAGGCTCTTCTTTTAACTTCAAAGCTGCCTGTTCTACATCCATTGTTCCGGATGCTACCTGTCTTAAAAGATCTATCATTTCCTTTTGTTCCATCTTTTTCGCCTCATTCTAATTCTTCTTATCCAGGGTTTCATTCATACTTCCCATTCTGTACCCTGTTAGATCCATTGTAACATAAGTGAATCCGAACTGCTTAAATTGTTTTACAATATCCTCACGGACTTCTTCCTGAAGCAACTTCAAAAACTCTTCCGGCAGTACTTCGATCCTCGCCATCCTTCCATGCATACGGACACGAAATTGCCGGAAGCCATGTTCAAGCAATAACTGTTCTGCGTTTTCCACCATGATCAACTTCTCTTTGCTGATTGTTTCTCCATATACAAATCTTGAAGCCAGACAGGCAAAAGATGGCTTTTCCCAGGTTGAAAGTCCCATCTCTTTTGACAATTCACGAATCTCCGTTTTTGTAAGTCCTACTTCGCGCAGTGGACTTTTTACTCCTAATTCCGCCACAGCCTGAAGCCCCGGTCTGTAGTCGCCAAGATCATCCATATTAGAACCTTCTGCAACATAAGCAATTTCATTTTTCTCTGCAATTGCTCCAATCTTTTCAAACAGTGCATGCTTGCATAAATAACATCTGTTCGGTGGGTTCTGAGAAAATCCTTCAATCTTCATTTCATCCACCTGACAGACCTTATGACGGATATCTTCTTTTTTGCAAAATGCAATTGCCTCATTTAGTTCTCTCTTTGGAAAGGAACCGGATTGTACTGTGATCGCCATCACATTATCTCCCAATATCTCATGTGCCACCTTTAATAAAAATGTAGAATCAACTCCACTGGAAAATGCAATCGCAACACTGTCCAGTTCTTTTATGTACTCTTTTAAATGTGCTAATTTATTATGTAATTCATCCTGCATCTTTTTCCTCCTGTCTTGTTACTGTTCACACGATGTGCGACCAGCAACGCATCTCGCCATTTTAAATCGC
>OGTL01002349.1_pt1 | contig 14436 bp, 10 predicted proteins | sample 1553601 | NCBI WGS metagenome assembly OGTL01 (sample SAMEA2580112, study PRJEB22360) | human gut metagenome | biome: human gut; feature: human-associated habitat; material: faeces | place: Denmark | collected 2008/2010 | reverse complement strand
GCAGATATCAAAATGCAGATATCAAAATGCAGATATCAAAATGCAGATATCAAAATGCCATAAAACTACTATATAAAAAATACCGGACAGAATGCACCCAAGAGGTGCACTCTGTCTTTCGCGTATAATAAAAGAAGTTACTGTTCACACGAAAGTGTGACAGTAACAAAAGACAATTAAACGGCAATAGCTAATAAACAAAAGCTAAGTAAATTCCTGCAGTGCCCCCACACGCATCCGGACCAGCCCCGTAACTGCGAAGGCACTGAGCAGTTACGCTCCTGCCAATACGACGCGTCCATACCCTTCAATGAGCCAAAACCAAAGGGTGCTTGCAGAAATTGCATGTGACATCGCGAATATGGAGATATTTAGAGTCTGTTGGAATTATGTCACAACACAGCAATGTCCGTGCATGGACGCACGGACAAGGCGTTAGCGCCACGGACGGCGCTAAAAGCCGGTTGCGTCCTATAGCCAAAACCTGAAATCATAATTCCTACAGAGTCTTAATATCGCAATACTGAGCGAGGGCACATGCAATTTATGCCGAGCACCCGCACCATAGCCAATAAAGTAGAAATAACGCAAAAATAATGAAAAAATAACGCAGAAAGGACACTACACTATGAGCGAAAACATAAATGAACAGATAGAATGCTGCGACTGCAACGAAATCCACGAAGACCTTCTGAAAATAGTAAATGATACAATGCCTGAGGAAACCGAGCTCTACGACCTTGCAGAGCTTTTTAAGGTATTTGGCGACTCCACCCGGATCAGAATCCTCTTTGTGTTGTTTGAAGCGGAGGTATGCGTCTGCGACCTTGCAAAAGTGCTCAACATGACACAGTCCGCCATATCACATCAGCTTAGGATATTAAAGGCAAACAAGCTTGTGAACAGCAGACGTGAGGGCAAATCAGTGTTTTATTCGCTTGCAGACGGACATGTGCGCACAATCATTGCGCAGGGACGCGAGCATATCGAGGAATAATACAGGGAGGAATATACGTGACAGAATTAGAAGAATACTATAACAAATTCAACGAGGAAAAGCGCCTGAACAGCCGCCACGGCAGGGTAGAGTTTATCACCTCCATGAAGTATATACACGATTGTCTTGGCAACCTGATGAATGAGAAGCAGCTTGATCTTCGCTCACAGATTAAAATCCTGGATGTCGGTGCGGGAACAGGCAGATATTCAGTGCCTCTTGCCGAGGAGGGCTATGATGTGACAGCACTCGAGTTAGTTAAGCATAATCTCGGCAGACTGAAGCAAAAGAGCGATAAAGTAAAGGCATACCAGGGCAATGCCACAAAGCTTAAAAAGTTTGGAAACGATGAATTTGACCTCACACTCGTATTCGGACCTATGTATCATCTGAAGTCGGCAGAGGAAAAGCTTGCCGCATTGAATGAGGCAAAAAGGGTGACAAAACCGGGCGGTTACATACTTGTGGCATACATTATGAATGAGTACAGCGTGATAACCTATGCCATAAAGGAGAAGCATATAAAAGAGGGCATAGAGGGTGGAATGCTCGATGAGAGCTTCCATTGTACAGAAAAAGCTAATGATTTGTACAGTTTTGTCCGATTGGAAGATATAGAGGCATTAAATGCACAGGCAGCCCTTACACGTGAAAAGATAATAGCAGCCGATGGAGCGGCAAATTATATCAGGCCATTTTTGAATGATCTTGACGAGGAAGAGTTTGATATGTTTGTACAGTATCATCTTTCAACATGTGAGAGAGCAGACCTGATGGGAGCAAGTGCGCACACGGTTGATATTCTAAGGGTATGATTTTTTGAATAAAGTCTGTTATTATGACGGGGTATGCCGGAATAATAACATAAAAGTATAATATAACATATCAAATACAACACAGTATAAGATTACATATGAGGAAAAATTATGAAAAACAAGGGATTAAAAATTCTATTATGTGTGCTTTTGGTTTTATGCATTATTATGGCGGGAGCGCTCATAGGAAAAGAATATATTGGAGATAATATAAAGGAAGCCTCTAACCGGAATGGCGTTGATGTAGTTAGAGACACATCGGATGCCGGAAAAGCAGAGGATAACGCAGTTGACAGTACGGCAGAAGGTACAGAGAGTACACAGTCTGATGCAACCAAAGCTGAGGCAACAGAAGCGGATAAACAGCAGCCACAGATGTCAACCATAGTGATTACGGCTACAGGAGACTGTACACTCGGCAACAATCAGGAGCAAAGCTATGACGGCAGCTTTAATTCTTATTATGACTCAAAGGGACAGGACTACTTTTTCGGCGGCGTGAGAGATATTTTTGAGGCTGACGATATGACACTCATCAATCTGGAGTGTGTGCTATCGGATGCGACTGAGCGCGTAGAAAAGCGCTGGAACCTCAAGGGAAAGCCTAGCTACATCGGAATTATGACAGGCAGCTCCATCGAGGCCTGCAGTCTTGGAAACAATCACACATATGACTATGGTCAGGCGGGACTGGACGATACGAGAAATGTGCTCGACAATGCCGGGATAGTGTATGGCTTCAATGATCATACCGGTATTTACGAGACTGCTGATGGGACAAGGATTGGAATAGTGTCGGTCAGCCTTTTGTCACAAAACGGTGACCGAGAGGCATATATCCAAAACGGTATAGCGCAGCTTCGTGAACAGGGAGCGGCGATAGTTATCGCATGCTGTCACTGGGGCATAGAGGGTGACCATTACCCTAATGACTATCAGCAGGCGGCAGCACATCGTATCATCGATTGGGGAGCAGACCTGGTAGTCGGAAACCACCCTCATGTACTGCAGGGGATGGAGGTCTATAACGGCAAAATGATATGCTACAGTCTTGGAAATTTCTGCTTCGGAGGCAATAAAAATCCGGCAGACAAGAACACGGCGATTTATCAGCAGGCATTTACTCTGATAAATGGTGAATTGCAGCCGGGCATAGATGCTCAGATTATTCCATGCACCTTAAGCAGCGTAAGCTCATACAATGATTTCAGGCCGACAGTGGCTTCGGGCGAAAAAGCTCAGGAGATATGCAATTTAATGAACACATATTCACAAAATTGTAGTAATATAGAGATTGATGGGCTTGGAAAGCTGCATGTAAATTAACAGTAGGTAACTATTCAGAACCACTGAGAAAAAGAAGGGCTGAATAGTTACAATATCATTTTTTACGAATTAAGATAAAAAGCAGTCATGCAACAAATGGCATGTACCATCATACAAATATAGTAAGGGAGCAAAGAGCAATATGTATATGTGGAGAGAGCGCAGTAAAGAAGAAAAGCATGAGGATGTAGTAAATACAGGCCTGCTGCCGCTTGATGTGGTAGAGGGATTTAAGATACGTCCGGGCTTTTTCAGAATGTACGGAGCGTGCGTGGCATCGAACGGAGTGAGCTTTACCATCAATTCCCATGGAGCAACAAGGTGCACTCTTTTATTGTTCAAGCCACAGGCATCAAAGCCGTATGCGAGGATTCCGTTTCCTGATTCATATAGGATAGGAGATACCTACTCCATGCTTGTTTTTGATATAAAGCCGGATGAATTTGAGTATGCATTTTCGTTTGACGGACCTTATGAGCCGGCAAAGGGACTTTTGTTTAACGAGGAAAATGTCCTTTTAGACCCATATTCCAGAGCGGTCACTGGACAGCGAAAATGGGGAGAAAAGCCGGAGGGAGGCAAGGATTTTGAGTACAGAGCCAGAGTTGTAAAAAGCAGCTTTGACTGGGGCAACATAAAGCAGCTTGAGCAACCCTTTGAGGACCTTGTGATTTATGAGACACATGTGAGGGGCTATACAAAGGATAAGTCCTCTGGAGTCAGCGCACCGGGAACATTTGCCGGTTTGAAGGATAAGATTCCGTATCTTAAGGACCTTGGAATAAATGCAGTGGAGCTCATGCCGATTTTTGAGTTTGATGAGATGGAGAGCGCGAGAGTGGTTGATGGTGTGCAGCTTTACAATTACTGGGGCTACAACACAGTATCATTTTTTGCACCGAATACCAGCTATGCCTTCAACGAGGAGCACAACCACGAGGGAGACGAGCTGAAATCGCTGATAAAGGCTTTAAAGGAAAATGGCATAGAGGTCATTCTTGATGTGGTGTTCAACCATACCGCTGAGGGAAATGAGATGGGACCGTGCTTCTCCTTCAAGGGAATAGACAATAACGTGTACTATATGCTTACACCGGATGCACACTACTACAATTTCAGTGGCTGTGGAAACGTTATGAACTGTAATCATCCTGTTGTGCGCAACTTTATCATAGACTGTCTGAGACACTGGGCCATTGAGTACAGAGTGGATGGCTTCAGATTTGACCTGGCTTCCATTCTCGGAAGAGACCAAAACGGTGCACCTATGGCCAATCCGCCGATTCTTGAGTCGCTGGCATTCGACCCGGTACTTGGCAAGATGAAGCTCATCGCAGAGGCCTGGGATGCAGGCGGACTGTATCAGGTGGGAAGCTTCCCGTCATGGAACAGATGGGCTGAGTGGAACGGCAGATACAGGGATGACATGAGAAGCTTTTTAAAGGGCGACGACGGTATGGCGGGAAATGCCATCACACGTATCACCGGCTCACGCGACCTTTACAGCCCGGAGAGCAGAGGACACAAGGCATCAGTCAATTTCATGACATGTCATGATGGCTTTACACTGTATGACCTTTACTCATACAATGAAAAGCACAATGAGAAAAACGGCTGGAATAACACAGACGGAGACAACAACGGACATAGCTGGAACTGTGGCGCAGAGGGCGAGACGGATGATCCAAATGTAAACGGACTTAGAAGGCGCCTTATAAAGAATGCATTTGCAGCGCTTTTGTGCAGCCGTGGCCCGGCGATGTTTTTTGCGGGCGATGAGTTCTGTAACACCCAGTTTGGAAACAACAATGCGTATTGTCAGGACAATATCATTTCATGGCTCGACTGGAGCAGGCTTGAGGAATTCAAGGAAATCCATGATTTCGTGCGTCATATGATTCAGTTCAGGAAAGAGCATCCTATACTCAGAAAGATGACAAAGCCTTCATCCTGCCAGTTCCCGGAAATCAGTGTGCACAACGGTACACCGTTCAATGCCTCAACGGATTACAAGACAAAGCTTATCGGCATCATGTATGCCGGAAGAAATGAGGAGGACACGGAGGATGATATTGTATTCTATTGCATGAATGCATATTGGGAGCCGCTTGTAATGCAGCTTCCAGTGCTTCCGAACGGAAAACACTGGCATGTGGACACCAACACCAATGCAGAGTATTTTGACGGAGAGGACTTCACGGCAAAGACAGAGCTTTTGGGTGTCAACACCATAAGAGTTCCTGCGAGAACCACGATAATACTTGTGGCAGAATAACAATAAAATCTGCAGCCCGGCACACATTGTGATATGTGCACCGGGCTGTTTTTTGTTACGGTTTTGGCTTAGACTGTAACATTTCCCCCTTTCATTTTTCAATATATTTTATGTGACATTTGCATCAGTAGCCTGTGATGGTTATGAAGTGATACCGGAAGGCATTGTATATATCACATAATCAGTTGTGAGTTGGACAAATTTCGTCTGTGAATCCAAGAAAATAATTGGGTGTGACACCAAAAATTGTACTTAAATGGCAAATGACAAAAATGTCAGGCACTCTACGGCCTGTCCTGTAGCCTGAAATAGTTGATTCTGCACAGCACATGATTTCAGAAAGAGCAATGTTGGTCAAGTTGTTGAGCCTCATCAGATAATCAAGCCTGTCAGGCACAGTTGTACTAATGGTTGATAGTTGCTTTTCTAATAGAAAGTTATTTATACTATTCATAAGTGAATTGTAACACAATAATTACAAAAATCAACAAATATCTAAAAAATACGAAAATTAAAATTACAATTTTAAATCCAGCCACCATCAAAAGTGATTATCTGTCCTGTGAGGTAATCAGGTGCAGTGATGACGGAGTAAGCCATATCTGCGACCTCACAGGCTGTGGCAAAGCGTCCGGCAGGGATTTCATCGGCCAGCTCAGCGCGTTCTGTCTCATCAAAGCATCGGTTCATATCGGTATCTATTACACCGCAGGCTATGGCATTTACCGGAATATGCGATGGCGCAAGCTCCTTGCCGAGTGCCTTGGTAAATGCATTTATACCGCCCTTGCAGGCTGAGTATGCCACCTCGCAGGATGCTCCGACATTGCCCCAGACAGAGGAAATCTGTAGTATACGGCCACATTTATCGGCAACCATATAAGGGGTGACGAGCTTTGTAAAGTTGAAAACACCGGTCAGATTTATCGCCACGATATTGTTCCATTCCTCCGGTGTCATGTCGCTCAGTAGCCCGATATGCGATATGCCGGCATTGTTAATGAGCACATCTATATGGCCAAAATGGGAAATGGTATTCGTAACCATATCCTTGGCAAAGAAAAAGTCTCCTACATTTCCGGTGTAGCATAGCACCTCAATTCCGTATGCACAGTGAAGCTCATCAGCCAGTGCCTTTAGCCTGTCAGATGAATTGCGGCAGCAAAGTGAGAGGTTATAGCCACAGGAAGCCAGCTTTTTGGCAATGGCGGCACCGATACCGCGTGAAGCTCCGGTTATTATAGCTGTTTTATTTATGTGATTTATGTGATTTATGTGATTGGTGTGATTTGTCTGATTTGTCATGATATTCTCCTTATAATTTATATACCGTGGTGCTAAGCCGATCGCTGCGCTGTCGGGCCGGCTTCATAGTATAAAGAAAATAATTACGTGATTAAATTACAGTTCTGCCATGGGTATGATACCTCGCTGTGAGGATGGGCACAACAGTGTAAATTTTTATCTTATACAGCATAAATCATACCATAAATATATATTATGGGGTAGACAAAATTTATACATTGTGATATTATTTAATAGTTGCAAAACGAATTGCAGACGGCGTGTGGCTCAGTTTGGTAGAGCGCTACGTTCGGGACGTAGAGGTCGCAAGTTCGAATCTTGTCACGCCGATTTATTTATGTATGTATCTGAATAGTTATCGACTGTATTATTTTGGAGCACGCGCATAGCGTGTTTTTTTGTTACTGTTCAGTGTGAATAGTAACTTTTTTATTTAGTTCTTTGTAAATCAAAACAATATATTGCTTTATTGGTAAAATAACAGTAAAATAGTACTAGGGTATTGGTTTGATTTAGGAAAGGTACAGGAAATAGGGGATATGAATATTGTTTCACAAATGTGTGCCATTGCGGTGATGTTCGTAATAATGTATTTTTATATTTCGCAGAAAAAGATTATATTACATACATCGAAGGCTTTTGCTGAGGTATGGATTGCAGGCCTGTTGTCACTTTTCTTTGATATTTTCGCACTTGTTGCAATTGAAAAAAGAAGCGGATATCCTCATACTGCTACCAATATTATCTGCAAATTATATCTCTGGACGGTTACATGGGTTGCCATGGTGGCCTTCTGGTATATATGCGTGGATATTTTCAGGAAAAAAGAGCTTGAGCGCAAATGGAGAAAGCGGCTGTGGATATTTGGAATCTTAACTGATATTCTGATAATGGTCGTACCGATTAAAATTTATGATTCGGATAATATAGTTTATACATATGGTCCGGCTGTTATTATAACATATGCAGTAACTGTAATTCTGCTGGCGCTTATTCTAATGCTGACAAAAAAATACAGTCAGGCTATAAATCCGAGAAGAAGAAAGAGCATGCAGGTCTGGGTGGCTCTTATGTTTATATCGGCGGTTATTCAGTTTATAGATAAAAAAATATTGATTGTCAGCTTTGCGAGTGTGATAGGTGTGCTTATCCTTTTTATTATGCTTGAAAATCCAATGGCAAATATTGACAGGGATACAGGTTTTTTCAACCTCAATGCCTTTTTTGAATACATGAAGGAGGCATATGGACAGGGGAATGATGTATCGATAGTGTGTATTCGCTATGGAAGCAATGAAAATGATTTTTTCACCCGCGAGATGGAAAAAAGTATTTTTTATGAGGTGGTTTCTTTTATAAATAAGCTGCCTGATAATTATGTTTTTAGAAGCTCGGCAAACGAGTATCTGCTGGTTTTTGAGAATACTGATTGTGCAGAAAAAACAATCGGAATATTGGAACGCAGGTTCGACAAGCCATGGGGCGGTGACAATATGACGATGCTGTTTGGGGAGATATATTATCTAAGGTCTACTGAGCTTGTGCGGAGACCATCGGATATACTGGGGCTTTTTCAATATGCCAAGCGTAACAGAGCTGAGTTTACGGGGCGCGGCGTGATGCTCATAAATAATGAAGTCATTGAGCACATATATGATGAAAATTCGGTTGAGAATGAGATAATAGAGGCATTGCGCGATAACCGTGTTGAGGTATTTTACCAGCCTATTTATAACACTAAAACGCATAAATTCACCTCTGCGGAGGCGCTTGTCAGAATAAGGTCGCGCGAGGGAAATATCATACCTCCGGGCAGGTTTATTGCTGTAGCTGAGAAGCGGGGACTCATTTTAAGGCTTGGAGAGCGCGTGTTTGAGAAAGTGTGCAGATTTATTGTACAGCATGATATACATGCGATGGGAATTGAGTATATTGAATGCAACCTGTCAGTGGTGCAGTGTGCTTATGACCATTTAGCTCAGGATTTTATTGCAATTATGGAGAAATATCATGTGGATGCAAATGATATTGTACTTGAGATTACAGAGTCTGCATCTATCACTGAAAAAAAGATACTGCTTGATAATATGAATGCCCTGCGTAAGGTGGGAGTGAGGTTTGCGCTGGATGATTTTGGCACAGGTCAGTCAAATTTAAGCTATATTGTTGATATGCCGATTGACATTGTGAAGTTTGACAGAGGCATGACAAATGCATATTTTGACAACGGAAAGGGCAAGCCGGTTATGGATGCCGCAATGGGCATGATTCAAAAGCTAAAGCTTGAGATTGTTTCTGAGGGAATCGAGGAGAAGGAGCAGTTTGCAAAGCTGGATGAGCTTGGAATAGATTACATTCAGGGCTACTATTTCTCAAAACCGAGAAATGCTGCTGAGTTTATTTCATTCATAGAAAGCAATAATGCATAGTTTATTTCATTCATAGAAAGCAATAATGCATAGTTTATTTTATTCATACAAGATAATAATGATATGAGGGGCAAAAGGTATTTTGCCCCTACCTGATATACCAGATAATCATCTGTCATTGCATACCTGGAATATATAAAACTTCAGATAGTAAGACTCATCTGCCGCCCACAGGATTGGATGATCCGGTGCCTGTGTCCTGTATTCTACCTGGCGAAGTCTCTTATGTACATTCTTTGCCGCCTGTCCGATGGTTTTGGTAAATAATTCATAGTCCATAAAATGAGAACAGGAACAGGTTGCCAGAAATCCGCCGTCTTTTACCAGTTTCATGGCACGCAGATTAATCTCTCTGTATCCTTTTACTGCATTTTTAATGGAATTTCTGGACTTGGTAAATGCAGGAGGATCAAGAATTACAACATCAAATTTCTCACCTTTCTCTTCCAGCTCAGGGAGCAGTTCAAAAACATCCTCGCAAATAAATTTCACATTGTCGGATAAACCATTCAATGTTGCATTAGCGGTTGCCTGATCTACCGCCAGCTGAGAAGCGTCCACACCGGTTACGCTCGCAGCTCCTGCGATTCCCGCATTCAGTGCAAAAGAACCTGTATGTGTAAAGCAATCCAGAACTTTCGCATTCTTACAGAGTTTCTGAATTGCAAGCCTGTTATATTTCTGATCCAGGAAAAATCCTGTTTTCTGCCCGTCTTTTACGTCAACTTCATATTTTACACCATTTTCTTCAATCTGCACAAGTGTTGGAAACTCTGGTCCTATAAAACCCTTAACCATTTCCATTCCTTCCTGTTTGCGCACCTTCACATCACTTCTTTCGTAAACACCGCGAATAGTGATCCCATCTTCTGCCAGGACTTTCCTGAGGAGTTCTACGATTGTTTCTTTAAAACGATCGATCCCCAGAGCCAGTGACTGAACTACCAGTACATCCGAAAATTTATCCACCACAATTCCCGGAAGGAAATCTGCCTCTGCAAAAATCAGACGACAGCATCCTGTATCTACCACTTTCTTACGATATTCCCATGCATCACGTACACGCTTCTCCAAAAGTTCTTCATTAATATCAACATTTTCATCTCTGGTCATAAGACGTACCGTAATCTTAGAATTAGTATTAATGAACCCTCTTCCCATAGGATATCCGTCAAAATCATGGACAAGTACAATATCACCGTTCTCGAAATTTCCCATGACTGTATCTATCTCATTATCAAAAATCCACATTCCGCCGGATTTCAGAAGTCTTCCCTCTCCCTTTTTCAGAGTTACTACTGCCATTCCCATTCGTATTTCTCCTTGTATTTTTTTATGTTTATCTTTTGTCAATTATATGACTCTGTTTTCTATAGCAGCCCTCATAAATAAGTTACTGTTCACTCCGTTCTCAGCAACACGCTTCGCGATGCAGGAAATATGAACCTCCTTGTGCAATGCCCAAGGAGTATCGTTTGCTTCGCAAACTTAATTTATGCTAATCGCATAAATTCGCGCGGTATGTCTCGGGTTTTCTGTGACCTTCGCTCACAAAAAACACCTCGCGGGATATTACCAGTGAACAGTAACATAAATAATGCATTTAAGACAGTTTCAGGTTTCACACTCTGATGGGCCGGATTAAGATTCATTATTTACGAGGATTGCTATAATCACATCATTTTATCACATTCATCTCATTTTTTCCATACATAACAAAAAGCAGCCGGCAAAATCACAAAAATTTCACCAACTGCTTTCCATTGCTATTATTGTTTGCTGCTTTTCACAACCTGTGCAGGGGACTTCCCTGATTCGGTTAAATCCTTAAGAAGGATACATCTTGGCAGACCTCCGTAACAGAGTGCCGTTCTCTTAACTTCATATCCATGGATTTCCATATTATGTCTGCTGAACTGATTATCCGGATGTATGGTGCACATCAGATAATAATATTGGTCTGTATCCAGCAATCTCTCCGCTTCTTCCAGCATATGCCCCTGCAACCCGTTTCCCCTATATGCACAACACACAACTGCCGAATCCATGACTGCAACATGGGAAAGCTGTTCCTCATCAAAATCAAGATAAGTTCCCAGATTATCTTCCCTGTTTTCAGGATATTTAATAATGAAGAAACCCGCAACAGAACCATCTGCTGTCTGTGCCACGATCACAAAACCCTGTTCTTCTATATGTGTCCTGACATATTCCTCATCATCAGATACAAACCAGTCCGGATGCTCTTTATCATTCTTCGCTTCATGCATAACAGCCATGATCTCATCCACATCTGCCATCTCTGCTTTTCGTATCCTGAACAATACCTTTGCAGAACCATCCTTATTCTCTGAAATCTGCATGATGCTTTGATTATTCTGCATTTTCCTCGCCGCCTGCAGTCTCTGTGGAATCTGCATCCGTTGTATCATAAGTCTCTGTACTTTCTCCGTAGAGTTTCTCAAAGAATTTCATTGTTTCATTATATAAGGTCTGTCTGTCATCATCTGAAAGTTCTCCAAGCTCCGGACTTGCCTGTGCATCTGCACTTAATCCGAAGATTTCCTTCATGGACTTATCTACCATATTGAGCTCTGTGCTCATGTAAATTTCAGTTCCATCTGCCTGATAAGAAGCTGTGCCTTCTGTAAGAATTTTCAGATATGCCTTCTCCACATTCTTAGCAAGAGTTGCACCATTTTCAGCATCAAGAGTTACGGAAGCTGTTGCTGTTTCATCTTCCATAGCTGTTGTAAGAGCAGTGGTATCGCCTTCATATTCTCCCTTGCAGAAATTCTCAGCTTTATCAAACATGGTTTTCTGATCTTCTGTCAGTGCAGAAGTATCCAATTCATCTGATGTGGTATCATTTTCTGTATCATCTGTTCCTTCATCGGAGTCTGTATCACCTTCATCTGTATTTCCAAGCGTACTGTCATCCGTAGTTTCATCACCATCCGGCTCCTGCGGTTCCTCTGTTTCGCTGAGGTCTCCGTCACTCTGATCGTCCCCGTCGTCCTCAATCAGACCTGAATCCTCCTCCAGCGATGGATTCTCTGTGGAACTCTCTACGATATCTCCGCCTAAAGCACTGTTATCCACATTATTCAGGATATCATCACCATCTGCTGGATCACCTGCATTTACAGTGTCATCCTCTTCATCATCAATATCACCAAGCTCATCATTATCACCGGATGTATTCTGTTCTACCTGCTCCAGTGTTGCTTTTACATCATCATAATTGTACTCCTGCTGCGCAATCTGTTTCAGAAGCTCTACGATCTTATTAATCTGGTCAGAATCCAGATTTACATTATTCTGCTGAGCAACATTTACTACGATATTATAGATATCATCCACATTCTGGACATTATCTTTGATAACCTGTATCTTCGAGTTATTCATAACAGTAGTTGCATCATTCTTTCCAACCTCATCAGCCAGATTTCCTGTCACTACCATTTCCTCTGTAGCAAGTTCTTTCTTCGTGCTGTCAAGCTGCTCCCCTGTAGCTGTCTCGTACGCCATCTGAATACCTGTAAGCGCTCCGGTGCCGGATACCTCAAACGGGCAGGCGGCTACAACTTCACAGTTCTTGACACCTGATGTGGAAAGTGACGTTGCGATCATGTTACATGTTACCCAGTTAAGGTTGGCTGTTCTTACTTTGATACCGCCTGACTGAGTCGGCTTTACATATGCACAGCTTACTGTTCTGGTTCCGATCTGCTCTAACGGTACATAAGCACTCAGATGATCTCTCTCATCCTGATTAGTAATCGTGAGGATCTGTACCTGGTTACTGTCTACATTAAAATATTTCATCATTGTATTCTTCTGGTCCTGAGTAAGATCAGCTCCCAGTGTCACAACCTTCACTGAATCTGCCATTGTCGGTACAGCAGTTCCTGAAAGTACCAGACATGCACTGCATAAAAGTGCTGCTGCTGTTTTTACTTTTTTCATAATAGAAACCTCCCTGATATGTTATTTAAATTATTCAGGCGGATAATCATTTCATGCCTGTTCATTAATAGTAGTATTATAACACGTTTGAGTTGAGATTTGTAATTATTATTTATATCATTCCCAGTCCTTCCAGCAGGATTTTTGTACCTATGAGGATAAGGATAATACCTCCGCATAATTCCGCTTTGGATTTGTATTTCATTCCGAAAAGACTGCCTATCTTTACCCCTGCTGCTGAACAGACAAAGGTGATCACACCGATAAAGGATACTGCTGATACGATCTCTACTTTCAGAAAAGCAAATGTCACTCCCACTGCCAGTGCATCAATACTGGTAGCCACTGCAAGGATGAACATGGATTTTATATCCATATCCGCATTTACATGTTCTTCCTCTTTCGATTCTTTGATCATGCCGGCACCAATGAACACCAGAAGGACAAAAGCTACCCAGTGACTGTATCGGGTAACCTTATCTGCAAAGAATCGTCCGCCAAAATATCCCACAAGGGGCATTAATGCCTGAAATCCCCCGAACCATGCGCCTGCGATACACATATGCTTTGCATTGATTCTGCCCAGGGAAAGGCCCTTACAGACAGATACTGCAAATGCATCCATAGACAGGCCTATCGCCAGTATAAAAAGTTCAAAAATATTCATGTGTTTTTTGCTCCTTTTCCTGTATAAAATAATTTTTCAGTGACATAGAACCCTTCCCGGAAGACTTTTTTATGTTATCTGAACTGCTGTAATATTCCTGCAGCATAAAAAAAGAGACACACAGACAGCTGTTTTAACTGTCCATGAGTCTCATCGTTTACTGTAATACCGGGTGCATATGGCACCATTATGTCGATAGTACTACACACTCTTCAAAACATATCTGAAAAATGTTCCGGAATATGCCGATTACTCCCTCGCGGAGAATGGCCTTATTTTATCATATTGATCTATATTTATCAAGTAGATTTTTTGTCAGTCTGGAGCTCATAAGCACCACCTCGTTACTGTTCACAGCAACACGCTTCACGATGCCAAAAATATGCACCTCCTAGTCAACAAATATCAATCATGTATTGACTCAAATGATGATTCTTTAAATTCCAGTCATCAGTTTCCCTGACATACGTTGACTTATATGACAATTCTTCAAATTCCAGTCATATGCTTTCCCGATATTCGTTGACTTATATGGCGATTCTTCGAATTCCAGTCATATGCTTTCCCGATATTCGTTGACTTATATGGCGATTCTTCGAATTCCAGTCATATGCTTTCCCGATATTCGTTGACTTATATGGCGATTCTTCGAA
>OGTL01002342.1_pt1 | contig 14471 bp, 24 predicted proteins | sample 1553601 | NCBI WGS metagenome assembly OGTL01 (sample SAMEA2580112, study PRJEB22360) | human gut metagenome | biome: human gut; feature: human-associated habitat; material: faeces | place: Denmark | collected 2008/2010 | reverse complement strand
CTTAACTGTTCCGCCTGTTGAAGAACCTGACGGAAGCGAGTTTAATCCTATAACTGCTTATAGCGGTTTAGCGTATAAAAAGAATTTGTATTATTTAGATCAAAGTAATAATGAAGTTTACAAATGTATTGATAGGGCTGATATCACAGAAAGCGGAGTTGTATTATATAATTTACCGCATGAATTAGTAAATGTATACTTCAATTTGGTAAGAAAGAACTAGGCTACTTATGTAGCCTTTTGAGGTATTATAATGAATGAAAAAGAACTAGAACAAAACACGATCAATTCCTTAAAAGAAGCACAGTTATTAGAGTTTTCTATAATGCTACTTATCCTAAACGAATTTGAAAAAGTGGCAAAAGGTGGCAATCAATCGGAAAGCACTAACACAATTAGAAATGATGCTCAAAAAGAAGTCGATAAATTTCAAAAAGCAATAGAAATAAGTATTTTAGCAACGCTTCAAGACTTAAATAAAAGCACTTTAGACGGTTTAAAAGGCTCAAAGGATATAAATTACTATGATGTGGATAAACACGCTGATAACATGCTTAAAAACGTGCAGAAATACGTTAAAACGAAAGGCTTTGTACTAAACGGGCAACGACTAGAAACATTTTTCTATAATCTATGTCGAGATGAAGCTACAAAAGTAGTAAATGGTGAGATAATGCTAGAAGAAGCTATAAAAAATGCTTGTCACAAGCTAGGGCAAAGTGGTGTGAGCGTAGTGACATACGAAAACACAACACGAAAAATAGATGTATACGTACGTCAAGAATTATTGTATGCTCAAAAACAGTCATATCAAGATATGCAGTTTAAATACGCTAGTGACAACGATATTACAGTTTTTGAAACCGACGCACACCCTAATGCTCGACCAACTCACCAAGTTTGGCAAGGGCGGAGATGGGATACAACGGGTAAATTATATCCTACGTTTGAGGAACTTTCGCACGGTAACGGTAGCTATAACGACTATAACTGTTTGCACGTAGTCGACCCCGTTGTTAATCCTGATGCACCGCTTAGATATACCGAAAAAGATTTAGCTAATATAAATACAAAGCCATTCAATTTTAGAGGTAAAACGTATGACGGATACGAAGCAAAGCAACATATGCGCTATTTAGAGCGCCAAATTAGGGCGTGTAAGCGTGAAAATAACTTATTGAGTGCAAAAGGTCTAGAAGATGAAAAACTAAGCCAAAAACTCAAGAATTTGAATACTGAATACAACCAATTTTGCAAGGCATTTGGAACTTATCCACGTACAAATAGATTAAGTGTTTACACAGAATAAAAACCATGCTATAATAATAGTGTCGAAAGACGACTCATTATTTTGGCATCCTCCATGTTTCTAAGCGCTTCGGCGCTTTTTTCTTTACAAATAATTTAATAGGTGATATAATAATATTGTGGTGATAAACCACGATAACCCCCTTTATTTTTTTAATACTGCTTCTTTGATTATATTCTTTTTTCATTTTTATTCCCCTTTTTTTATAAAATCAGTTAGCACATAATAAGCTGACGGAGAACTACCAAAATGGTAGTTTTTTCTTTACATCAAAATAAAATTGTGTTAATATATCAATGTAGCAAAACGCTATATCAAACATTCCCAAAAACCTATTTTTCCTAAATTATAGAGGTGTTACCTCACTTTAGATTGCTATAAAAGGCAATCTTTTTTTATTTACAAAAATATGTTATAATTATTGTGTCCTCATAAGGTGGAAAGCACCTTTAGACTAAAATTTTAAGGAGATAAGACAAATGAAAAATATTTTAGAGATTTTAAAATCACAAAACATTGAATTGACAGATGAACAGTCTAAAGCGATTGAGAAAGAAGTTAGTGAAAACTACAAGACGATTGCTGATTATGACAAACAAAAAGCTAAACTTGAATTAGCAAATGAACAACTAAATGAAACTAAAACGGCTTTTGATGATTTCAAGAAAGGCTATGAAGGCGTAGACGTTGACGAATTAAAGGGAAAAGTCGACACCCTAACTCAACAACTAGCCGACAAAGATAATGATTATCAAAAGAAATTAGGAACTATCGAATTGAATAACAAGCTAAAAGACGGATTAAGAGATAACGGGTGCATTGACTTTGATTTAGCAATGACACAATTTAATATCGAAGAACTTTTAGCTAGCAAAAATCAAGACAAGGACATTGAAACTGCTTTGAATGGTTTGAAAGAAAATAAAAAAATGTTATTCCAAGAGCAAGAACCAAAGCCAAAAGGTAGAATTAACATTGGCGGAGGTACCGGAGGAAGTAACATTGATGATTACGATAACAAATTAAGAATGGCTATGGGATTGGAGTCAACGAAAGGAGAGTAATGAATGGCTAATAACATTACATTATCAAAAAATTATGTAGATATGCTTGATGAAGTCTACAAAAAGGCTTCTATGACAAGCGTTTTAACAAGTGACGCTTCTATGGTTCGTATGGGTAACAATGCAAAAGAAATTATTGTACCTAAAATGGATATGGACGGATTAAAAAATTACACTAGAAACAGTGGATATACTGCTGGTGACGTAAAATTAGAATGGGAAACACGTTCTTTTAATTATGATCGTGGTATCAAATTCTTAGTTGATTCAATGGATAATGAAGAAACTATTGAAATCACATTTGGTAGATTAGGAGGACAATTCCAACGTACTAAAGTAGCACCTGAGGCTGACGCATTTACAATTGCAACGTTAGCGAAAAAAGCAACTGCAAACGTTGCTGAAAAAGATTTAACAACTGGTGAAATGGTTCTTGATGAATTGAGAGCAGTTATGAATCAAATGGACGAGGACGAAGTGCCAAGCGAAAGCAGACACTTATTTATCACACCTACTTTATTAAGAATGGCACAATCAGTTGATACTTACAAATATAAAGGTGTATTAGATGAATTTGCGAGCGTAAATGCAGTCCCACAGAAACGTATGTATACTGATATTGAATTAGTTGACGACGCAACTAACGATAGCGATAACAACATGAAAGGTGGATATAAAAAAGCAAGTGGTGCAACTGAATTAAATTTCTTAGTTGTAGAAAAATCTGCGGTATTGAAATGGGATAAACACATTGCTTCTAACATTATTACACCTGATGCAAACCAAACAAGTGATGACTACTTACAAAAATATCGTAAATATGGAATTGTTGATGTGTTCGACAATAAACTAGCAGGTATTAGAGGTTCTAAAGCCCCTTTGGAGTAATGGCAGTTAGTAGCACTGCCACTAAAACAACAACTACAAGAACTAAAAAGACAACTACTAAATAACTAATGTGGGAGGTGTAATATGAATATTTTAGATTGGGAGTATTACAACTCCCATTTTCCTAAATTAAATCAAGATGATTTCAAAAAAGTTGTATATCATGCTACTGTCTTGACATTTAGACACGTTACAAAAGAATTTGATAATCTAAATGATAGTGAACTAGTCATGATAAAAGACTGTATATGCAATGTAATTAACGTTTTATCAACTCAAACTGACGGTAATATCGCTAGTGTATCAAATGATGGTTATAGTGTTTCTTACGTACAGAAAACAAAAGAACAACTAAACGATGATTTAGAGGAAATTTTTGACACATGGCTAGGGGTGTTAAATAAAAATGGATTTATTTGCTTCTAGCGTTACAGTAGTAAACGCTCATAGAGATACACTAACAAAAGAGATGGTATACCGCACTACGGTATTAAATAACTGCATGATACGAAAAAATGTTGATACTTCACCGACGAATGACACATTAAATACAGTTGATTATTATAGTATTAGTATCTTGTATCAAGACGGTTATTTAAATCCATACGATTACCGCCAATTACCTAATGATCAAATGAAAAATTATTGGACTTTAGACACCGAAGAAGATTTAATCATACTAGGAGAATACACCGGCGTAATCGACGAAACAACATACTCAAAACTATTGAAGCGCGATGACGTTGGCGTAATACGTAGTGTAAGCGATAATACCACAGTACCTTTGCTAAAACATTGGAAAGTGATAGCTAAATAATGGTAAAATTTAACTGTAAATTTACTTTTAACAACACAAACAAGATGCTAAGTGATAGAAACCTTGAGGCGTACGGAAAGGGTCAAAAATTCGTTGATAAAGAAGCAATAAGAATTATGACACCTTACACACCTAAAGACAGTAGCGCTTTAATTACAAGTGCTACAAAGCTAACTACGATAGGTAGCGGATTAATAAGGCAAGGTGGCAAAATGGCTCCATACGGGAGCAAATGGTATCGCCAAAAGGCTAGATTTAACGGTGCACCAACACGCGGTAATTATTGGTTTGATAGAAGTATGAAAAATGGCGGTAGTAAAATTATTTTGCAAGGGTTGAGAAAGGTGGTTAAAAAATGACAAAGACAATTAAACAGTCGATTATCGAGTGGTTACAACTTTTTGATGGATTTGAAATAGAAGATTTTATAGAAACCGACATTGCTAATAACGATGGAGGTTTTGCGGTAGCTAAAGAACCCAATCAAGTTTTAAACGAATTTATCGACGGAAGCATGATTTTGCAAGAATATTATACTTTTGTCGCTAAACTTCAAACAGTAACAGAAACACAAAGAAAAAATAATGATAGCTTTATGGAGAATTTTCAAGATTGGATAATTAAGAAAAACAAAGAATACGATTTTCCAAACTTGAAACAAGGTTATTTTTGTAACAACATTGCTATTTCATCTTCTTATTATTTAGAAAGCAACGAAAACAAATTAGGAATGTATATTTTTACATTAGAAATTCAATATAGAAAGGAGTTATAAGATGGCAGACGAAGTCAAAACAGGTACAACGATAAAAAAATACATGGTTGGTATTTTTATTGATACAAGCGAAGGAAATGACGGTTCAGCGTATAAGCGTGTTAAAAAATCAACTGAATTAGAAATTGCAACAGAAGCGAACACAGAAGAATACGATTTTATCGCTGATGTAAACCCAACGGAACTGGTTAAGAATTATAAAATATCATTGTCACAAGATTTAGTAATGATACAAGGTGAAAATGACTTTGAATATTTCTTTGACAAGTTCTATAATTTACCAGTTGCACCAGAAGTTAAAACAAAAGCGATGGTAGTATTTATGTTCAAAGGTGATGCATCGACAGGATATAAAGCGTGGCAAACAGAAGCAAGCGTAATGTATGACAATATGAACGGTGTTGACGGAAAATTAAACTTTACTTTAAATTTTGGAAACATCGAACTAGGTACTGCTAAAATGTCATCCGGTACACCAACATTTGAACCAGCAGAATAAGGAGGAATAAGAAATGTATTATAATGGGGTACAATTAGAATTACCTAAAAAAACTATTAAAGTGCAAAAAGTTATTGATCTAATTAATAATGCAACTACTACCGATGCGGTTTACTCTAATATTTACAAATTATTAAAAGATTTCTACGGTGATGAAAAGCTAGAGGAAATTTTTGGAACTGCTGATTATGAAGAAATTGATTTAAACGAAATGACAGCAGTTTACAACCTAATCGGTGTAGAATGGGAAAAAATATCTAATAAACCACAACTTGAACAAATTAAGTCATTATTAAAAGAAACTAAAATTGATAAATTAGTCGATAAATTAAAATGATAGACTTAACACAAAAGGACTTGCCTAGTACCATTTTGGTAAATGGTAAGTCTATTTTTATTAACACAGATTTTAGAGTATGGCTTAATTTTTGGAAAACAAAAAAAGTAAATTATAGTGATTTGATAAAAGACAATACAACACTGCTAGAAAGCGATAGAGAAGCGCTAGACAGTGCTTTGATAAACTTCTTATATAACCCTAACGAGTACCCAAAATCAAGTGGAGGGAGCGGAGAAAAGCTAATTGATTATTATTTAGACGGTGAGTATATATACAGTGCTTTTATGACACAATATCATATTGATTTGTTAGAAGTTGACATGCATTGGCATAAATTCAAGGCTCTAGCGGACGATTTGAGCGTAGGCATTATAACACACGCTAAAAAGGCGAGAGGTTATCAAAAACCGTCTAAAAAAGCGACTGAACATGATTATTGGTCAAAAGAAAAGAAAGCATGGCAATTTAGAGATAGTGTTGAATTAACAGAGGAGGAAAAAATGCAAATAGAAGAATTTGAAAACTATTTTAATACCTATTAGGAGGTGATTAAATGGCAAATGACGGCGAGTTACAATTTAAAACTCAAATAGATACAAAGGGGTTTGATGACGGTGTCAATAAGCTAAAGAAAAAAGGGAAAACGGCTACTGATGATTTTGATAACGGAATAGATAGCAATAAGCAAAGCCTTATATCAATGGGAACTATCGCCAAAACCGTCGGCGCTTACATCGGGGTAGATTTATTTAAAGATGCTATAACTAGAGGGGTGCAGTTTAATGCGCAAGTAGAACAGTATACGGCTAAATTTGAAACTTTTACGGGTAGCGCTGAAAAAGCAAACGAAACTGTACAAACATTAGTAGATTTAGGAGCAAAAACTCCATTTGAGTTCTTAGATTTAGCAAATGCTACTGAAATGATGATTGCGTATGGTTTTAGTGCCGAAGAAGCAACGGGATATTTAACAATGCTAGGTGATGCTAGCGGTGGAAGTGCTGAAAAATTAAATTCTATCGTTACATCTTTTGCACGTATGAAATCAACGGGTAAAGTAACTCTTGAATATTTGAATCTTATGCTAGATTTCTGGCACTTTGTGTGGTAACACACATTGAAAAACTACGGTGTATCGGTGAAGCCTAAGTTGATTTTTATGTTAAAAAATCAATATGGTAATACCGAGAGCGTGTATATCAAACACGTTTGTAACGCATAGGAGATGAGCGATAAGATAGCAATAATTCTCCCACGAGCCCGTAGCAACCTTTTATAAGGTTGAAAATATATGCTGAACTTATAAGAAACTATAAGAACTATAGGATAAAAAGCCTATAGGGTAACATAATGAGAAAACGGATTCAATCCACTTCAACAAGTAGCTAAAAACACGGGTAAATCAATGGCTAAATTATACGCCGATATCTCTGACGGTAAATTAAGCGTAGAAGAAATAGAAAAAGCGATTAAGCAAATGACTAGCGAGGGTGGTCAATACTTTGGATTAATGGAAAAACAAAGTCAAACACTAAACGGGCAATTATCAACATTGAGTGATAATGTAAGTAACCGTTTAGGACAATCATTCCAATGGCTTAATGATTTACTAAAAGATAGCATAATTCCAACCTTAAATAGATTATTAGATGGAAGCGTTAAGTTAGATAGAGAATTTATAGATAAAGGGCTTGATTGGGCAGTTAATCTATCAAAAGGCTTTATAAAAGGCTTCCCTAAGGCGTATAGTTCATTTTTAGATGGATTACAAGGGATAGTAGATAAAATAGCAGAGTACACACCTATCATAATTAATAAAGGCTTTGAGATGCTTTCAAATCTTGTTCAAGGTATGATAAATGCGTTACCTATCGCAATTGAAAAGATACCGCAAATTATCACATCTTTTGCTAATATTATTAATAATAATTTCCCAACTATATTATTAAAAGGTGGGGAATTGTTATGGCAGTTAATACAAGGTATTATAGGGGCTATTCCTACATTAGTAGCAAATATACCGCAAATTATACATGCAATAGTTAGCGTAATTATGGCGTTTGATTGGCTAAATTTAGGTAAAACTATAATTACCGCTTTAGGAAACGGAATTTGGTCAATGTTAGGGTTTATCGGTAACGCTGGAACAAGTATATTTAACGCCATTAAGAACGCTATTATAAATTTACCATCTACATTATTCAATTTAGGTAAATCGGCTTCTCAAGGACTAGGAAACGCAATAGGAAGCATGGTATCATTTATCAAAAATAAAGCATTATCAATTGTGAATATAATTGTAGATACTATCAAAAGCATACCTTCTAAAATGATTGACATAGGAAAAAATATTGTTAAAGGAATTTGGAAAGGTATCTCGAACATGACGGGTTGGATTGCTGACAAAGTTGGTGGATTTGTCGATGGTATTGTAGATGGCTTCAAGGACTTTTTCGGCATTCATTCTCCATCTAGGGTTATGGCTAACTTAATAGGTAAATTCCTACCGCAAGGGATTGCTTTAGGATTTGATAAAGAAATGCCTAAATCATTAGACAAAATGGAAAGAACATTAGATTTAGCTAACGAGGGATTGAGCGTTAGAGTTAGTCAATTAGCTAATACAAGCGGTGGAGCGATGGCAAGCAATTACTACGGTAATACTTACACTAATAATGATAATACACAAGTTATTAACTTCTATAATGCGGTTGACGACCCTATCGAAAACGCTAGAAGAATTAGACTAGCAGAAAGAAACGGATACGCGAGGTGATAAAATGGCGACTGTTAAATTTATAAGAGATGATAATAAAGAGTTTTTTATTGATAATAAAACGTGGAAACTATTGAAAGACGGATTAGAGGGATTTGACGGTGTTGATATAAAAACACATACGCAACCAAAGGCATACAGTGCGGGCAGTTTTTATCAAGGACAAAGGGTAGCGGAAAAAGATAGAACTATCAAAGCGCTATTAACCGATCGTTCGCTTAATAAAATTATGAGAGAAGAAGTAAGAAAGTTTTTTGTTTCAAACCATACATACACCATTTATATTAATTATTACGGTACAGAAAGAAAATTCAGCGGTGTATTGTATGCTAAAAAATTACCAGCAGGGAAAATATATGATTTTCTTGAACTAACTGTTACTATATTAAGCGTTAACCCTTATTTAATGTCAATCGATGAGTTTGGTGAAAATATAGGGAGCCGAATTGCTAAATTTGGCTTTCCTTTCCCTTCTGTCGTTGGCAAAGGTTTTGCTTTTAGTGTTTTAGAATATAAACAACAAACAACTCTAAAAAATGATGGTGATGTTCCGACATATCCTAGAATTGTAATTCACTCGAATGGCGATGTTCAATTTCCTAAAGTAATGATAGGTGATAAGTACATTCAATATAACGACGTGCTAAAAGAAAACGACGTTTTAATTATTGATTTAACGGGTGACGAATTCAAAGTTACTTTAAATGATAAAAATGTAATAGGTAAAACCGATAGAGGTTCATCATTTACAGATTTTCAAATAAAAACAGGTGATAATATCTTCAAATATGACGCTCAAAGTGGGGCAAATTTATTAGATGTAAACGTATACTATAATCGAATGTATGAGGCGTTATAATGGAGTTTAGAACGTTAGACAAGGCTTTTGAGTTTGTCGGTATTATCACACCTATTAATCTTCAATGGAACAGAAAATATTACGAATTAGGCGACTTTGTTATCACAATACCTATTGCACAATATCATTCGAATGTGCGTTATATCTCTTGTAATGAGCGTGACGAGTTAGGTGTAGTAAATAAGGTATCTTATTCAAAAACCAATGGCACAGCGGAAATATCGGGATATTTTGCGGAGTCGTTACTTAATTTTGGAGATACTTACCCGACTTTCTATGGTAGTGGAGAGATAACGAGCGTATTAAAAACGATGATAGAAACTTATCAAGTTGATGTAGACAACTTGTGGCGCGTATATGATATAGTAGCTTTAGAAACGGGTGAAAAGGTCGATTTTCAGTCGACAGGAGATGAATTAGCAACTAAGCTATACGAAGTTTTAAAAACACAACAAATGTCTTTTAGATTGGTTTACGATTTTCAAGAAAAACACATTAAAGTTGAATTTTACAAAGGCAAAGACATGACACAAAGTGCTAACGGAGATGCTTTTGTATCGTTTACTACAGCAAAAGGGAATATTGTAGACCCTATCGTTTATATAGACGATAGCAATTATAAAAATTTTGCAGTTGTAGCCGGCAGTGGCGAAGCTGACGAGCGTATATTTGTAGAAGTAGACCAAAGACAAGAGGGAGAGGGAATACGGAAATTATTTGTTGATGAAAGAAATACTCAGTTTAATTCAAGCGAGCAAACTTTAGATCAATACAAATTAGAGTTGCAACAAAAAGGAATAGAAAAATTACAAGAATATCAAAAGATAACTAATGTAGATTTTTCTGTATACAGTGGCGGTTATCAATATATGAAAGATTTTGATATCGGTACTAAATGTGATATAATTATAGAAAATGTAGGGCTTTCTATCGAAGCTAGAATAATTGCGATATATGAAGCTTTTCAAAACGGAAAGCACACAATCGAAATAGAAGTTGGAGATAAAGTGCCTACAAGTTATGATAAAGTTAGGAGGTAAAACATGGCTGATTTAATAGCTTTCCCTTATGACAGTTTATTAACTGACGGAGATAGTGGTTTAGAATTAGATAGGGCAATTGATGCTTCTATGTATCGACGTCTAATGTCGAAATATTTTACAACGGGAGTATTCCCCGATGATACAGATAGCGCCTTTAAAGTATTAGCCTTTGATAAAAATATAGTTGTAAAAAAAGGTAGCGCAAATATTAACGGTGTATATGCTGAATTAGAAGAAGATGTCACTATCAACATTACAGATTATATATCATCATCAAGTACCGTTACTCTTGCGGTAGCATTAAGACATGATGATACATTATCCGCTAGAAAAACAACGGTACAGATAGTTACTAATAACACTAATCAATTAGTACCGCCAACACGAAATTCAACAGTTTATGAAATATATGTTGCTAAAGTAGAGTTAAAACCTAACACTATAACAGTATATCAAAGCGATATCACTGATTTACGTTTGAATACTGAATATTGCGGAGTTGTAACAGCTACCGTTAAAGGTGTAGACACAACAACATTTTACGACCAATTTCAAGGTGCTTTAGATAGATTTTTAGAAACTGTTCAAAACGCTATTGATGGAACTACGGCAGGCAACTTACAAAAACAAATAAACGATTATTGGAAAACAATATATAAAATAGGAGATGTATATATTACAACTAACGACGACAACCCTAATATCAGATTTGGGGGAACGTGGGAGATGTTTTCTAAAGGTCGTGTCCTTGTTGGTTATGATGCTGACGACACAATTTTAATGAAGTAGAAAAAACAGGCGGAAAAAAAGAACAAGTATTAAGAGCCTCAATTGGTGCCGTAAGTAGTAATACAAGTTCGATTGGCTATGCTAACACACCACCTACACCAAATCACGACGTTTATCAAATGGCTATATATGGAACTCCTGATACTACACCACGTACTGCTAATCACGCAACTGAAGTTTGGCAAGCTGATGGTACAGGACCAACTACTATACAACCGTATACAGTAGTTAAATTTTGGAAAAGGACTGCATAATTATGCTAGGCGACATCATTAATCTAGGTAGTCTAGTGTTAGCTTTGGTAGTTTTTCTAGTTGCACAATTTAGAAATGGCAAAAGTGATATAAAAGAAGATGTGTCGGTTATTGCGATAATGGAAAATAACTTAAATCATTTAGTAGATGATGTAAAAGAAATAAAAGAAGGTGTACAACTGATTAATGCTACTTTGAACACAACCGGAAAAGAAATCACATCTCTAAAAGAACAAGTTAAAACATTATTCAACAAAGTTAAAACTTTAGAAGATACAGTAAAGGAATTACAAGATGAAAGAAATCGCTAAAAATTTTGAAAGAGGTATGAATAAAATGCAAGAAGATATTGAAAGAGAAAGCGCAACTTTAAAATTATTAGAAAATTCGCTTGAAAACTCTAATAAAAGACATAACATGATAATTAGATTTTTAGTTGCAATTATTATTATATTATTAGCTATTAACGCTTACTTTGCTTATGTATTTACTACTACGACAGTTGTTGAAACCGTTGAAATGACACAAGATGGTGAATATAATCAAATGTTGGACGATGGTAGTATGATTAATGGAGATTACCCAAATGGCGAAACAAACTAAAAAAGTAACTAAAAGACGAGTTAGAATAGTAGAAGTTGGAGTGTGCAAAAAATGTAGACAATATATGTCAAAAGGTAAAAAGAAAAATGATTGATATTTTAAAGGAATTAAGCGAAGCACAAGCATTAATAATGATAAAATCTGCTAATTTGCGTAAGAAATATGAAGAAATATTAATATTAAGATACGTAGAAAATAAAAGTTGTAGTGAAATAGCTGATATTAAAGGAAAAGAAGTACAAACAATAAGGAATGAGGTTTGTATTGTTAGAAAGAAATTTTACAATAAAATTAAATAGTATTAAGAGAGTATGTTTACTAAATTAAACATGCTCTTTTTTTATGCAAAAATAGTTGTAGAGGTGATGAGATGGACAAGATAATTCACGACGTTATGTCATTATTTAATCTAACATTTTATCAAGCGTTAGAATTTATTCAACAAAACAAAGAAGATATAGATTTTATCGTCGAGGAGGCGAAAAAAGATGTTTAATCCTTATCAATCTAGAATGGATAGCTTATTGCAACAAAAGCAAATGTTAGAACAACAAATGACTGCGTTACAACAATATCAACAAATGCCAAATATTAATATCAATAATATGCCACAACCTAATAATTTTGATTTCAACGGAAGATGGGTTAATAGTAAAGATGAAGCGATGGGAGTAGCAAATAATAATCTTCCTCTAATTATGTTTGATCGAAACAATCCTATATTTTATATGAAAAACATGGACGGTAGCTTTAAGACTTTTAGATTTGAAGAAGTTTTAGAACAACCACAAATTAATAATGATGCTAGAATAGATGCTTTAGAAAATAAAATAAACACTATTTTAAACGCTTTACAACAACCTAGTACAAATACATCTAAAGAGCAAGAAACAACGCCACAAACGGCTAAAAACAATGGAAAAGAGGTAAAACAAAATGGTTAATCCTTTATTTGGAATGATGGGCGGAAGTAACAATCCAATGTCAATGTTTATGCAAATTATGTCTAGTGGTAATCCACAACAAATGGCTATGCAAATGCTAGCACAGAAAAATCCACAAGCATATCAAATGATACAACAAGGGGCAAATCCCCAACAGTTAATGCAAAAGTTTGGAATTACGAACGAACAAATAAAACAAGTTCAATCTCAATTTGGTAACAACCTTAAAAGGTAGTTATAGATAATTTAATAAGAAAGGAGGCACTTAAATGGAAAGTGCAATGACACCAATGTACTACAATAACGATTGTATGGGTGGTAGTTGGTTTTGGGTTATTTTAATCTTATTATTTGGAGGTAATTTTGGAGGTTACGGAAGTAATGCAATTCAAGACAATTTTATTGAAAATGAATTCTTAAAACGTGATATTTTTAACACTAATGCTAATGTAAGCGCACAAGGTTGCGAAACACAAAAAGAAGTATTAGAAAGCAGATACACAAATCAATTAGGACTTCAAAATTTAGGTCAACAAATGGCACAATGTTGTTGTGATCTACGCAGTGAAGGATTTAAAAACACTTGCGATATTTTAAATGCAATCCACGCCGATGGAGAAGCAACAAGAGCGTTAATTAATCAAAATACTATTCAAGATTTACGTGATAAATTAGCACAATCACAAAGAGAAACAGATACTGCTAATTTAGCATTACAAAATAACGCACAAACTCAAACATTAATTAATACTTTATTGCCAACTGCTAAACCTGCATATATTACTTGCTCACCATACTTTGCATATAATACATGCGGTTATGGTTGCGGTTGCAACAATATGTAATCTAGCCCTTTAGGGATTAGGCTTATGCCTTTGGATTAGTTAAAAAGACAGTCTAAAGGGCTGTCTTTATTTTTAGAAAGGAGAAATTTTATGATAAACAGTGTAGGTGTTGTTTCAGCAGTTGTAAGCGCTGGTAGCAACGTATTATTTCCAACAGATAGAGTACGTACAAAATCTTGTAATTCATGTTGTGGGTGGCTTTCTCATGATACAGGAAGTGGTTTATTCACACTTACAAAACAAGGTATTTATGAAATTCAGTACAATGCTGATATTACTAGCGCTGATACAGGTCAAGCTAGTTTGGTACTTGAACAAAACGGAGAACCAATTGGAGGAACTCAATCTATTTATACAGTAGCGACTGCTAGTGCATTAGGTAACGTAAGTGCTTCAACTCTTATTCGTGTTCCTTGTGGAGCGTCATATACTATTACATTGACAAATAACTCTACTTTAGCATTAAACGTTCAAGACGCAAATATCATTATCAAGAAAATTTGTTAAACACTAACAAAAAAATGATGTTCAAAAAGAGAACCAAAAAATTATTGATGAACAAATAAAAGAAATTAATAAAAAATTAAATAAAATTACAGGTGATAAAAATGAATAATCTAACAACTTTAGATTTAATTGCAATTATATCTTTTATATTGCAATTGG
>OGTL01002338.1_pt1 | contig 14482 bp, 16 predicted proteins | sample 1553601 | NCBI WGS metagenome assembly OGTL01 (sample SAMEA2580112, study PRJEB22360) | human gut metagenome | biome: human gut; feature: human-associated habitat; material: faeces | place: Denmark | collected 2008/2010 | reverse complement strand
TTTTGCAATTCAAGCTCTGCAAGGTCTGTATACTCATTGGTGGAATGAATTGTATCAATCCTTGTTGAGATTTCGTCTCTTTCCTTGACAAGTCCTTTTGAGCCATTTCTACCGCCTGTGCCGTTTAGCTTGCCACGGCATACTTTTTTGAGCTGGTCTACATCACCATCGTCAAACATCGGCTTGAGTTCGGCAAACTGTGGAAACATATCGCAGATTTCTTCATCAGTATGTGTTCCAAAATAGCTTGCAAGTGCTAATCTCTGCTCTGCCTGTGACTTGTTAAGTAATGTCATGGCATTTAAGCAGAATGGCAATACTCCAAGCTCTGCTATGTTGTCATTGATGTACTGATTGTAGTCAGCCATCTTGTAAGGCACATCGTTAATTGAGTAATCGGTAACACTGCCTGTAATCTCACCCTTTTTGTTACGTTTCTGCCTTGTAACCTTTTTCAGAGTCTTTATTTTTCCGTCAATCTCAAAGGTGACAGCCCTCACAATATCAACATCGTCAATCTCGGCTCCGCTTTCATCATGCGGTCTTATGCCTGTAATCTCTCTGTCATTCTCATCGTGGCAATTCAGCACATCAAGAATAATTCTTTTAACTGTCGATTTGCCGACTTCATTCTGACCTGATAGCACAGTTTTCATTGAAAAATCTGTGTCTAATGTGTTTTTGCCGTAGAATTTGCAAAAATTCTGTGCAAAAATGTGTGTAATCTTCATTGCGTTTCCTCTCTTTCTATTTGTTTATGGTTTTTAGAATCAAATTTCCATGTAGGCTTGATTTTTTAACTACTCTCAAGTATGAGTCCGACTCCGATACAAAAAGCCACTCACTAGCCACATAATGAGCCTTGTTGAGCAATAGCTTCTGCTCTCTTGTTAATGGCTTCAATCTGTATCTTGTATCACCCAGCCTAATCCGTCTTACATTGTCGCTCATTCAGTTTCTCCATTTCTTTATCTAGTAACGTTTGAAAGTCAAATGATTTATCTTTGTGCCGTTTAGCTCGATATAGTTCTTGTAGGTAATCGTTAGCACTCTGACGCTTCAATTGGCTACCAATCGCAGTAGATGTCAAGATTTCCATTTCCGCTCCCTTCGTCATATACAATTCCTTGTATGCCAACAGGAGTATCGACTACAGTTCCGTGTGGTAAATCATCACTTGCAATTACTACATACTCGTTTTCGTCTACAACAAGTCCATGCTCGTTTAGATGTCTGCCCGGAATATTTAGACCGCCTCCGGGTAACACTCTCTGCGAGTACCACGTATAAGTGTAATCGCCGTATCGGACTCGACCTAGTTTCCTAAACCGGCTACAACTGTATTTCTTACGGCAAGTTGGAACTGTTGGCTCCTCATAAGTCTGCTCCACTACAACCGGCTCATTCTGAACTACTGTCGGTTCAATCTTCCCTAGCATTACATCATTTAAATAGGAAGAAACACCAGCCGTCAGCTCAACTTTGCTATCTGCTTTTGCTGTTATTGGCTTTAAGGTCATAGTTCCAATTGTTGAAATTAATAACATCAACATCAGGTTTCTTTTTCTCACGCGGTTTGCCCTCCTCTATGAGACATATTGCAATCAGTATCAGCCAAAATACTGTTACGATTGCTCCAACGATGATACTTGCTGTCTTAATTCCGTATGCCACCGATAATCCAAGGAAAAACGCAAATGCTAATGCTCCGAAAATCGAATAGCCGAAACCGGTGTAGAATTTCTGCTTTAAAGTTCTTTTTCTCATACAATCACCTCACTATGCAAAACTCTGTTGAGCGTTTGCGTCCTGAATAAGCTCATCAAGGTACTTAGGCACGACATAGCAATCAATAAACTCATGCACATCGTCTATATATTTCCTCTTGATACTCTTATAAGTAGAAACACAACCATACTCACGCTTTAACTGTGTCCATATATCAGAAAATGTCTTATGCCTTATACTGTTATCCCTGTATGCTTCGCTCTGCTTGCCACCAAGGATATTTACAACTCTGCGCTTAACATGCTGTTGTATCTCGTCAATATCGCAGCTGTAAAGTGGTACATTTTCCTTAAGCTCGCTCACATCATCTTTGATGTCGTTTACTTTCTGCTCCAATTCTGTATAGCCCTGTGCCAAAAGCTGTATCTGACCGCCTGTTGTCTTTGGCATACCATAACTGCCTGTTTTTCTGATTGACGGAAGTACCTCATCCATCACCCACCGCTCAAATCTCTCTGCACTAGGCAATTTTGATTTCATAATGAGTCGGTAAATATCACCCTCTGTTATGAATAAAACATCTTGATTTCCACTATTGGTAGGGATGTTCCATTTTAGAACCCCCTTACAATGAGTCTGCACCGCCTTATGAGGTATTGCATATCCTAACGCTTTTGCAACATCACTTCCGGCAAAATATGTCTTATCGTCTTTAGTGATAGTTCTAATTTCTCCGAACTCTTCATTGTTGAAAATTTGTAAATCGTTCATGTTTTCTCCTCTCTACTCAATAAAATAAGAAACTTCTACGCCAAAATAATTAGCAATCTTAATTAGCTTGTCTGTTTTTGGCATTGATTTTCCCGATTTCCAATCTGAAAAAGTGCTTCGTGCCATTCCGAGTTCCTCCGACAGTTTGTAAAACGAAACGTTTCTAGCTTTTATGAGCGTATCAAGTTTTTTAAAGCTCGCCTGTCGTTTTTTCTTATTCAATTTCCCATCTCCTTTCTTGACAATAGTTAGGAAATCCGTTACAATAAAAGCGCCATATTAGGCAAAATACGCTAGGAGGTAAAAACCTTGAAAGCAATTTTGATTTTGCCTGTTCCATATTTGCGAGGTCGCATTTAAAATGTAGCAATCGGTGTAGCGCATTTTGGGCAGTAAAGCTCGATAAAAAATCACGGCTGGCATATCCGGTAATATGCCGTGCTATGTTAGATACTCCTCCCAATCCGTCAGCTAATGGCAATTAGACTGCTGAACTTAAACTGCATAAGTGACGGAACATTTAAAGAAGCATTGGTACTACACAGTGCGTCGAAAGACTGCAAAATGTATGTGGTGTAAAAAATAAGGCAACGGCTGTTAGTGGTAGTACACTAACAGCTTTTGTTTTTTAGTTCAAAAATCCTAACTATGTCTTGATAAAAATTAGAAAATCGTGTATACTATGAATTGTCCAGAAACATAATATTATTTTCTTAATTTTATTTTTTATTGAGTTGAGATTTCCTAACTTCTTTTTCATTCTACATTAGGAAGTCTTATTTGTCAACCCCAAATGTTGAGAAATCACAACTTTTTTTAAGGAGATTTTCTATGTACGAAAGATATTGTAAATTAAGAGACTCAAAAGGGTTAAATGATTCAGAAGTGGCTAAATATGGTGGTTTCCCTAAAAGTACTTTTTCAGATTGGAAAAAAGGAAAAAGCTGTCCAAAATTGTTTAAGCTGGTAAAAATTGCAGAATGTCTTGATTGTTCACTTGATTATTTAGTTACCGGAAAAGAGCACCATTCAGTTGTCGAGGAGGCAACAAAAGACTTGGCTCTGTCGAAAATGGATAGTAGAATTAAAGACTATGCGTTGAAATTATCTAAATTGTCGGATAAAGAGCAAGAAAATATTATGAATTTAATAGATATGATGTATGAAAATACTCAAAATAAATCAAATTAATAAGAAAGGTGGTATTTCTATTATGAGTAAAACTGTTAAATGTCCTAAATGGGGTTGTGATGGTGTTGGCATACCTGTTGATACCAAGAAAAAATTCTCATTCGGTAAAGCACTTGTCGGCAACACAGTAGGCGGTCTCTTCGGACCTGTCGGTGCCGTTGTCGGTACTGCTACCGGAATTAAAGGCAAGAACGGCAAAACAAAGTTTGTGTGTTCAAAGTGTGGTAATGTTTGGGAAAAGAAAATATAACCACAAGGCAGAGTTTTTACTCTGCCTCTATTTTTCCTTTAATAAATATGTACAAGTACAATAACAGGTCTTTATCTTCCAAGCCCTCAATCATTTTAATTATTTCATCCTTATATTCCATACAACACTACCTCCGATACATCAATTATAGAACATTTGTTCTTAAACGTCAATAAGGACGGCAGAAAAATCCACCGCCCTACCGAAACTTGAAGAGTTCTCTTATTGAGAACATTGTTACTGTAACACTTTAAAGTGTTTTATTTTGTCGAATATTGACAACATGGACTGTAAAGAATAGAATAGCAAAAAGAACTACAAAAGGAGATGTTAATATGGCAAAAACAAATAAATGCAATTCCTACGTCATCAATGGCCAAAAAATCAATGTTAATGATATAATCAAGCATTATAATGGCAACTTAGTCATGGCTTGTAATGAAATATCGCAAAGGACTTTGGTTTCATTTGAAACAGCCAAATATTATGTAGAGTTGTGCCAAAAAGATGAGCCATTCGTTAAGCAAAATTCAACAGTAAGCTTCACAAGTGGCATTCTCATAGCCATTCCGCTTATAATGTTTATTGCAACAAAAATAGGATTCTTTCCAGTGGACAATGACCTTTTTATTGCTATGTTTGGCTTAATTTTTGTGTGTTGCTCTATTGCTTCAATTATTCTCGGAATAGTTGATTTAGCATCTAAGAATGAAATTCCACGCAATCATGGCGGTTCTATCTTTGGTATTGTTGCTTCTGTGTTGATGTGGCTTGATTTTATTTTTCATTGAACTATGGAGAGGTTTCCCTCTCCTTTTTAATTGTAATAGCTTAGTTAACTATAAGCCCTCTTTAGTTAATTGGTTTCCGCTTTCGGTTCTTCTTTAATCACAACGTCCATCAGTTCATTATACTGTTCCTCTGTAATTCTGTCAGTTGCGAAGAAAATATCAATTTTGTTCTTTAAATTGTCTGTCAGTCCGTTTCTTTCTTTAAGTTTTAATAATGCTCTGTATAACATCTTCTATGCCTCCAATTCTGTAAGTGCTACTGCATATTCACTATTGACATATGCTTCTGCCGACTGTGTATCCATATCATAGATATAATCTCGGTTGTCGTTTAACTGTTGTTTTACATAGTTCCATCCGTTAGCCATGCTAATCGGATAATTAAATACTGTATATCCGTCAAGCTGTTCTGAATTGACGCTGATGTTTGTTACTGGATAATAGGTTATAAATGCATTAAAATCGGCAATTTCAACAGAAGTGAGTGGTGTTTCGATTGGTGTAACGAGAATTGCAGTTAGTGACATAGGCGTTTGTTGTAGATATTGCCGTAATTCGTCCAGAGATGTAATGTTTTTAAATCTAACGAATAAAGTCATGTTGTTAATCGTAAAAATATCAGGTGTAATCCATGTACCACCAGCATTTCCAAGCACTAAAGCAGAACAAAACGCATTTGCATCGGCAGTCTGTGTATCAGTTTTTTTTAAATTTTTAACTGTATACAGAAAACGTATGCCATTATTTGTCTGCTCTACGACAAACCCTGAACTGTCAGAAAAAACCATTGTTCTTGTTCTCTGCACCAGCACCCCTCTCTCCAAATCCACCTCGTCGCAAATCCATTGCTGACCGCTCTGGTCAGTGTAGTTACCACCGCTTGAGACTGGAATTGCATTTAATGTTATTGGCATCTGTATTGATTGCTCTTTGTATGGCTCAAATGGAGTAATTTGTTTACCTATTAAGATTTGTGGCTTCCATGTTTCGTTGTTGAAAGTATTTCCTCCTGTAATTTTAATAGATAACTTAAATTCATACTTAGCATCTTGTCTTGTAATTACATAAGGTGTATTGACAATATTGCTTGCAATTGAAAGGCTCTTTGTGTTCTCGTTGCTATAATCAACGTAGCATTTGTTTAAATGTTCAGTGCCTCCTATATTATTTGGACAAAATATAATTTCAGTTCCTTCTTTAAGCATAGATGGGGTATCTATTGGCAAGTAAATACGTTTATTATCGGTAGATGTTCCGTTTAATTTTATAACTCCGTTGCTTACAGTAATGGTACATCCAACATCTTGATATTCACCATCTCTAATTTTTAAGATATTACTTCCAAGTAGCTTTACTGTTGGATTTACAACGCTCTTAATCTCAACTGGATTCTCTGGGGTTGGTGTTCCATCCTGTGAGGATTTGCCATATATCATCATATCTTGAATCTTTCCATTGTCAGAATCGGCAAGATGGGTTTCACCTTGATTTGATGCGTAGAACTTTGTGATTTTGTTGGATAAATCTTCCTTTAGTGAAGTAACCTGTCCTCTAACTGCATCACCCGCATTTGGATAAGTCTTTCCGTCCGCTCCGACTCTTATATCAGTTAATTCAGCATCACCTGTAGTAGAGCCATCAGGTAGTGCTACAATGTTGTCAATGCGCTTTTTCTGTGTCTCTAATTGTGCATTAAATCGAGAACTGATAGCCCAATATTCAGTGTTTGATAACTCAATTCCTTTTGGCACATTCTTCTTTGATGTGTAGCTATCGCCATTGCTTGCTAAAACCACCGAGAGATTTTCATATTCTTTGGTTTTGTCCCAATTACCCATGGGCATTGGAATACATCTGTTACCTACATATCTAGGCATAGTCAATCACCAACCTTCCATCATCATCCATGCTAAAAACTAAATCATTTCAATCGGGTGTCTGAACGTAAAAATATCCATCATCCGTAATTCCGAATGTTGCAAATTTGCCTAATTCGTTTTGCAAATCTTCAAGTGCTGCCATTCGCTTAACAACTCCCGGCGCAAAGCACATCCATATCTGCTGTTTTTTCGTGTCGGAGTCGGTCGATACCGCCCATTCTCCGGCTTTCATTTTTGAGGGGTCAAACTCCGCGTATGCCCCTCGTCTCATTTGAATCGCCATAAGCTACACCTCGCTTTCATCAATGCCTAATTTTTGACACAATCTTGAAAATTTATCTTCCAATTCATCTATGTGCTTTTGCATTTTATCAATCTTCTGCTCGTCTCCGGCAAGTCTTAAGATTAGGAATTGCTCATAGTTCATGCCGTAGTACAGTGTATCATCATCCGATGTTGCTTTATTTTGGAAAATCATATCAAGATTTTCATTGACATGTCCTTTATCTTTAAGTTTCTCGATTATATCCTGTGCCATTGCTCCAAAATACAATGGCTTGTCCGAATATCCTTGTCTATTAAGATTGTATTGGAATAAATCAACCGAGCCTACTGCGTCAATATAATCTTGATTAATGGCTTTAATATTCTTTTTTAAGCGTTTATCTGACGAACTCCATACCCAAGTAACATCGACTTGGAAGCTCAGGGCGCTGCCATCCCATTTACAATGGTATGCATGCTCCACTGTACTGCCACACATAGCATATCCTCTAGCGGGTTCTCTGAATTTATCAGATTGTATCTCGTTAACGTTGTTTATTATCTGTGCACTTATTGTCCGTGCAGCCATTACCTGTGTGCTCATAACGCCTGTGACTCCATCGAGTACAAGCGTGCTCTCACCATTTTTGACAATTCGCAAGACTGCGCCGTTCATCCAAAGTTCATAATTGTTTCCCGAATCGTCAGTAGTTTTTAAATCAATCTTTGACTTACTCACTTCTCCAATCAGTGCAATACTTCCGCCGGACACATTAAGATTTGAAGCATTTACCTTGCCGTTTTCATCAACGACAAACACTCCATTTCCCATGTTAATTGTGCCGCCATATGCCCAGTCAAAGTTAATTCCGACAGCCGACATGATGTTGAATACAGCGTTTCCGTCTTTGTCAACTCCTGCTTTCCATGTTTTGCCGTAATCATTTGAAACCGCTAAGCCATTAGCTGTCATTTTCCACTGTATGTTGCTCGAATTAAGGTCGGCTTTATTGTGCATAATGTAAATAATTGAGCCGTCCTCTTGCACTTGTTCAGTCTTAAAAAGTCCGAGCGATTGAGACATTAGCTGTGTCAGCAATTGCATTTGCTTATCATATACGCTTAGTTGTGCCTGCGCAACTTTCCTAGCTTGTACGACAGCCTTTGTCTCATTACTGAATTTATCAGCACTATTTCTTGAAGCATTTTCAGCGTCACATGAAATTTTTGTGCCACTTCCAACTGTAAATGTTCGGTTGGAAATAAAACAGCTATAGGTATTCTGCTTGCGGTCTGTCACAAGTGCCACATCTCCGCTCTCAATCAGTGGGTTTGACAAGAGTGTAGCGTCAAGAGGCCTGAACCTCATGCCACCGATTTTCTTGAAGATATAATTTGCAACTTCCTGTGCTTTGTCTGCCGAAATAAACGGATTATCAGAGATTGAGACTACATATCCCTCTTTTCCGGCAAGTGCATTAACATCTTTTGCCTTATCCTCTTTTGAGGTTACAATAACTTTAACACCTGTAATAACAACATCATCGGTCGCAACATTCAAGTCTTTTTGCGTGTAAACATTGTGGTAATTTCTCGACTCCGTGAATGTTCCACCATCAACACTATCTCCACTTGAATAGTCGGTGAAATTTCCGCCATCAACATTATCTCCGTCAGAATATGGTGTAGTGGTAGTGCTAAAAGTTCCACCATCGTAACCTTGACTGTCAAATTGACTCATATCATACCAACCGATAAGCAATTCGCCATCGTGGCCGCACTTGCCCCATAATCCGCTTAGCTGTAAAATGTAAGCTATTACCTGTCCATATGTGAGTTTTTGATTATCACTTGGTATCTCGTTAATCACGTAATCAGAGTTGTCAAATCTTGCCATAGTAAAAGGTACATCACACTTAATACAAGCGTCTCTGACTACCTCATACGCTGTCGTAGGGTAGCTTAAATTGCTGTCATACTCACGATTGAAATTATTAATATTGTCAAGGCAAGTAAGCGTTATGAGTGAGCCGTCATAGCTTGTTTCGCTGACTCTATACTCACCGATTTTTAGCTTTTCGGTTGTGCCGTCAGAAAAACTTTTTGAAACATATGCAGTTACACTCGCCTTATCAAAATCATACTTGCTGTAATCTTCATAAATATTATTCAGCTTAATTTTCAGTTTTCCGGCAATCAAAGCCCCGATTGTGAAAGTACCATTGCTCGATGTTGAGTCATTGACCTCGAAGCCGTTCGCCCATAACTCGCTATCACTAACAGGAATTTTTTCACCGCTTGCCGTAACTATGTCAGCAAAACAATTTACGTTTATGTCATTGTCGAGCATTACTGCCCTTTGCCATTTAGCCGATACGTTAAGCATTAAATCACCGCCTTATACTTCTATGAGGTCGAAACTCAATGTTTCATACCTCTTATTGTTGATAGTCCATATCTTGATAGGTGCGCTCCTGTCGCCTACATAGAATGTGCGTGTTTCGTCAGTACCACTCATAGCATCAGGATATGTCACTCTGATATATTCGGGGTTCACCATTTGAAGTATCTTTGCTGTCCTAGCCGTGTCTGTACCACTCCATGACAATTTAAGCTGTCGTTTCTGTGCTATTCTGTTTTTATGCATTTGAGCGTCCTGTGTACGTCCACTGTCGCTTGCAGACACATCAATCATGCCCCATTCAAAAGTTGACGGAGTAGGTAATTCCACTCCGTCTACTAACATCATTGCCATATTGTTACCTCGTAAAAAGACACCCACACAAGGGTGAGTGTCTTAACCAAATTCATTTGCTACAATATATCGTTGTCCGTGCTTTGCCTTGCCTACCTGTGTCATGCGATAGAGTGTTTCGCTGTCGCACTTAAACACATTTTCAATGATAGGCGCAGGGCTTCCACCGGCATTATAGTTCATCATTACTTGCGCCATGCCCTCCATGACAGCTTGTTTAATTCCTTCTGTGATTTGTTGGTTATTTGCAACGGCAGTTCTGCCGTTTGAGAATTTACCGACTATCTCTCCTCGGTTCATGTAGAACGGACCTTCTTCTGGGAAACCACCACTAGCAAAATGCGGTGCTCTGTCGAGTAGCGACTGATACCCCATGTATTTTGTGCCTGTGGTAATATTGAATCTTTTATTGTTGTACTTAAACAAAGCATCCAATGAGCGTACAATGCCATCTATCGAACTCTTAACATCGCTAAATCCCCAGCTACTTATTCCAACGCTATAACGTTGATTTGTGTACCACTTGAACGTGTTTAAGCTTCCGTTCGTGTTATCGACTTTTCCTTTAAGCCCATTAAAACTACCACCTGTCGAACCAAGATAAGCGCTTGCGTTACTTGCCATTGTTGAGAACGAGTTCGATGCTCCTCTTCTCATATTTTCTGCAGCGTCTTGAAATAATCCCATGTTGAATTTAGTGCTACCCAATGAGCCATTAACTCCATTTAATGAATTGTAGAGATTTGATGATAACGCTGAGAAAGAACCGCTTGTGCTAAGCGATGTTCCACTCGCTTTACTGCTCATACTATCCATTTTGCCCTTAGTGCCATCAAGTGAAGTATTGATATTTCCTAAATACCCACTTACACCAGCGCTTAAGTTTTTGTAACTATCATCAATTTTGCTTGCACTCTTTCCTATTTCTTTTGCAGTATCGTCAACTCCTTTAACTGCTTTCTTTTTAAATTTGGGTATTTCAACACCGGGTATCTTGTTAAGCAATCCTATAATGTCATTAATAATCCCAACAAATCCGTTGTAAAGCTGTGGCCCTAATACGTTTTGTAAATCATCGACATTTAAAGACATATTCTTTTTAAATGTTTTCCAGCCTTTTTTGAAATAATTTCCCAAGTCTTTGAAAAAATCATCTACGCTTTTTTCAGCGTCTTTGATTTTCCACTTTATTTCCTTAATTCTCCATTCGAGAGGAGTAACAAGTTTAATCTTTTTTCCGTCAAAGCCTGTGACTTCGTTGCTTATTCCCATTCCGGACTCCGGACTCTTGAACCACTCTTTGAGTTTATCAATCCACCCTTTCATGTGTGCCAGCACGTAATTGATAGCCGACACGATAACCAGTACCTCAACTCCCCTTAGTGCAAGTTCTGTTTTTGACAAGCCTTTAGCTGTTGCATACTTTTCCCATTCAGATGTAATAAGTGTTTTGGTTATCTCTTTGAGTCCGTGTTTCCATGCAAATGCGCCAATAAGAATAGTAAAAGTATCAATATCAAGCTCTCCGATAAATTCCGAAATGCCCTTAAATGCGTCTTTCCAATCAATATTGATTAGCGCGTGAATTAAAGTATCTCGTATGCCGTGAACAATGTTATTGACTGTTTTTCCAAGTTCTTGCCAGCCAGTCAGCCCTGTAACGTCACTTACTCTTGACATTTCATGTAATGCACCATTTATAAATGAAGCAAAACTGTCTCCAAGGTTTCCCCAATCAAACGTTGACGTAAACGAAAAAGCAGAGATTATGGCAGTTCTTATTGAACCGGCTATTGTCTTTCCGAGTGCCGTAAATAATTTTGGACTTATTAAGCCGTTAAGGAAGTCTGCAAGACCTTTTCCGAAGTTCGATGCGCTCTGATACACGTTATCCCAATTAATAGAATTAAGTGAGTCAGCTATTGTATCACCAATGTACTTTCCAAGCGAGTAAAGGTCTTTGATTGATGATTTATATTTTTCAATCAATCCATCGGTTTTTTTCAGTGAGCTATTAACACCACTGCCAGCTCCACCGCCGCCTGAACCGCCACTGCCTGAACCGCCACCACTGCCACTGTCGCTGTTATCGTCAAGTGCGTGTATCTCGTCTATGCTAAGCAGTGTCTTTTTCAGTTTTTGGGCTTTCTTATTGGAACTATCAGCGTTATCACCAATATCGCCTACTCCGCCAGCTATGTCCTCCATGCCATCAACAGTAGCACCGCCACCGCTTATCTCGATAGTCCATCCGAAGATTGCTCCGAGTGCGTCAGCTACAGTTCTTGTAAAGCTGATAACCTTGAGCATTACTTTACTTAAGGCTTGAACAAACGGCTTTAAAGCATTGATTACTACGCTACCTATGATACTGCCCCATGCTTGGAACTCTTGCTTAAGGACTCTTACACTGTTAGCCCAAGTATTAGCGGTCTTGGCGAAGTCCCCTTGTGCAGCTTGCGTATTTGCCATGACATAATTATATCTTAGCAATACCTTTTCAGCTTGCGTCATTGACTTGATATTTGCGTCAAGTCCGTTTTTCATAGCCCATTCCGAAAGTGTGGCCTGTGTCAAATCAAGTCCGTATCTCCTTAATGGTGCGATTGTTCCCGAAAAAATGGATTGTAAGCTCTTTGCAACATCAGCTTGGTCTACATCATAGAATGAAGCCATATCGCCAGCTAACCTTGTAAGATTAAGCGACATATCAGCCATGCTGTCTGTAGTCTTGTATAGTGTGTTATTTTGGCTCATAAGAGCTTTATTTGCCACTGCCGTACCATTTGCCACTTGCTCTGACGAAATGCCTATGGAAGTACCTAGTGCTTGGAAACGGCTTGATATTTGCTTAACTGTCAGCTCCGACATTCCAGAGTCTTGAATTGATGTTTTTGCGAAATCATCAACTTTGCTTGCCATATCGCCAAACGTGGTATCTACTACGTTTTGAACCTCTGTTAATTGGCTCGCTAAATCAACTGCACCGCCTATTTTTCCTACAGCTCGCATAACCAACCAATAAGTTGCGTAAAACTTACCGATAGTTGAAGCCAAGCCACTAAATCCGCTCCTTGTACGCTTAATTGACTTAGTTGTGTTTGAAAAGCCTGTTACAAGTGACCTACTAGCCGAGCCGACTTTTGAGCCTTGCTGTGACAGATTAGCAAGTGCATTAGTCATTTGAATAATGTTGTTGCTGACTCTCGGTGCGCTAGATAATGTTGTCATTACCTCTTTCAAGGCACTGCCAAGGTTTCTGATGTTGTCCGCAGCATACCCGGCTGATTTAGAGCCAAGCTTTGAGATTGAAGCCGTTAGCTGTGTAATCTCTGCTGATTGCTTTGATATGCTCGCAAAGCCCGACAATTCTGTTGCCATGCTCTTTAAAGCACTTGCCGAGCTGACAAGTCTTGCAGTATCAAGGTTGCCAAGCTTTTCCATGTTAGTCGCAATCTTGCTAAAGGTACGTGTGTCAATACTGCTCACGCTTCTAAGTGATGTTGCAAGTTGTGACATTCCACTCGCAAAATTGCTTATGCTTGCACCATTGAGGGAATTGAGAGTACTTCCAAGTCCTTGCAACTTACTTTGTAAATTGCCTATGGCTTTTGTCGCTTGCTGTGCGTCCGACTTGATTTGAAGCTCAATGCTCTCTGCCATTTTCTCACCTCCCTGTATGTAATAAAAAAGAGAGCTACCCTAAAGTAGCTCTCATGTATTTATCCTTTGAGCAGATAGTATGTTGTAATCAATCCAACATAGCCATCTTGCTTAAGACCTCTATTCTTTTGAAATACCATGACACATTTAGTGAGATAATCCGTCCACTTGCCGTAATCAGTATCAAGTTTGTAAAAATGGTACTTGTCATGCAGAGTTTTTCTCAGCCACTTAATGGCTGTCGGGCAGTTATGTCTCTGACCGCTCCACAAATTGTGATTTTTAGCAAATCTCTGTGAATTAACTCCAAATCTGCCATCCTCTTTAAGCTCATTTGTGTCAAATCCGATGTTCATGGCATGTTGCCATTTTCTTACATCGTCATTATCAAGGTAATATTCCTCGTTGCCTTTCCAAGCGTTATTCTTTACCGGAGTTGCTATTGGTGCCGGATTATTCTCTATTCCGTCACCCTTATCAAGCTCAATATAGAGTAGGTTAGCGTCAGTGCTGTTATTCAGACCGCTACAGGTAAATGCACTCGAATACTGCCAGCCATACAGAGGATGTTGAATAACAGGCTTCTTTGCACTGTTAGGCTCATCACCGATAGACATTCCCTTAGTTGACGGATAACGCGCAATCCAAAACGGACAATTAATCTGATTTGCGTATGGCGCAATGTACTGATTGTAAAAGCTAAGCCCTGTGTATACACCAAAGTTAAGCCCGGCGCTCTTAATAACACTCTGATATGTATTGATAATATCAATAAGTGTCTGTCCAAGTCCTTGTTGGCACTTATCCTCAACATCTAACCAAACAAAGGTTTTTCTTCCGCTAAGTGTCTGAATGACCTTATTTGCGTCCATCTTTGCCTTGTCTACTGTTGTAGCGTATGAGTAGTTATAAACACCTTGTATTGGCATTCCTACATCGGTACAGCCTTTCCAATTTTGCTCAAAGGTTTTATCCGGATTAAGGTCTCTACGGATTATTTTTAAGATAGCGAACTGTACACCAGCCCACTTAACCTTACTCCAATCAATATTTCCTTGATATGACGATACGTCAATTCCTTTATATGCCATTTTGTCACCTCATTAATCAGGACTTTCAGGTAATCCTGACTGTCTTAATGCGTTAATTCGTTGCTTCATTTCATAGATAGCAATTTCCTCATTAGACT
>OGTL01002328.1_pt1 | contig 14523 bp, 15 predicted proteins | sample 1553601 | NCBI WGS metagenome assembly OGTL01 (sample SAMEA2580112, study PRJEB22360) | human gut metagenome | biome: human gut; feature: human-associated habitat; material: faeces | place: Denmark | collected 2008/2010 | reverse complement strand
GCTCGGAACGGGGGGCGGGGGCCGGCGCCGCCGCCGACTACTTCGGCATGCCGCTCTATCGCTATATCGGCGGTGCAAACGCCAAGACGCTGCCCGTTCCGATGATGAACGTTGTGAACGGCGGCGCTCATGCCAACAACAACCTCGACATCCAGGAATTCATGATTATCCCGGCCGGTCTGCCGACTTTCAGCGAAGCGCTTCGCTGCGGCGCCGAGATCTTTCATGCTCTGAAAAAGATTATGAATGCTCACGGCATGTCTACTGCTGTCGGTGACGAAGGAGGTTTCGCTCCGAATATTGACAGCCATGAAGCTGCTATCGAATTCATTATCGACGCCATCAAGGCGGCCGGCTACACACCGGGAGAGCAGGTTTTTATCGGTCTGGACTGCGCTGCCAGCGAATTCTATGAAGACGGCGTTTACAACCAGAAGGGTCAGGGCCTGAAACTTACCGCTGACGAATGGATCGCCAAGATGACCGAATGGGTTGACCGTTATCCGATCATCTCCATCGAAGACGGTATGGCCGAAGGTGACTGGGAAGGCTGGGCCAAACTTACCGAAGCCTTGGGTGACCGCGTGCAGCTTGTCGGCGACGACCTCTACGTGACCAACACATCCATCCTTAAGGAAGGCATTGAAAAGGGCATCGCTAACTCCATCCTGATCAAGATCAACCAGATCGGCACGCTGACAGAAACTTTCGAAGCTATTGAAATGGCCAAGAAAGCTCGCTATACAGCCGTGATTTCTCACCGCTCCGGCGAAACCGAAGATTCGACTATTGCCGATATCGCCGTCGGTACGAACGCCGGTCAGATCAAGACCGGTTCTTTGAGCCGCAGCGATCGTATGGCTAAATACAACCAGCTTCTTCGTATTGAAGAAGAACTCGGCGACATCGCGGTTTACCCGGGCCTGGATGCTTTCTACAACATCCGCAAGTAATTTATGGCGCGTCTGACGAAAAAGGTAAAGCTCGGAGTACCTCGATTTCTAGTCCTGGTACTCGTCGCTGCCGTTTGCGGCATTCAATATCCTTTGTGGGTCGGAAAGGGCAGCAATGCCACGCTTCTGGATTTACAAGATCAGCTGAAGACTCAGAAAGAGAAGAATGCCGCGCTGGAGCTCGAAATCTCCAGACTTGAAGGGGAGGCAGACAGCCTTCGCCAAGGAAGTGAAGCCTTAGAGAGCAGGGCCCGTGAAAAACTGAACATGATTCGCGAGAACGAATACCTAATTCGAATTGCGCCGTAATTGATTACTCAAGAATCAAGAAAATGCCGGAACTAAAAACTCCGGCTTTTTTGTGTCCGTGTCAGGCAGAAAAGACGCTTCACTTACGCGATTGAGAGTAGTCTCGATTTCAAAATTAGGAATTGAGACTTACAACAATGACGAAGTCGGATCTTTTTGTTAGGAGTGAACATGAGTAAGCCGATGACGGTGGCACGCTATGCAAAGGAGCATCGGGGTTGGTTTTACGGATGTCTGCTCCTGTTTGCACTCGTCGCTTTCTTCTGTCTGAAAGCGATTTACGATATGACGGTGTATGGCGCAAAGGCACCGCTATACGCCTTCACCGCCGGTATGGTCGGTTTCGGAGCGACGGCTCTGGGATCGCTGCCGGGCTTTTATTTTCATAAACTTTCCGATAAAGCGGAAGACTGGATGCTCGGGAGTTCGGCCGGCATGATGCTTGCTGCGGCCATCTTCTCCCTTTTACTTCCCAGTATAGATGCCAGTGAAAAGCTTTTTACTTCTGAGTTGGCAGCAACTCTTTGGGTTCTCTTCGGTGTTTTTCTGGGAGTTGTTTTTCTCCTCATCATTAATGCGGAGCATGCGGATCAGACCTATGAAGGTCCCGAGATCGAAGTTAAGAGCGGCATCTGGCTTTTTGTTCTTGCCATCATCATTCATAACATTCCCGAAGGCTTAGCGATGGGTATTTCCTTTTCCGCAGAAGATATGCAGATCGGTGTGCCTCTGACGATCGCTATTGCGCTGCAAGATTTTCCGGAAGGGCTGGCCGTGGTGCTTGCACTTTGCACGACCAATATTTCTCGAGGGAAAGCCGTCGCGATCGGAGTATTTTCCGGTTTGATGGAGCCGGTCGGCGCTTTATTCGGCGTGAGTTTAGCGGGCGGCCTGGGATATGTCTATCCGCTGGGTTTGGCCTTGTCGGCAGGAGCCATGATGTTTGTGGTTTTCCATGAAGTGATTCCGGAAACGCATCGGCGAGGCCACCACAGCACCGCAACAATCGGATTGATGTGCGGTTTCGGGCTGATGATGATTCTGGAGAAAATTTTCAGTTAGAAAAATCTTTTCCACGACTCCTGTCGGTTTGTAGTTCACTCTAAAATATCGCAATAGTCTTCAGCGACATGGAAAAAAGAATGACAAGACCGATTAGAGCCCTCATTGACACATACGCACTTGAAAAGAATTTGTCCTTGCTTCGTGCAAAAAGCGGTAATCGATTTTTGTGGGGCGTTGTTAAAGCCAACGCTTACGGACACGGTTTGATCGGTCTGCTTCCAATCTTTGATAACTGGGTCGACGGACTGGCGCTTCTTGATCCGAAAGAGGGTGTGGATATCCGCAAGGCCGGCTGGGCGAAAGCGGTATTGTTAATTGAAGGCGTCTTTGCAGCCTCCGATATCGACATCGCGGATGAATACGGATTTGAAACCGTCATTCACAACGAAAGACAGATTGAATGGCTGGAAAAAGCCGAACTCAAGAACACGCTTCGTGTTCACTTGAAGTGCAATACCGGTATGAACCGTTTGGGTTTCAGACCGGATGCCATCCCGCAGGTTTTATTCCGCTTGAACCATATTCCTAAAGTTGAAGTCGTCGACCTTTTGGCGCACTTTGCCAACGCTGAAGTGACCTATGGACAGGACAAACCGGTTACCGTCCAAAATCAGCTTTCTGCGCTGACTCAGCTTCGCGGTCTGTTGCCGATGTGTTTATCCAACACAGGCGGCATTTTGTGGCATGAAGCCGGAGATGAAGCGGTGCGCGCAGGTATTGCGATGTACGGTGTAAGCCCCGACGGCAATATTTCTTCTGCTTCTTTAGGCATCGATCCCGTGATGACGCTGGAGAGCGAAATCATTGCCTTCCAGGATCTGCAGCCGGGCGAGGCCTGCGGTTACGGCTCCAAGTTTATTGCGCATCGGCCGACAAGACTGGCTGTCGTTGCCTGCGGATATGCAGACGGTTATCCCCGTAAAGACAACCCGCACCGAGAGGTCGTGGTAGAGGGCAAGAAAGTTCCTGTTATCGGCAACGTTTCTATGGACATGCTGACGATTGACGTCACCGACCAGCCGAATGCCCGGCTAGGCTCTAAAGTGGAAATTTGGGGTAAGAACCTGCCGGTCAATGAAGTCGCAAAGGGATTCGGCACGATCGGATACGAGCTTCTTTGCGACGTGAACCAGCGTGTTCCCCGCGTCTTGATTAAATAACAAAGCGAGTTATCAGCGAGAGCAGCAGCATGACTAAAACAAAGTAGAGCATGCTGCGAACGAGCGTCGGACCGATTTTGACGGCATAGATTGCGCCTAAGCGGTTGCCCAAGATGCTGGCAACCGCGCAGGGGAGAGCCAACGAGTAATAAAGCGTTCCTGCGGAAGCAAACGTTGTGACCGCACCTAAATTGGCGGCGATATTAAATGATTTTGCCGTACCGGAAGCTTTAACCAAACCGGCCTTGAGTAAGAGGTGAATGCCGATCAAAAAGAAACTTCCGGCGCCCGGACCGAAAAAGCCTTCATAGAAACCGACGGACAAACCGATTACCGAGACTCTCCACCACAACCCTTTCTTCGGAAGGTCTTCTTCCGTCAGTTTGAGAGTTCCGCAAAAAAGCGAAAGGAGAATCGCAACTGGCAGAAGAAAAATCAGGATGATTGTCATCTTCTCATTGGAAATGAGAAGTGTCGTCGCAGAGGCGATTACTGCGCCGAAGTAGGAAGTAATCACGCCCAACAGGACGACTTCTTTGATGACGGCGCCTCTTTTCCAGAAGGTAATCAACGCTGTAATTGAACCGAGGCTGGAAGCGAGCTTTCCGGTTCCGAGCGTGTAGTGAGCGGGAACGCCTAAGAGCAAAAGGACCGGCATTGTGATGAGACCGCCTCCGCCCGCAATAGCATCGATAAAGCCTGCAATAAAGAAAACAACGAAGCAGACGAGTATGACGGTAAGAGTGATGTCCATGATTCGGATCGAGGCAGTGTTTTAATAATGAAGAAATTATGCTCGTCCGAAATTGTCAAAAGCCAAAATGTTCTTAAGTAAAAATCCTCAGAGAGTCCCTGAGTTTCTCGGGGGATAATTTCTAAAGATTATTTCTCTGAACTTCCCATGCGTTTCCGGACTCTATTATTTTTTATCTCGGCTGCGGCCGTAACCATTCCCTGTTTGGTCATGGGATGGTTTCAATATACTGCGGTCGAAAGAGAGTTCGCCGAAGATGATAGGACGCGGGCTGAGATCTCATTATTGGTTTCTGAGCGTCTTGAGGCGAAAGTCGACAATGCTGTTTCCTTGGTAACCGCCGCTGCAGAAATCTTGAAATCCGAAGAAGGAGTGCCCACTGAAAAACTGAATCAGATATTAGAAGAGCTGCGCAAGGCTTCCCCGGATATTCTGAATATGCATTTCGACAATCCGTCGGCGGTAAGCATGGCGTTCTCTCCTCAGAAAAAAAAACACGGGGAATCGAATATCGGCGTCTCTCATAAAGAGCGATCTCACTGGCAGAACCCTCATGTCTTGGATGGACTGTCGGTTTCCAGCCTTGTTCAAGCGGTCGGCGCATCTGACAGAAAGATTGTGAATATTACTAAGCCTGTTTATTCGAACGGGCGCTTCGTCGGTTTGGCTGTTGCCGCGCTCGATCTTGAGCAGATTGCCGCACAGGTTCTAAAGGGTTTTGCGACAGATGCTTATCAAATCGGTATTTTCGGCAGGAACGGAGAAGTCATCTTTTCTTCCGGAAAGTCGGTTCCGCTTCACAATCTCACGATTGAAGAAAGAACCCATCGCAGCTTTACTTTCTCGAATGCGGAGTACTACGGTTATGTCCGACCTCTGGCTGTCACGGATTGGTCTGTAGGTGTGTTTTCTCGAACCGTTGATAGAAAGGCCGTTCTGGTCCAGCTTTTTATACGCAACGTATTCGTTTGGCTCGTCACGTTCCTGACGGCGATTGTGATCGGCTTTTTGGCTTCTATCTCTGTCGTTCGAGCCGTTGAAAAACTGACGCGCCAAATGACAGCCGCAAGAATTCTTCCGGACAAAAGCGAAAGAATTAAGTCGCCGAGAGAGCTTGTTCAGCTGCAGCGCACATACGGCCGAATGCAGGAAAGACTGATTACGGCGCAAAACCGCCTGAAGGAACTGAATTTTTCTCTTGAAGAGAAGGTCAAAAAGCAAGTTCAAACAATCCAGCGTCATGAGGCGCTTCTAACTTCCTTGTTTTCAGATATGAAGGAGGGCATTGTTCTCTTTAATGAGAAACTTGAAATGCGTTTCTGTAATCCCTCGGCCGTTCGGCTTCTCAATCTTTCTGAGGAAGAAGCGAAAAAACGCTTTTTGGCTTTGGTCAAAGAAATGCATCAGAGCAGGGATAAACATCTCTTTATTCAGTCACAGGGTTTTGATCTTGAGCTTCGAATGTTTGAGAGCGGAGCCAAAGACGTTTTCTGTGTGTTTGTGCGGGATGCGACATCCGAATTGCAGATCGATCGACTGAAAGATGAATTAATCGGAATCGCCGCCCATGAACTTAAAACGCCGCTTGCCGGAGTGCGCATGGCGGCAGAATGCCTGAGCAAAACGGTTCAGGATCCGGAAAGCAAAGAGACGGCGGCCGAGCTGCTGGAAAGCGCCGACGAAATGAAAAGCATGATCTCCCGCTGGCTGGATGTTGCCAAACTCCAGACAGGCTCTTATGAAATTCACCCGGAATTCTGTTTGATTAAGCCCATGATACGAAAGGCGCTCAAACATTTTTCCGGCTTTAAAGATTTTGAGTGTTCTTTGGAAATTTCACCTGATGCTGCTGCGGCGAACGTCGATAAACAGGCCTTTATGCAGATCGTTCAGAATCTTCTTTCCAATGCTTATAAATATCGAAAAGAGGGCGGTGTCTGCCGAGTGAAAATTCAAACCAGGAAGTCAGGAGATTTTTTGGAGCTCAAGGTAGAAGATGAAGGAATAGGGCTCCCTGAATCTGCTATTGATAAGATCTTCGATCGGTTCTATCAGGTCCGAATGGACCCGGCCAGAAAAATCGGCGGAACAGGTTTGGGTTTATACATTACAAAAGAATTGGTGCTGCTGCATAAAGGAAAGATTACGGTTGCCAGTACCTTGGGCGAGGGAACTGTCTTTACGCTCGAACTGCCGGCGCTTCCGACAGAGACCGAAAAAGGGAAAGACGAATGACGGAAAGAACGACGATTTTGATAGTTGATGATGAAAGCAAGATCCGCAGACTGCTTTCCCGCTCTCTGGAAACAGAAGGATTTGATGTTGCTGTTGCCGATTCGGCAATGAGCGCTTCTGAGTTCTTAAAGAACGGTCATTGTGATCTTATTATCCTCGATTACATGATGCCCGAGATCGACGGAATGGCTTTCTTAGCAGAATTAAGAAAGAAATCGTCAATCCCCGTGATCATGCTTTCGGCCCGGGAGGAGATTGCCAAGAAAACCCAGGCGTTGGAACTCGGAGCCGACGACTATGTGGTCAAGCCTTTCTCGATCGAAGAGATGACGGCGAGGATTCGAGCCATCCTGAGACGCTCCGGCGGGATTAAATCCGGGCCTGCAGCGCCGACCTTGGCAGTGAACGGACCGCTTGTTATGGATCCGGATAAACGTACCTGTCGATATAAGAATCAGGAAATTAAGCTCGCCGACACCGAGTTTCGTCTTCTGTTTATCTTGGTTAAACGCCCCGGAACCATATTTACCCATGAAGATTTGCTGCGCCGAGTGTGGGGCGCGGAATTTATCGGAGAACTCAACTATTTGCGTGTGTCTCTCTCCAGAATAAGAAAGAAACTAACGGCTGCAGGCTTCCCAGGCTCGGCCATTTCCTCTTATTCAGGTATTGGTTATTACATCGAAGACCTCTCGGAAGAAAAGTTGTAATGTTTTTGTAAACTTTTCGAAAATTTTTTGGCGGCGCTGAAAGTTTATTTTTAGAAAATAACAGTCATAGACCACCTCAACCCATAGCAAGAGGAAAAATATGACAACATCCGCTCTGAAACGCCGTTCGTTTCTCCAAGGATCTCTGCTTGCAGCCGCTGTTATCGGCTCTGCTCCTGTCGCTGCCGCTGAAGCTGCTAAACCCAAATTCGATGAAAGCTTCGACGTGATCGTCGTAGGCAGCGGTATTGCCGGTACGATGGCCGCACTTTCTGCCGCCGATAAAGGCGCCAATGTTTTAATGATTGAAAAGATGAGCCGCCTCGGCGGTACTTCCCGCATCAGCGGTCTGAACTTCGCCTGCGTCGGCTCTCCCGCCCAAAAGGCTAAAGGCGTTAAAGACACGCCCGAACAGCTCGCTTCCGACATGTATAAAGTCTCAGGCAATATGGGCGATTATGAAAAAGCCCTCGAAATGGCGAAGAACACTGCCCGTGCAGAAGCCTTTATGACCCAGCGCGGTGTCAAGTGGGACGGCCGTCTGCTGAAATTAGGCGGTCACTCTCAGCCTCGTGTTCTTGTCTCCGAAGGTGACGGCGCCGGCCTGCTTAATGCTCTTTGGACCTACATGAAAGGTTTGAAGAACGTGACGGTTCGCACCCATGTGAAGGCCGATGAAGTTCTCTTTAACGATAAAGGCGTTGCGGTCGGTGTAAAGGTTAGAGAAAATATTTCTTTGACACGCCGGAAACGGACGACAACGAAAACAAGACCGGTGTTGAAAAACGCATCGAAGCTAAGAAAGGCGTGATTTTCGCAACCGGCGGTTATGCCAGAGATAAAGCGTTCCGTTCTTCGGAAGTTCCTTTCTTAGCGGGCGTAGCCACCACCACAAACCCGGGCGCAACCGCCGGAGCATTAAAGATTTTGGTCAACGCCGGTGCCCAGCCGATGCACTTATCTCTTTTCCGTTTCGCTTATCCGCTGCCGACCGAAGACATGATCTGGGGCATGATGGTCGATCCGGCGACAGGACGCCGTTTTATCAATGAAGGTTTAACCCGCAATGCGCTTGCACAGGCAGTTCTTCTGAAGAGACTGCAGAACGGAGACAAGAAACCGTTCATCATTTATGACGAAAAGTCTCTGGGTAAATTCCACAACCTCAATCGCGTCCAGCGCAGTCTTAACGGCTTAAACGGCATCGACGGCGCAATGGTCAAGTACGACAATCTGAGCGAACTTTGCAAGGCCTTCGGTGCTGATCCTAAGATTGTTGAAGATGAGCTCGTTAAATACAACGCCATGATCTTGGAAGGCAAAGACGCTCAGTTTGATAAACCGCTCGAACGTTCCGGCCGCAAGGTTGAAGCGCTCGATCTGAAGGGACCGCTCTTTGCGATGGTCATCAACCCGAGGCTGAACTACACACCGGGCGGAATTCGCACGGATTTACAGGGCAGAGCAATTGCGCTGAAGGACGGTAAACCGATCGAAGGTTTGTATGTGGTCGGTGAAGCCAGCGGCGGACTGCATGGCCAAGAACGTATGACCGGCTGCTCAATGCCTGAATGCGCTGTCTTCGGCATGATTGCCGGTGAAAGTGCTGCTCAACGCAAAAGTATCTAGGAGGAAGCCATGAAACTTATTTATAAAGCCGCACTCTTAATCTGCTCATCCGTTTTTGCAATGTCCGTTCAGGCAGCAGGTATGCCTCAGTCCAGTAAGCACGCCCAGCGCGGTGTGAACTGCACACAGTGTCATACTACCGGCAAGTTTGAACCGGTTGAAACCAAGCAGTGCCAGACTTGCCACAATCAAGATCAGCTGGCCCAAAAAACCGACCGTCTCAACTACATTTCGCGCATGAAGAATCCGAAGACCGGCGAAGTCAAGGAACACCTCGCCAGAATCAATCCTCATGACAGCTATCACTTCGGCAAGACGGAAGACTGCACCGACTGCCATCGTGAACATCGTCCGAGTGTTAACGACTGTGCAACCTGCCATGACGTTAAAGCTTGGAATATGAAAGATCCGAAGTAAAGAATCCCTCCTAGGTCTCCCTAGAGACCAAAAAAGCTCGGCTATGTATCTTCAGCCGAGCTCTTTTTATTGGAAGTCATTGGAAATTACTGAGGGCGTTTCGGATCGGTTCCCATGGCAGCTGCATCAATATTCGGTTCCACGAATAAGGCTTCCACTTCTTCGGGCGTGTAAACCTGCTTGCGGTTGCAGAATCGGCAGTTAACTTCAATCTTGCCCTCTGCCTTCAGAATATCCATGCATTCCTGCTTGCCTAACTGCAGCAGCATGCTGTCTGTCTTGTCGCGGGAGCAGTTGCACTCAAAAGTGATATCCGTTTCGGCAACAGGGACGAGTTTTTCCTGCCAGAAAAGGCGATGAAGAACATCGGTCGCCGGAACGTTAAGCAGCTCTTCTTTAGTAACGGTATGAGCCAGCTGCATGATTCTGCCCCAGGCATCCGGGTCGGAAATTTCGCTGACATTGCCGCCGACAGACGGCATCTTCTGAATGACAAGGCCGCCCAACTTCTTGCAGTCTGCTGCAAGGTAAAGTTTGGTTTCGAGCTGCTCGCTCTTGGCCATGTAGTTTTCAAGATTTTCTGCAACGGAATTGCTTTCCAGCGAAACCATTCCTTGATAGGGCTGAACACCGGGCCTGCGGTCCTTCGGATCGAGAATAAGGGCGCAGAGGCCTTTTCCGTCTTTGTTGATCAGTTCCTGCAGATCCATTTCCGGTTTAATTTCGGCCCCTTCGCGGATCTCAGCCATCGCGCGAACGCTCATCGGATTGCGGACTTCGGCATAAAGGAAGGCAATCGGGCCGGAACCCTTCACTTGAAGAATCAGGCTGCCTTCAAACTTAATGGTGCTCGAAAGAAGCAGAGCGCCGGCCGTGAACTGCCCGAGTAAAGCGGCCACGTTTTCAGGATAGTGATGGAATTTAATCATCTCCTGCCATTCTTCGGCCATTTGTACGCAGGCTCCGCGAACCGGCGCACCCTCGAACAAAAATTTAATCATGCGGTTGTTAAGATTTTCTTTTTTATTTTCTGTCATAGATTGATGTGGTTACTTAAACTTATACATATTTTCACTAACCGGTGAATTTTAATATTTCGTTCGCTCGGGGTACACCTCCGATATGTTCAAAACGGACAAAGAGTAAACGTCTCACAGATAGTAGGGCCGTACATGAAACAAATTAAACGCGCTGATCTGCATATGCATTCGACATTTTCCGATGGTGTGGAAGAACCGGAGGAATTGGTTGTTCGAGCAAAAAACAACGGAGTCGAACTGATTTCGCTGACCGACCATGATGAGACAGGCGGATTGGAGCGTATGAGAGCAGCGGCCGCGCAGCACGGGCTGCAGTTCGTGAACGGTGTAGAAATCAGCGCTGATTACGGAGAAGTCTCCATCCACGTTGTGGGGCTGGATTTTGATCCGGAAGACGAAATGCTTCAAGCACTGCTTAGCCGTATCCGTGACAACCGCTTTGAACGAGCAGTGCAGATGGCTGAAAAATTAGAAAAGCTCGGCATGAAAGGTGTCTGGGAAGGGGTTTTGAAAATTGTGACGAATCCTCGGCTCATCGGGCGCCCGCATTTCGCGGCGTGGCTCGCCCAAAACGGCTATGTTGAGGATTACAACGCCGCGTTCTCGAAGTACCTTTCGCGTGGGAAACCCGGCTACGTGGAGCGCGCCAAAACCTCGATCCATGAGGCAACCTCCGCGATTCTTCGTGCCAAAGGCATTCCGGTTCTGGCGCATCCGGGACGATACAAGCTCAATGAATGGGAATTTGACTGCATGTTCGAAGAGTTCACCGGAGCAGGCGGCCATGCTATCGAGGTGACAAACGGCAGCCACACACCGGGGCAGAACCTGCTTTTCTGTGATTTTGCTCAGTCCAGGAATCTTTGGGCTTCCACGGGAAGTGACTTCCATCGTCCCATGAACCGCTGCGAACCCGGATTGCAAGGAGACTTGCCGGGAACCGTTGATCCCGTTTGGAATCATTTCCGTGCCGCTTAAGGCGTGCACCTATACAATATTGACCTAAAAATCAGGCAGCTTCGGCTGCCTAAAGTTAGACGAACATAAAAGGTCATACTGATGGGATACACACTGCAAGTGATGCCTGAGAGCCCTCAGCCTCATCGCATCGAACAAGCCGCCAAACTTCTTTCAAAGGGACAGGTCGCTGCTGTTTCTACCGATACCGGATTTTCTTTGGTTTGCCGTTTGGATGACAAGGAAGCGCTGGACAAAATTCGTTTGATTCGTCAGCTGAGCGAGAAGAAGCACTTCACGCTTTTCTGTGACTCCTTGTCTCAGATGAGCAAGCTTGCTCGAGTCAATAACACCGGCTACCGCATGGCAAAAAGTGTCACGCCGGGGCCTTATACCTTTATTTTGGAAGCGACAAAAGAAGTTCCTCGCCGGCTCTCTCATCCGTCTAAAAAAACAATCGGTTTAAGGGTTCCTTCCAACAAAGCACTTCATGCTTTACTGGAAAAGATCGGTGAACCGCTTGTCGGTACGACGATCATCATGCCGGGCGAAGAAGCACCGCTTTCTTCCGCTTGGGAAATCCAAGATCGAATCGGAGATCAGCTGGCGTTCATTTTGGATGACGGTACTTCCGTGATCGGAGATACGACGGTGGTCGATCTTTCCGGAGACGAACCTGAGGTTATCCGTGAAGGCTTAGGCTCGGTTTCGGCTTTAGGTCTGTAGTCAGCCTTCCTTAATTAGCACCTATAAAGAGATATATGGACATTTCTTCAATTGTTCAGACTATCGCGGTTTACGCGATCCCACTGATCTTCGCGATCACGATTCATGAAACGGCGCACGGTTACGTCGCTAAGCTCTGCGGCGACCAGACCGCTTACATGCTCGGCCGTTTAACGCTGAATCCGATTAAGCACATTGACCCTGTGGGTACGATCCTGGTTCCGGGTGCACTGCTGATCGGCAGTGCGCTGACCGGCATGAGCGGTATCGTGTTCGGATGGGCAAAGCCCGTGCCGATCAATTTCCGTAATCTTCGCAACCCGAAAACCGACATGATCTGGGTGGCGGCAGCAGGCCCCGGTGCGAATTTGATCCAGGCCATTCTTTGGGCAATTGTGCTCAAGTTTTTGATCTCCATGGGCATTTACGAAGACTTCTTCATAAAAATGTGTGTGGCAGGCGTCAGCTGCAACATCGTGCTCATGGCTTTAAACCTAATTCCGATTCCTCCCCTGGACGGAGGCCGTATCGTCACAGGACTTTTGCCTCCGGGAATGGCTTGGCAGTATTCGAGAATCGAACCGTACGGAATGTGGATTCTGTTTGCACTGATTCTGACCGGAACATTGTCTATTTTCATGCGCCCCTTTATGAGAATGGGGCAGGCCATCGTTCAGTGGTTCATTTAGTTTGAGGACAAGCATCATGAGAGCACCATATATTCCGTCCGAGCATGTTGTTAAAGGGTTAAACGCAGAACCTTCGGCATGGATTAAGCGTTTTTGTCCGCTCTTTTCTCCCAACGCCAAGGTGCTGGATATGGCCTGTGGCGCCGGCCGAAACACCAAGCTTTTGGCGTCCTTCGGAAACCAAGTGACGGGATTGGATATTGATGAGCGCTGCAGACCTTACATTGAAGCAATTCCGGGTGCGACTTTTATGCAGGCGGATTTAGAAGGGGCCCCGTGGCCTTTCGAGGATGAAGTCTTTGACGTCATTGTCGTAAGTTTCTATTTGGAGCGTTCGCTGTTTCCGCATTTGGTTAAATCTTTAAAGCAGGGCGGATATCTTATTTATGAGACTTTCATGCTCCCCTTCGAAGGATTTGACGGCAATCGCGCAAAGAGTCCGGATTTTGTGCTGAAGCCTTTGGAGCTCATCGATGCTTTCCGCGAAACGATGGAAGTGTTCGCATACGAAGAGTCGCTTATTGAGAAGGGCGACTGCTTCCAGCGGTTTGCGGCGAGAAAGCCAATCAACGGGAAAAATGTTCCGGTGATCCTGCCAAAAGAATAAATCTTAGTGAAATCAATGATTATGGAGCTTCGTTAGGCTCCATAACTTCTTTGATAAACCAACCAAGGATCTCACCTCAAGGAGTGACTGATAATGATTAAAGGCAGTATTGTTGCACTGGTCTCGCCGATGTTCGAAGACGGCACCATTGACTACGACTCTTACCGCAACCTCATTGAAATGCACATTGCCGCCGGCACGAACGCCATCGTAGCCGTTGGTACAACCGGCGAAAGCCCGACGGTTGATTATGACGAACATAACGAACTGGTTCGCGTAGCTGTCGAAACGGCCGCCGGCCGCATCCCCGTGATTGCCGGCACAGGCTCTAACTCCACCAAAGAAGCGATTGAGCTTTCTGCCTACGCAGCCTCAGTCGGAGCAGATGCAACACTTCAAGTTGTTCCGTATTACAACAAACCGACACAGGAAGGTCTCTTCCAGCATTTCAAGGCGATTTCCGAAGCCGTGGATATTCCGATCATTCTCTACAACGTTCCAGGAAGAACAGTTGCTGATCTGAAGAACGACACCGTGCTTCGCCTCTTGGAACTGCCGAATGTTATCGGTTTGAAAGACGCCACCGGTGATTTGGGCCGCGCTTCCGAACTCTTGAGCCGTCTGCCGAAAGACCGTGAATTTGCGATTTACAGCGGCAACGACGATTCCGCGCTTGCCTTGATGCTGATGGGCGGCTCCGGCGTTATTTCCGTGACTGCCAACGTGGCTCCGGAACTCATGAGCCGCATGTGTGCGATGGCTCTGGCCAATGATGTCATGGGTGCCCGTGAAATCAATGATCGCCTGATGCCCCTGCACAAAGAACTCTTCTGTGAACCGAACCCGATTGTTCCTAAGTGGGCTCTCCACAGAATGGGTCTGATTCCTCCGGGAATCCGTCTTCCTCTGACTCCGCTTTCCCCCTCTAAACACGAGCAGGTTGAGCGAGCATTGATGGTCGGCGGATGCATCTAATCTACTGAGCACCACGAAAGAGGCGGTATAAGCTAAAATTACCGCCTTAATAGTTTTAATTTTCCCGATTTTCCAGGGAGTTGGAGTGACTAAATGAGCAGATTTCCTCTGCGTGCCTGTACTGTTGCCGTCATTGCGGCCTCTTTGACCGGATGTCAGTACTTGGGTTCTAAATTTACAGACGAAAAGATTCAGTACGAGAGCACAACCAGCCGCGCTCCGTTAGAAATTCCGCCTGATCTTTCTCAGCTCCCGATGGACGATCGTTTTACCGTTCCCGGTAAGACTCAGACCGTT
>OGTL01002319.1_pt1 | contig 14612 bp, 10 predicted proteins | sample 1553601 | NCBI WGS metagenome assembly OGTL01 (sample SAMEA2580112, study PRJEB22360) | human gut metagenome | biome: human gut; feature: human-associated habitat; material: faeces | place: Denmark | collected 2008/2010 | reverse complement strand
AAGATGTGCTGTTGATGCTTTTGTCCGCGAGAGTGTGTGATAGCACACTTTCTTGCATTTGACAGGAAACTACATCGATTTTCCTATCAGATAAAAGTACTTCGTGTAGATATTATTCGTGTGCATTTTAATAGATTATCTTTTTTTGGAAGAACTTTCAAACTGATATTCATTTCCAGGAAGAATCGCATTCAACACGATACCAACAATAGCTGCCAGAGCAAGGCTGGTCAGTGTGATGGCTGTACTGCCGATATGGAAAGTCAGACCATTTGAAAAACCGAGACCGCAGACCAGGATACATGCTGCGATGACAAGATTACGGGATTTTGTCAGGTCTACTTTGTTCTCCACAACGTTTCGAATGCCGACAGCGGAGATCATTCCATAGAGAATAAAGCTGATTCCGCCAATGATGGCTGCCGGAAGAGAACTGATAATCTCTGCCATTTTTGGTATGAAGCTGAGGATAACCGCATAGAAGGCTGCCAGACGGATGACTCTCGGATCATATACGCGGCTCAGCGCCAGTACGCTGGTATTTTCTCCGTAAGTTGTATTTGCCGGTCCACCGATTAACGCAGAGAGGGCAGTTGCCAGACCATCTCCGAGCAGTGTGCGGTGAAGTCCCGGATCTTCGATAAAGTTTTCTCCTACCGTTGCGGAAATAGCAGAAATGTCTCCTACGTGTTCCATCATGGATGCAATAGCGATCGGTGCCATGGCAAGGATAGCTGTGATATTGAATTTACAGAGAAAAAACTGTGGTACACCAACGATAGCTGCATTAGCCACACCGCTGAAGTTTAAGATGGTGCTCCCATCTGCGCATGTCATATCGGCAGCGTTCATGATCAGTGCTGCCACATAGGATACGATGATTCCCATGAGGATCGGGATGATCTTGAACATACCTTTGCCCCAGATATTGAAAATAATAACAGTGGCAAGTGCGATCAGAGCCAATGGCCAGTTGGTGGATGCATTGGAGATCGCGGAAGGTGCAAGGCTCAGTCCGATACAGATGATGATCGGTCCGGTTACAACCGGCGGCAGGAAACGCATAACGCGTCGTACACCGATAACTTTGATGATCAGGGACAGAAGCAGGTAGAGCAGTCCGGCAATCAGTACACCGCCGCATGCGTAAGGAAGTTTTTCACCGTAGCTCATGTCTGCAAAGATGCCCGTGTCCAGATTTGCGACTGTCTGGAAACCACCCAGAAAGGCGAAAGAAGAACCGAGAAATGCCGGTACTTTGAATCTGGTCATCAGGTGGAAGAGCAGCGTTCCGATTCCGGCACAGAACAGTGTGACCTGAATGGATAAACCTTCGCCGTGGAAATACGTGTTTACCAGTACCGGAACGAGAATCGTTGCACCGAACATGGCAAACATATGCTGAAGACCAAGAATCAGCATTTTCGGAAGGCCAAGCGTTCTTGCATCATAGATGCCGTTTTCGTTTGTTTTCATAAATACATTCTCCTATTTTATGATGATTTGATAGTTATAAATCTGACATTCAAGAATGCCCTCGGCATTCTTGCTGCGAGATGCACGTCATGCAATGCATGATATATTCCCCTGTGCATCTCTGCAATCCTGCAAAGCAATTTTAATATCAGACTCTAACAAATCAGTATAACGGAAATTCTTAGAGAGAGCAAGGGAATTACAATGATTTCGGTTGACTTATAACTGTGAATCCGTTATTCTTGAAGAAATGAGAAGTGTTATTAGGAGGTTTTTTCAATGGAAAAAATGGAAAATGTATATGTAATGGATCATCCGTTGATCAAGCACAAAATTTCAATGATCCGGAACAAACATACAGGAACAAATGAGTTTCGTAAACTGATCGAGGAAATCGCAGTGCTGATGGGATATGAGGCACTTCGCGATCTGCCGATCGAGGATGTGGAGATTGAGACACCGATTGAGACATGCATGAGCCCGATGATCTCCGGCAAAAAGCTTGCCATCGTACCGGTACTTCGTGCAGGGCTTGGTATGGTAAATGGTGTGACTACACTGGTTCCGTCTGCGAAGATCGGACACATCGGTCTGTACCGCGATCCGGAGACCCATGAGCCGCATGAATATTACTGCAAATTGCCGGATCCGATCGATCAGCGTCTTATCGTTGTCGTAGATCCGATGCTTGCAACCGGTGGATCCGCTGTTGCAGCAGTAGATTATATCAAAAAGCATGGCGGAAAAAATATCAAGTGTATGTTTGTCATCGCTGCACCGGAAGGTGTCAAGAGACTGCATGAGGCGCATCCGGATGTACAGATTTATATCGGACAGCTTGACCGTGAGTTAAACGATCATGCATACATCTGCCCGGGACTTGGTGATGCCGGAGACCGTATTTTCGGCACAAAATAAGAAAGGTGAAAAATCGAAAAATAGTGTGTGCATGGCATACAGTAGAGAGCGTAAGTATGCTTCGGCATAGTTGCGCTTTCTTTATAGATGAAAAAATTTAGAAATCGGAAAACAGAAATCGTATGAGGAGAGGGTTATCATGAAACTGCGAAAAAGAGGATATGTAGGAACCACATCCACAGTAATGTCACAGCGCGAAAAAGACAATGCTATTCTTGCGAGAGAAGCGGCGGCGGAAGGTTTTGTGTTATTAAAAAATGAAGCGCAGACATTGCCGTTGAAGCCGGGGACAAAGATTGGTCTGTATGGAGCGGGAGCGGTGCGTACCATCAAGGGTGGAACCGGATCCGGAGATGTGAACAACCGGTACAATGTCAATATTTATGATGGTCTGAAAAATGCCGGATATGAGATCACCAGTGTGGAATGGCTGGAGGGATATGACCGAGGGTATCTGGCAGCCCGGGAGAGCTGGAAGGCAGAAATTTTTCGAAAACTGACAGAGGAATGTAACGGAAACTTTTTTGAAGCATATTCCACGACTCCGTTTTCCATGCCGGCAGGAGCAGCAATAGATGAAGCAGCGGCAAAGGAAGATGGGGCGGAAATCGCTATGTATGTGCTCGCCCGGATCGCAGGAGAAAATGCAGACCGCCGGGATGAAGCAGGAGATTATTATATTACAGAGGAAGAACGGGCGCAGATCGCGGCATTATGTGAAGCCTATGAAAAAGTCATTCTGGTGGTAAATACCGGTGGACTGATTGACCTTGCATTTACGGATGAATTTCCGAATATCACAGCGGTCCTGCAGTTTGTGCAGGCCGGACAGGAGGGCGGTAATGCACTGGCAGACGTAATCTCCGGAAAAGTGACTCCTTCCGGAAAGCTGGTGGATTCCTGGGCTCTGGATTATATGGATTATCCGAATGCTGCATATTTTAGTCACAAGAGTGGAGATGTTTACCGGGAAGAATACCGGGAAGGCATCTATGTAGGCTACCGGTATTTTGATACGTTTGACGTTCCGGTGCGTTACAGTTTTGGATATGGTTTGTCTTATACAGAATTTGACATAAAAGTAACCGGTATTTCCAAGCAGATATCCGCACAGGGAAAACCAACACTGTCAGTCTCTGTGGATGTGATAAATACTGGTGCAGCGTATTCCGGAAAAGAAGTGGTTCAGGTGTATGTATCCTGCCCACAGGGAAAACTGCCAAAAGAATTCCGTCGTCTGGCAGCTTTTGGAAAAACAAAACTTTTGGCACCGGGGGAGACGCAGTCACTTACACTGAGCATGGAACTGTACCAGCTGGCCTCCTATTCCGAGGAACAGGCGGCATGGCTGCTGGAGACAGGTACTTACGGTATCTGGGTGGGAAATGCGTTATCTACCGCGGCCCTTTGTGGCACCTTTGTGCTGGATGAGACAAAAGTACTCGTGCAGTGTGAACATATCTGTCCATTAAAAGAATCATTGGAAGAACTTCAGCCGGATAAAGCAAAGCTGGAAGAAAAACAGACAGCATGGCTGCGGAAGGCAGAAGAACGGAAACTGCCGAAAGTACAGATTTCTGCGAAAGAGTTGCCGACAGAGACGGTAGTTTATGAAAAATTACAGGATCAGTATCCGGGCAGAGCAGGTGAAATCGTGGATCAGCTTTCCACAGAAGAATTGATTGCATTAGCAACCGGAGATCCAGCGAAAGATCAGGGAGCGAGTGCACTCGGCTCTGCGGGACAGACGGTTCCGGGGGCAGCGGCAGAGACAGTCACTGTGGCTGAAAAAGCTCCGTATTATGTGGCGAGCATCGTGCTGGCAGACGGCCCGGCGGGATTGCGTCTGCGTAGTGAGTATCAGGTCAGAGAAGACGGCAGTATCGATGGCGGAGATTTTCTGGATGGATTTGAAAACGGATATTTTGCGGAGCCGAAGGAATCGAAGGGAATCGTATATCATCAGTATTGCACTGCAATTCCGGTGGGAACACTGCTGGCGCAGAGCTGGAATCTGGAACTGATGCATACACTTGGCAGGATGATTGCCGGAGAAATGAATGAATTTGAAGTGACACTTTGGCTGGCACCAGGCATGAATATACACAGAAATCCACTGTGTGGCAGAAATTTTGAATATTATTCAGAAGACCCGCTGCTGGCAGGAAGTATGGCAGCAGCTATGACACAGGGCGTACAGTCAATACCTGGGTGTGGTACGACCATTAAGCATTTTGCATGCAATAATCAGGAAGATAACCGTATGGGTTCCGATTCGATCTTATCTGAGCGGACATTGCGCGAAATCTATCTGAAAGGATTTGAAACAGCGATCCGCAGTGCCCAGCCGATGGCGATGATGACGTCCTATAATCTGATTAACGGTGTGCATGCGGCAAACAATTACGATATCTGTACGAAAGCGGCACGCGATGAATGGGGATTTGCAGGTGCGATCATGACAGACTGGACGACAACGACAGATTCCACCGCCGGTGAGTGTACGGCAGCAGGCTGTATGAAAGCCGGAAACGATATGGTAATGCCGGGAGATATGCGGGATCATGCGAGCATCCGTCAGGCATTGAAGGATGGAATGCTGGATATCCGGGAACTGAAACGCTGTGTATATCATACGATAAAAATCATTTTGCAGTCCAATCAGTATGAAGATGTAAAATCATAAATCAGGTATTTTCCTCAGTTTGCGCTTTGATTTTCTCTTCATCCATGCTGTCCAGCTGAATATCAGGAAGCAATTCAAAATAAAAGTCCTGATATTTTTCTGCCAGGGCAGCAATGCATTTTGTTTGCAGGATTTGGAATTTTGACAGTGAGATAATGTCTTTATCAAAGGTGATGTATACACTGATCCAGAGTCTTCGACCGGTACGGACAATGTCGTAATACAGGTTTTTATGCCCATAGCCGCCAATGATTGGTTCCACAGTGGCTTTGATATCATCAACGGTCTCTGCTTCCGGTGGCCACAGCATCAGATCACGGAGGCCGGTGATGACTGTTTTGATCGGTGTCGGCAGCATAAAGGCTGACAATATGATGGTGATGATCTGATCCAGGTACGGTGTCAGACGCTGAAACCATGCAAAGGGGACGATGATCGGAAGCAGAAATGCCACCGCCATTCCCAGGGATACCACGCAGTCAATTTTCCAGGTCTGCAATTCAATATTCACCAGTGGTGAACTCATATGTTTGTTTTTGAAATAAAGGCAGATAGCCACGGTCAGACTCAGGAGACAGGCAAAAAGCTCAAAGGCGGAAATCGTGTGAAAGGATACTTTATGTCCGCCGTGCAGTAATAGATGAATATTGTTAAAAATCAATCCAAAGGTAACCGCTGCCATAATAGCACCTTTCACTACTACAAACCCGGTCTCTATCTGGGTATATCCAAAGGGATGCTGTTCGCTGGAAGGACGGTAGAGCAGCGGAATCAGAAAAATGGATGGAAGCATCATAAAAAATTCGACGCTGTCGTAAACTGCATCCAGAAGAACTGCCTGAGAACCGGAAAAAACAGCCATCCCGATTTCTACGATGGCAAAGACCAGGCTGCCATACAGTGACAGGCTCATTGCAGATTTTTCTCTTTTCAGTGTTTTCTTTCCTACATGCATATTAAAACCTCTTTTATCCTATCTGTGTATTTTGTAAAATTGCTAAAATATAAATGGACTTCCGTATTATGTGCACATTCGTCAAGCGGATATCTGTAATCTACTTATGCGGTGTATTTTTTCTGATCGTGTCACAGCAGTTGTGCAAACAGCCGCAAGATTAACTGTCCAAGGCGCAGATGTGCACCGAGTCCGGTTTTGTACTTTTCTGTCACGTCCCGACATTGTGAAAATGTATGTCTGAAATCATGCTTTATATCCATGACAGCCGGGCAATCCACCATAAAACAACCATTTTCAAAGTGATGATACAGACTGCGGTAATCCAGATTGATGGTACCGCAGGTAGCCATACGATCATCGGCAATGCTCATTTTTGCATGGCAGAATCCGGGAGCCCATTCAAAAATGTGCACACCGCTAGAAACCAGCTGATGATAAAAAGAGCGGGTAACACTGTATACCATTTTTTTGTCAGGAATTCCAGGTGTGATGATACGGACATCCACACCACGTTTGGCAGCCAGAGACAAAGCGTGTGACAGTTCATCTGTAATGATCAGATAGGGGGTAATAAACCAGCAGTAATGTTCTGCTTTATTTGCCATGCTGATATAGACTTCTTCCCCCACCTGTTCATCATCCAGCGGACTGTCAGCATAAGGCTGGACGTAACCGTGTTGTACTGCCTTATACGGTTCATCCGGCAGATATGGTTCAAAGGAACGGTCACTTGGCAGATTTTTTTTGATTGCATTCCACATTTCAAGAAATGTGATGGTGAGAGATCTGACCGCATCTCCTTCCAGGCGGATGCCGGTATCTTTCCATTCTCCATAGGGATGAGAAAAACCAAAGTATTCATTTGCAAGATTATAGCCGCCGGTAAATCCTATTTTTCCATCAATAACAGTAATCTTACGATGATCACGGTTATTCAGAAATAAATTAACACCCGGAACAAAGGGATTAAATACCCGGCAGGCAATGCCAAGAGCTTCCAGTTGTTTTGCAAAATCATGATTGAGAAAACTGATGGAGCCCATGTCATCATAAAAAACGCGGACTTCGACACCTGCCTGTACACGTTCTGCCAGTACAGTCTGAATCTTCTGCCATGCGTCAGCATTTTCAATAGCATGATATTCCATAAAAATAAATTTTTCTGCTTTCGCCAGATCGGCAAGCTGTGCTTCCAGCCCCTGTACTGCTTCCGGATAATAAGTGACATCCGTATTCTGATAAACAGGGTAGGCTGCGTTGCGGTACAGATAATCGGAAATGCTTCCGGCAGGTGCACAGTGCTTTTTTAACTGCTGGGAAATCTCATGATTGGGCGGCAGGCATGGCAGCAAAATGGCATCTATTTCCTGATAACGCTTGCGCATATTGCGGGTTCCTTTGTTTGTCTGAAACATCAGATACAGACAAACACCGAGCACCGGCATGACAAGAATCAGTATGATCCAGGGCATTTTCAGGGATGATGTTTTATTTTTGCTGTAAATGTATAAAACAAGAATTAAAACAAGAATTTTGGTCAGTGCATTGATCCAGGGCATCTGTGTATTCAGATGATTCATAATAGAAAGAAAAAAAGCAATCTGAAGAAAAATTGCCAGCAGACAGAAGAAAAGTCGTTTGATACTGTTTTTTGTCTTACGGTTACCTTCTATTGTATGATGTTCTGTTTTTCTCATGTTGCATGCCTCCTGTCTGCATCCGGGTACAAAAATGTTCCTTCGTACCGTGTACGTCTGTACGAGCGGTATAGTATAGATTATGATACCATATTTTTTTTACACGGCAAGTAAAAATCTGCTACAATAGGAAAAAAAAGGAAAGGAAACAGTTATGTATCGGATTTTTTGTGTGGAAGATGATGAAACCATCGGAAAAATGATAAAGCGGCATCTGGAAAAATGGGAGTATGACGTGCATGTGGCAAAAAATCTCAGTCAGGTTATGACGGAGTTTGCTGCTTTTGACCCGCAGCTGGTGCTGATGGATATCCGGCTTCCTTTTTATAACGGATATTACTGGTGTACTGAGATACGCAAAGTGTCAAATGTGCCGGTGATTTTTCTGTCCTCAGTGGCAGACAATATGAATATCGTTATGGCAATGAACATGGGCGGAGATGATTTTATACCGAAGCCTTTTGATCTGGAAGTATTGACGGCGAAAATCCAGGCATTGCTGCGAAGAAGTTATGATTTTGCAGGAAACAGCAGTATTATGGAGCACAAAGGCGCAGTACTGAATCTCATGGATGCCACTTTGACCTGGGCGGGACAGCAGCTGGAATTGACCAAGAATGAATTGAAAATCCTGCATGCGTTGCTGGAACATAAGGAAAAAATTGTCAGCAGGGAGGAACTGATGGAGAAACTATGGGAGAGCGATGCCTATGTGGATGAGAATACGTTGTCCGTGAATGTGAACCGGCTGAGAAAAAAACTGTCAGCTGTCGGACTGGATGGATTTATTCTGACGAAGAAAGGAATCGGGTACCGGATCGGATGAAAACATGGAAAAGTTTTGTCAAACGAAATATAGAGTGGATGATTCTGTCAGCAGTGTTGTTTTTTCTGCATGTATTATATCTGTTCCTGATCGGCCGAACAGGGGATGATCTGATCTATGCGGGAATACTGGATCTGTGTATCATTACGGCTGCCGTATGCATGGCATATATCCGCTATTACCGAAAAGTGCGGTATCTGAAAGGTATACTGCAACAGCCGTTTTCCGGGGAATTGAAGCTGCCGGAGACGGAGGATTTGACAGAGGAACTGCTGGGACAGCTTGCGGAAAATGCAAATATCGAGCGGCAGCTGGCGGTCAGTGCCGCGGCCAGACAGCAGTCGGAGATGAAAGATTATTATGCGAAGTGGGTGCATCAGATCAAGACACCGATTGCGGGACTGCAGCTTTTACTCCAGATGGAACGTGGCGAACAGGAGAACGCAGAGTCCGGTGAAAGGATGACAGAAGAATATCATATAAAGCAGCTTCAAAATCTGACAGATATGGAAGAGGAACTGTTTCGGATTGAAGAATACGTGGGAATGGCGTTACAGTATCAACGCCTTAACAGTAATTCAAATGATTACATTTTGAAACAGATATCGCTTGACACCGTGATTCGTGAAGTAATCCACAAATATGCCAGGATTATGATCCGCCGGAAAATCCGATTACATTATGAAAAAACGAATGTGAGCGTTATCTCCGATGAAAAGTGGCTTGCCTTTGTGCTGGAACAGTTACTTTCAAATGCGGTCAAATATACCCAGGGAGGTGAGCTTACGATTGAGGTGCAGGAAGAACCGCAACAGATCTGGCTGAAAATCCGGGATACCGGCATTGGCATTCGCAGTGAAGATATCCCAAGGGTGTTTGAAAAAGGATACACCGGGTTTAACGGACATGAGGATAAACGTTCCACAGGAATCGGTCTGTATCTGTGCCGGGATGCATTACAGAAACTGGGGCATACGATTCGGATACAGTCGGAAATAGGGGAAGGAACGGTCGTAACGGTTGGATTTTACAAAGATACGATTGATGTTAGAGACTGAGAAAAGCTATCCATCCATAACTTGCGGTTATGGATGGATAGCTTTTCTGTATTTGTGAAGAATCTGTGAACAACTTATAATAATAAGCAACGGACATAGGGTTCGAAGGAAAAAGGAGGAGAAGGTTTTATGAGAAGCAAAAAAGTACGTGCTGCAATGATCGCAGCAGCAGCTTGTCTCTCTTTTACAAGTGTAGTTGCACCATCCGCAACTGCTCTGGCAGCCGGTTATACCGGACTTGCGCAGGAGGCAAACGGAAACTGGTATTATTACAACAACGGACAGAAAGTGACAAGCGGTACAAATCTGGTACAGAATGAATATGGCTGGTGGTATGTGAAAAACGGTCAGATTGATTTTACTTATACCGGACTTGCCCAGAACGAGTATGGTTGGTGGTATGTGAGAAACGGAAAAATTGATTTTTCCTATACCGGACTTGCCCAGAATGAATACGGCTGGTGGAGAATCGTAAATGGTATGGTTGACTTCGGCTGCAACAGCGTAGAAAACAGCGAGTACGGCTGGTGGAAGATCGCAAACGGTAAAGTAGATTTCGATTATACAGGAATTGCTCAGAACCCGTATGGCTGGTGGAGAATCGTAAACGGTGCGGTAGACTTTGGCTGCAACAGCGTCGAGAGCAATGAGTATGGATGGTTCTACTTAAAAGACGGTAAAGTAGACTTCAGCTACAACGGTCTGGCAAGCAACCAGAACGGTGAGTGGATGATCGAGAACGGTGCCGTAACATTCAATTACACAGGCGCTTACATGGACGCAGAGGGCAAAGGCCATGTAGTGGAGAACAGCAAAGTGAATAACGGGCTGGTAGCAGATATTGATTACCTTAATGCAAAGCAGAACACGGCTCAGTATTTTGACTATTCTGAGAAAATTGCAGAGCAGATGAAAGCATATCCGGTAAATCCGGAAGCTGCAAAGATTGACATCGCAGCAGAAGATGCGAATGGTGCTTCCGGTGTTGTACTGACCGCATCCAGAAAATCTCAGGGTGATTACTGTCTGAATGCTCTGGTAGCAGGACACAAGATCAATCTGAATGCAACCGGTGACAACAAAGTTGCAACCGCAGTAAGTTCTAATGCAGACAGTGATATTAAAGTAACAGACGGAAATGTCTCATTCACACCGGCAGCCATCAATGCAGATGATCCAAGCGATGAAGTGATCACTGTTACTATGACAGACGGCACAGAGTACCGTGTACATACCGTCAATGAACTGCTTCCGGGCATGGATATCACAAATAATGGTGTAAAAGCATCTGACGCAGGTGTCTATACATTTGCACTGGATCATTTCTTCCTTCGTGTAAATACAGAGGGTGAGTTAGTATACTACCGTTACATTCCGCAGTATGAAGTAAAAGTAGATGACCGTGATGAACTTGGTGTAAAAGCAGAAAACATGGCAGAGAATTTTGCCGCTCAGGATGCCATTGACGGAAGTCGTTACTATACAGCATTCATTGAGCTTGAGCCGACATACAGAAACGCTATGGGCGGATTTTCCAGCGGATATTATCTTGTAATGGATGAAAACTATACAGATATCGATGAAGCTACTTTAGCAGCAAATGATGATGAGAAACATTACCATGGCCAGGGTTATCTGGATCAGCATGAGTTTGTTGTACTTGGCAAAGATCATTACATCAACCTCAGCTACACACCGGTACTGGCAGACAACCTTCCGGAGACAGTAAAAGGTCTGGACGGTGGAAACACTGCGTATGTATGGGTAGGCATCATCCAGGAAGTAAAAGATGGAAAAGTCATCAAAGAGATTAACACAGGTGATTATCCATTATTATATGATTCCGCAGTAGAGTCTATCAATTACAGCGAAAGTACACTGGACGGCGCTCCAACTTCCATCGGACAGCAGACAGTTCAGAAGAACTTTGCAGCTGGTGTAAAGGATTACGTTCATGTAAACAGTGTGGATTATACATTAGATGCAAACGGAAACACAGATAAGATTCTTGTTTCCATGCGTGATCAGAGTGCAGTTTACCAGTTTGATTTTAACACAGGAGCAATCGACTGGATTCTTGGCGGTAAAGCATCCACTCTGAAAGGTTATGAGGGATATACTTCTACACGTACCGATGACAATGGTGTAGCATTCCAGGCATTGACGTTCGGACAGCATTTTGCACGCTATACAAATAAAGATGAGAATGGCATGATCACAGGCAATACACAGATCAGCGTTTTCGATAACCATACAGGTATCGGACCGTTCCTGACATCTCCGACTTATCCGGGAGCACCTGCTACACTGACACGTACTTTACAGGTAAGCATCAATGAGAAAAAAGGAACTGCAAAAGTATACAATGCGATCAAAGGTACTGACCTGACAGACAAAAATGGAAAATACCATATCGCAAGTCATTGCGGAAGTGTACAGTATGACAGTGATACATCCGTAACCATCGGATGGGGACTTCACGGTGTTATCGATAATATTCCGGCATTTGTTCCGGATCAGGCAAGAAAAAATCTGGATGCAAACTATCCGGATATTGCACTAAAACAGGGATGCCGCCCGGTATTTACTGACTATAACATGGCAGCAGGAACCATTTCCTTCGAGCTGACACCGGTCAGAAACCAGATGAACTCAGACAGTCCGGATCCACTGTTCTCTTACAGAACTTACAAAAACGCATACTAAAACAGAAGCATAAATACGTTGCTTTTCAGATGAAAAGATACAATCCCGGGGAAATATCCCCGGGATTTATTGCGTCTGAGGGGAAAAAAGTGTAAACTGATTTTATCTCAGTCGAGAATATGCTCGCTTTTATAAGTAGGAGTGCAAGCACTGCCTGAGAGAATGATGGAGTTTTGCGTATTGGGAGGAAGGATATATGAGGCTGGAACAGATATCGTATTTTCTGAGTGTGGCAGAGCACGGCAATATCACGGCGGCTGCAAGATCACTCTACATTTCTCAGCCTGCACTGAGCAAACAGATCACGTTGTTGGAACAGGAGATCGGTCTGCCGCTGGGCGTCCACCTCCCAGAAGTTGCCGAAGTCACCGAACCCGGCGTTGTTGACCAGTGCATCAATGGTGATATTCTTCTCTAAGGTGTAATTGAATACTTCATAGGCGGCGTCTGGCTGAGACAAGTCCTGCGCCAGCACCCATACATGACAGTCATACTGCGTCTCCAGCTCGCTTTTCAGCTTATAGAGCTTCCCCTCGCTGCGGGCAACTACAACAAGATCAAAACCCTCTCTTGCGTATATTCTGGCAAACTCCAAACCCAGTCCGCCGGATGCGCCGGTGATAAGTACTGTTTTTCTCATATTAGCCACCTCACAATTCGATGATGTGCGGCTGCACATCGGGGTCGTGGTTGGCAAGAGACTCTACGCAGTTTGCGTTTAGGCTTTGCTCTCGTATCCATTCCAGTGACTTTTTCTGTGCCGCCTTGTCATCTGCAATGCCGGATGTGATCAGCTGCTCCCACGATTTTCGGGCGTAACCGCCATCGGCGTAGAAGTAGTATGAACCGCCCGTCAGAACCAGTAATCTTTAGCGCACATAGCCCTTTGGAATGACCAGGGATATTGACCATAACGAGGCTTTCATCTCCAAATACATCGTAGGATTTTCCCGCAAGGCCTTCCGTACCGTTCCAGTCGAAGGTCTGCATTTTCGTGCTGCGCCACCAATCCGCATTGTAGCGGATGCGGTTGACGGGCGTTTTGTTCTCCGCAAAAAGCAGCTCGTCTTTCGACACAAGGATCTGCTTTGCGTCGGCCACCAGATTCAGACCGTTGGTGTGGTCGCAATCCAGATGGGACAGCAGCACCAAATCCAAGTCGGCAGGATGAATGCCCAGCGCCGCCAACTGCTCGTCGATGGCTAAGCCTTTTTCAATTCGTCCTTGATTTGTTACATACAGCGGCAGCGAACCGAGGGACTTGATCTGCGCTTTTTTATCAAACACACCATCGGGGCTCATATTCCGATGCCATCCGCAGTCAAAGATTATCTTCCCGTGGCTGCACTCAATAAGATAGGCTGACACAGGCAGCCACAACCGTTCCGATTTCTTTGCAAACGCGCCGGATGCCTTGATCGTGCTGCAATGCTCGCCGCCAAAGGGCAGATCCGGTGCTACGCATGCCTCGCCGGTGTGGAACACATGAATTTTGATCTCTGCCATCATACATCTCTCCTTGTCTCTGATTTGATTCCATCATACAAGAGACAGCGGATAGATGGAACGACACATTTTCAAAAAGTGTCCGGGCTTGGACGCAAAAAAGCTGCGGCACTGCCGCAGCTTTTTTAGATGATCTGTTCTACGGAGGAGAGCATCTGCACACTGATGTCCGCCAGCTTTTGCGTGTCCACCTCATCAGGATGCTCCATCCAGTACGGCAATCCAATCAAACAGGAGAGCGATTTTCTTCTTGATGTCCCGGATAACGGCATTGGTTGCTCTGATCCAGCGGTTGAACTCGCCTTTCTCGGTGCGTATGCCTTTCTTCTCCATTGCCCGGACGGTTGCGCCCTCATGGACGGTGGGAAGAAGCTCCACGCCCTGACGCTCATAGCTTCGGTGGTCGATACGAACATCAAGCCCTTTCTCCGCAAACTTGGCGTTGCATAGTTCCGCCCATGTCTGCCGCCAATGTTCCAGCGTTTCGGGACTGCCCCAGTCGGTAGTGGGAACGGCATTGAAAACATACTCGCCGTTCTGGTCTCGGATGCGGTTGCCGTCCTCGTCCAGCTCGTACACTCGTCGTTGCTTTAGCCCCCATTTACCGTCCTGCTCGATGGGGCGGATGGGACAAAGCACATGGAAGTGTGGGTTTGGTATGCCGCCGTCCTCCCGGTCTGGCTGGTGTACGGCGAAGTCAACCACCATGCCACGGCTCACAAAGTTCTCCAATAAAAATTGCCTTGCAAGAGCGATGTTTTCCTCAAGGGAAAATTCATTC
>OGTL01002309.1_pt1 | contig 14665 bp, 9 predicted proteins | sample 1553601 | NCBI WGS metagenome assembly OGTL01 (sample SAMEA2580112, study PRJEB22360) | human gut metagenome | biome: human gut; feature: human-associated habitat; material: faeces | place: Denmark | collected 2008/2010 | reverse complement strand
CGTGTCCGTAGGCAGCCGTACTTTGGGCAATCTCACATTCGTGGTGGGGAAACTGCAGGTCCAGCCCGCCGCCATGGATATCGAAACGGTCGCCCAGATACTTCTGGCTCATGCACGAACATTCCAGGTGCCAACCCGGAAAACCGTTACTCCACGGAGAAGGCCAGCGCATGATATGTTCCGGAGTAGCTTTTTTCCATAGGGCGAAATCGGCCGGATTCCGTTTTTCTCCCTGGCCGTCTAACTGACGGGTGTTGGCAAATAACTCTTCCACCCGGCGGCCGGATAGTTTTCCATAGCTGTATTTTTTGTTGTAAGCCTCGACATCGAAATAAATACTTCCGTCGCTCTCGTAAGCGAATCCGTTGTCCAGGATTTTTTTTACCAATTCTTCCTGCTCGATGATATGGCCCGAAGCATGAGGCTCTATACTGGGCGGAAGGGTGTTCAATTGCTCCATATTGTGATGGTAGCGGTTGGTATAAAACTGAACGATTTCCATCGGTTCCAACCGGTCGAGCTTCGCTTTCTTCTCGATTTTGTCTTCGCCGTCGTCACTGTCGTCGGTAAGATGGCCGACATCGGTGATGTTACGCACATAACGCACTTTGTAGCCCAGATATTTCAGATACCGGAACAACAGGTCGAAAGTAATGGCCGGACGGGCATGTCCCAAATGGGCATCCCCGTAGACGGTGGGCCCGCAAACGTACAACCCGACAAAAGGAGGATTGATCGGTTCGAACTGTTCTTTCTTGCGCGATAAAGTATTATATAGGACCAGTCGATTTTTCATTTTCTATATCCATTTAGTTTAAAACGAAAACAAAAATAATAAATAAGTCAATACGATACCGACTTAACACGCAAAAATCAAATCTAACCGGTAAAAAATCAGTCTTCGGTCGAGAAGACTACCTTCATATTCGTACGGTTTTCCAATAGCGCCCCATAGGCATTATACACCTGTTGGCTTTTGTCACGGGTGGTGACATAATGCCCGTTATTCAGGCATTCGATTTTCTGAAACTGACAAGGCAGTATGGTAGAGCCATATTGGTTGTATACCCCGAACTTCTTGTCCCGTTTGACGATATAACGATGGCCTAAAGAAATGATCTCGTCATACTGGCAGGGAATAATGGTCGAGCCGTACCGGTTGAATATGCCCTTTTTACCGTTTGCCGTGACGTAATAAATATTCCCTTCCTGTTGTATTTTGTTGTAGCGGCAAGGAATAATCGTACTTCCATAGGTGTTGACGATGCCCTGAAGACCGTTATTCTCCACCAGATATTGTCTCCCTTCTTTCCGGATAGAACTGTATCGGCAGGGAAGTATCGTCGAGCCGTAAGTGTTGTAAATTCCGTATTTCCCGCCTGCCGACACATAATAAACTCCGTCTTCGTATTCTATCGTGTTGTATTTGCAGGGGATAACGGTACTTCCATAGGCATTGACTATCCCTTTCAGACTGTCGTTTTCAACCAGGTATTTCCCCCCTTCTTTGTATATCGAAGTGTATTGGGTAGGAATGATTACCGAACCGTACAGGTTGTATATGCCCTGATATTTGCCTTTTGTCACATAATAAGCATTGTCTTTGCATTCGATCTGGCTGAATTGGCAAGGGATAATAACACTTCCATAGCGGTTGTAAACCCCTTTGAGCCGGTCCCGGCAGACATAAAAACAACGGTCGGTGAGTTCGATCTGTTCATAGCGGCAGGGGATAATTGTCGAACCGTACCGGTTGTAAATACCGTACAACCCCTCCGACGATACCCAAAAATAATTATTCGATAATTCTATTTTTTCGAAACGGCAGGGCAGGATCACAGTCCCGTAATAATTGACAATTCCTTTCCGGTCGTCGCGGCTGATTTGAAGAAACTGGTTTTCATATTCCTCGATCTTATCGTATTCACAAGCAAGGGAGAGGTAAAGCCAGGCATACCCTTTTTTTAAGGCAATCGGCCGGCCAATCTCTTTCGGTAACCGGCCATCCCGTTTGTGCTTTTCATAAAAATAGCTGATGATACCATATTTCCGGCCTTTCCTGACTTTGAAAAAACAGTTGTGTTGAGGTACGATTTCGTCGTACTCGTACGGTATGGCCAGCTGTTTGTCGATCACGATGCCGTATTTCCCGTTTTGCCGTTCGATCCGGCACTCGTCGAAATGATTGTCGTAGCATTCTGCAAATGCAAAAGTTACACACAATAGAAAAATGAGGGTAGAAATTAGTTTCATAAGTTTGTTTTTAGACTTCAATAATAAGAAAATATTTCTTAATTCCCAAAGAAATGTATCGACTTATTAAAAAATTTGTACATTTATTTACATTCTATTGTTGTCTCGATTTTCTTTTTTTTTGATTTTCCACTTCCTGCCGTCTCCTTCCTGGATGCTGTGTTATTCTTCGATGTATTCCTTCAGTTCTTTTACTTCTTTTTGAAGCAAGGAAATGAAACCGGTTTTTCATGTATTGAAATAGGATTGGGAAAAAATTCGCCGATCAGATCGGTTTCAAAAAGACTTTTGGGACCCCTTACCCGGCGACAGATTATCCGATCAGGAATTCGAATAGGTTCGGATTGTCGTTGAGATATTCGTAGAGGATACCTTCGGATTTCATGCGGTCCAGCAGGCCCTGGAAATCTTCGGGATGCTGGATCTCGATGCCGATGAGGGCAGGACCTTTTTCGCGGTTTGTCTTCTTCTTGTATTCGAAATAGGTGATGTCGTCGTGGGGGCCCAGGACGTTGCTGACAAAACTCTGGAGTGCGCCGGCTCTTTGCGGAAAACGGACGACGTTTCAGGCCTTCATATAATAAAGAGCGCTCCTTGATGTCTTCCATGCGGGTGATGTCGTTGTTGCTGCCGCTGACCACACAAACGACGTTTTTTCCTTTAATTTCATTTTTGTAAAAGTCGAGAGCACTCATACTCAGAGCTCCTGCCGGCTCTACTACAATAGCGTCGAAGTTGTAAAGATCCAGGATCGTCGTACAAATTTTGCCTTCGGGCACGACGACGATATCGTCCAATACTTTCTTGCAGATAGCGTAAGTGAGCTCTCCTACCCGTTGTACGGCTGCCCCGTCGACAAATTTATCTACTTCGTTCAGTTCGGTTACCTCTCCGCATTCGAACGATTTTTTCATTCCGGCGGCACCGGCCGGTTCGACTCCGATGATCTTGGTCTTCGGGCTCATTTGCTTATAGAAACTACCGATACCGGAAGCCAGTCCGCCACCACCGATCGGTACAAAGATATAATCGAGCTTCATCCGGGCTTCCTGAATGATTTCTAAACCGACGGTTGCCTGCCCCTCGATGATCCGGGGATCGTTGAAGGGAGGGATAAATACCATATCGTTTTTTTTACAGGCTTCGATTGCTGCTGTATTGGCCTGATCGAAAGTATCTCCCGTCAGGACGACTTCAATGGATTTACCCCCGAACATTTTTACCTGGTTGATCTTTTGCCTGGGAGTAGTAACGGGCATATAGATTTTTCCCTGGATACCGAGTTTGCTGCAGGAGAAGGCTACGCCTTGGGCATGATTGCCGGCACTGGCACAAACCACTCCTTTCTCCATCTCTTCAGGAGTCAGGGATTTGATTTTATTATAAGCTCCCCGGATTTTATACGATCTCACCATTTGAAGATCTTCCCGTTTCAGAAAGATATTGGCTTCGTATTTATCGGATAGATTTCTGTTTTTCATGAGGGGTGTCGGGACCAGAATGTCGTTGAGCGTATGCTCCGCCGTCATGATATCCTTCAAAGAAGGAAAATAAGGATCACTCATATTGTTCGGTTTAATTGGTCTGTTTTTCATTTACCCGATGTTCTTTGCTATAAAATCGCCTACTTCGCTGGTCGGATAGGCCTGTCCGTCTTCAGCGATATCTTCGGTAACGATACCGGCTTCGACCGACCGACCGACTGCCTGGCGGATGCTTGCTCCGGCTGCTTTCAGGTTGAAGGCATATTCGAACATCATAGCGGCGGATAAAATGGTTGCCAGAGGATTGGCCACATTTTTGCCGGCGGCCTGAGGATAGGAACCGTGGATCGGTTCGAACAGCGAGGTGTGGATACCGATAGAAGCGGAAGGCAGCAAGCCTAATGAGCCTGTGATGACACTGGCTTCGTCGGTGAGGATATCGCCGAACATGTTTTCTGTAACGATGACGTCGAAATGTTTGGGTTGCTGGATGAGTTTCATCGCCGCATTGTCGACAAACATGTATTCGACATTTACCTGAGGATAAGCCGGAGCCATCTCTTGTACGGTTTCGCGCCATAGCCGTGAGGTTGCCAGGACATTGGCTTTATCGACAACTGTCAGTTTGTTGCGGCGCTTCATGGCGTATTCGAAACCTAATCGGCAAATCCGTTTGATTTCGGCTTTGGTGTATACACAACTGTCGAAAGCGGTTTGCCCGTCTTCTGAACGTCCCTGGGGCCGCCCGAAATAAATGCCGCCGGTGAGTTCCCGGATACAGATGAAATCGGCCCCTTCTACGAGTTCTTGTCGCAGAGGAGAGCGGTGAACAAGGGATTTGAAAGTACTGACCGGACGGAGGTTGGCATATAATCCTAATTTTTTGCGCATTTCCAGCAATCCTTGTTCCGGACGGACTTTGGCTTGGGGATTGTTGTCGAAACGGGGATCCCCGATCGCTCCGAACAATACGGCATCCGATTGCATACAAATCCGGTGAGTTTCTTCCGGATAAGGATTCCCGGTCTTGTCGATGGCTGTTGCCCCTACTGATCCGTAGGTATAGCCGACGGTATGACCGTATTTTTTGCAAGTGGCATCGATGGCTTTGATGGCCTGTTCTATGATTTCCGGTCCGATGCCGTCACCGGGTAATACTGCTATTTTTAAATCCATGATGAAATGAGTTTGTAAGGTTCATAAGGCGACTCTTGCACTGGCTTTGTCAGAACCGAAGGCTCGCCGATCGTTTTAACGGGTCTTTTCAAATGCTTCGATCTTATGGTGTATGCTCATCAGATAGTCGACATCATCGTATCCCTTCAACAAACACTCTTTTTTGTAGGGAGAAATTTCGAAAAGTTCTTGCTCTCCTGTGGCTGTCAAGGTGACGGTCTGCCGTTCCAGATCGATACTGACGGTGGTCGAAGGAGCTGACCGGACGACCTGGAATAGCTTTGCCAGAAACGATTCGCTCACCTGTACAGGAAGTAATCCGTTGTTCAGGGCATTGTTGCGGAAAATATCGGCGAAAAAACTGGAAATGACTACTTTGAAACCTGCTCCATAAATGGCCCAGGCCGCATGTTCACGGCTGGAACCACAGCCGAAATTTTTCCCTGCAATTAAAATTTCTCCGGTATAGTCGGGGGAGTTCAGGACGAAATCTGTTTTCGGGTTTCCCTGAGCATCATACCGCCAGTCGAAAAACAATTGTTTGCCGAACCCTTCCCGGGTGGTCGCTTTCAAAAAACGGGCCGGAATGATCTGGTCGGTGTCTACATTTTCGATTTTCAGTGGTATCGCTGTGGATGTTAGGGTTGTGAATTGGTTTATCATGAGTTGAAAAGAGTTACTGAGTTACTGAGTTGCTGAGTTACTGAGTTGGAGTGAGTCGGGGACGGTGATTATGCCGTGGATAGCACAGGCAGCAGCGACGAGTGGGCCTGCCAGTAGAGTGCGGGCTCCCGGTCCTTGCCGGCCTTCAAAATTACGATTGGAGGTGGAGACACAATATTTCCCTGCCGGAATTTTGTCGTCGTTCATTGCCAGGCAGGCGGAGCATCCCGGTTGCCGTAATTCGAAGCCTGCAGCCTCGAGTGTATCCCTGATCCCTTCGTCGATGGCTTGTTTTTCTACCTGTTTGCTGCCCGGAACGATCCAGGCTGTTACGCCTGCTGCTTTTTGCTTGCCTTTCACATAGTCGGCGAATACCCGCAGATCTTCGATCCGTCCATTGGTACAACTGCCGACAAAAACATAGTCGACCGGTTTGCCTAGTAGCTTTTCGCCCGGTTTGAAGTCCATGTATTCCAGAGCTTTTAAGAAGGAAGGCCGGGAAGTCTCTTCGATTTCGGAGACTTCAGGGATAGAGTGGGTGAGGGCGATTCCCATGCCGGGGTTGGTGCCGTAGGTGATCATAGGGTAGATGTCGGCAGCATCGAATGTGACTTCTTTGTCGAAGATGGCGTCGGGATCACTGTATAGCTGCTTCCATTGTGCGACAGATTTGTCCCATTCGGTTCCTTGGGGCGCATATTCCCTGCCTTTCAGGTAGGCAAAGGTCGTTTCGTCCGGAGCGATCATCCCGCCACGGGCTCCCATTTCGATGCTCATATTACAGATCGTCATCCGGGCTTCCATCGATAGCGAGCGGATAGCCGATCCGGCAAATTCGATGAAATGTCCGGTGCCGCCGCCGGTACCTAGTTTCGAAATGAGATATAAAATGATATCTTTCGAACAAACTCCGGGATTCAATTGTCCTTCGACATTGATCCGCATGGTCTTGGGTTTGGATTGCAATACACATTGGGAGGCTAATACCATTTCTACCTCGCTGGTTCCGATGCCGAACGCCACGCAGCCCATAGCTCCGTGGGTGGAAGTATGGCTGTCTCCACAGACGATGGTCATTCCCGGTTGGGTCAGACCTGTTTCGGGACCCACCACATGGATAATTCCGTTTTTGGGGGTACCGACTTTGAAAATCGTGATACCGTGTTCGGTACAGTTATTTTCGAGCATCGACAGTTGCCGGGCGGATTGCAGATCCTGTACCGGCAGATGTTGATTTTGTGTGGGTATATTGTGATCGGGGCTGGCTGTGACCTGAGCCGGACGGAATACTTTCGCGCCGCGCGAATGAAGCCCTTCGAAAGCTTGTGGACTCGTTACTTCGTGAATGTATTGCCGGTCGATATAGAGCACACATGAACCTCCGGCGATGGTCTCGACCGTATGGGCATCCCAGATTTTATCGAATAAAGTTTTCATAAGGTGTATTTTGACTTTGGGGTACTAACTTATTTTAGCTATCGCATCCAGGAACGACTCGACCGATGCGGTGACAATGTCTGTGTTGGCGCCGAAACCGTGGTACATTTTGCCTTTGTGGGAGACTTGTACGTGTACTTTACCCAGGTCGTCGCTTCCCCGGGTGATGGCCTGTACCAGGTATTCTTCCAGATGTACCCGTCGTTTGGTGATGCTTTTTACAGCATTGATGGCTGCATCGACCGGGCCGTTACCGCTGGCTGTTTCGGTGAAAATATCTCCTCCGAAGCTGATTTGCACAGTTGCTGTCGGTATGGAAGTCGAGCCGCATACAACCTGCAACCCCACCAGTTTCATGTCGCGGTGTTTGCGCGAAGCTTCACTACCGGCAAGTACTTCCAGGTCGCGGGTGGTAATGTCTTTTTTCTTATCGGCTAATTCCAGAAAGCGCTGGTAGATGGCGTCGAGTTCGTCATTGTCGGGAGTATAACCGATGGCTTTCAAATGATGTTTCAGTGCTGCACGGCCACTACGGGCGGTGAGGACGATACTGGACTGATCGACCCCTACGTCTTCCGGGGCGATGATTTCATAGGTCTCCCGGCTTTTCAGTACACCGTCCTGGTGGATGCCCGACGAATGGGCGAAAGCATTACGGCCGACGATGGCTTTGTTGCGTTGTACCGGCACCCGCACCAAACTGGATACCAGCTGGCTGGTAGCGATGATTTGCCTGGTGTTGATACCGATATTGAAATCCAGATTTTTGTGACAGGCAATCGCCATCACGATTTCTTCGAGGGCGGTGTTACCGGCCCGTTCGCCGAGGCCGTTGATCGTCACTTCGACCTGCCGTGCTCCGTTTTGTACGGCGGCTAAAGTGTTGGCAGTGGCCATGCCCAGATCGTTGTGGCAATGAGTGGAAATAATGGCTTTGTCGATGTTGGGGACATGATTCATCAGATAGGCGATCTTTGCTCCGTACTCGTTCGGCAGACAATACCCCGTGGTGTCGGGGATATTGACGACGGTGGCGCCGGCTTTGATCACTGCTTCTACTACCCGGGCCAGGTATTCTTCTTCTGTACGGCCTGCATCTTCGGCGTAAAATTCGACATCATCGACAAATCGACGGGCATATTTTACGGCCTCTACCGCTCTCCCGACGATTTCGTCGGGAGTGGAATTCAATTTTTCGTGGATATGATACCAGGAGGTACCGATTCCGGTATGGATACGTCTCCGTTTGGCAAATTTCAATGCTTCGGCAGCCACTTCGATGTCTTTTTTTACAGCCCGGGTCAGAGCACAGATGGTTGGAATGGTTACTGCTTTAGAAATCTCTACAACGGAATTGAAATCCCCGGGACTCGAGATGGGGAAACCGGCTTCGATGATGTCTACACCCAGTTTCTCGAGCTGCCTGGCAACTTCTATCTTTTCGATTGTATTCAGCTGACACCCCGGAACTTGCTCTGCATCCCGAAGGGTGGTATCGAATATATATACTTTTTCACGCATGAGGTGATGAGGTAAAAGGTTAGAGGCGAAAAGGCTATTAGGCTAAAAGCTATAAGTTATAAGGTGGAAGCGGGAGTAGGTAAAAAAGGGAAAGGGATTAGTGAAGGTTATTGGGGCGCTTTTCATCTTTTGCTTTTTCGCCGATCTCCTTTCACTTTTTACTTTTCGCTTCTAGCTTTTTGCTTCTAGCCTTTTCGCTTTAATTGTTTTCCGGTCTCAGTTTCCGAACGACGGCACCGGCTTGCCACATCTCGGATTCGCGCATGGTCTGAAGTTCTTTTTCCAGTTTTTCACGATAGTCGGGCCGGCTGTTGGAATCGATCGAACGTTGGGCTTCGTTGCCACAAGATACCTGGCCGTACAATTCGTCGAATACCGGTTTGGCGGCATCCCGGAATTTCTTCCACCAATCGAGTGCTCCCCGTTGTGCTGTCGTCGAGCAGTTGGCATACATCCAGTCCATACCGTTTTCTGCAATTAAAGGCATCAGACTTTGGGTCAGTTCCTCGACGGTTTCGTTGAAGGCTTCCGAAGGGGTGTGGCCGTGTTCGCGTAAAGTGTCGTACTGGGCTGCAAAAATGCCCTGGATCGCTCCCATCAGAGTACCCCGTTCTCCTGTCAGGTCGGAATATACTTCCCGCTGAAAGGTGGTCTCGAACAGATAACCCGAGCCTACTCCGATTCCTAAAGCGATAACCCGGTCCCAAGCTTTGCCGGTGGCATCCTGGAAGATGGCATAACTGGAATTTAATCCCCGTCCCTGTAAGAACATTCTCCGCAATGAAGTACCCGAGCCTTTCGGAGCGATCAGGATGACATCGACATCGGCCGGCGGGATGATGCCTGTGCGATCTTTATAGGTGATGCCGAAACCATGTGAGAAATAGAGGGCTTTGCCGGGAGTCAGGTGTTTTTGAATAGTCGGCCATACGGCGATCTGACCTGCATCCGATAGTAAATATTGTATGATCGTTCCTCTACGGGCGGCTTCTTCGATGTCGAACAGGGTTTCGCCGGGTATCCAGCCGTCGGCTACGGCTTTATCCCAGGTTTTACTTCCCCGGCGCTGACCTACGATTACGTTGAAACCGTTGTCTTTCAGGTTCAGGGCCTGACCGGGACCTTGTACACCGTATCCTATAACAGCAATGGTTTCGTTTTTCAATACCTCGAGCGCTTTTGCCAATGGAAATTCTTCTCTGGTTACTACGTTTTCTTTTACTCCTCCGAAATTAATTTGTGCCATAATAATAATGATTTAATTGTTAGTGTTATTTTGTCCTTGATCCGGGTTGTTTACGCTTTCGTCGTATTTTCCCGTTTCTGTAAATATTCATTCAATAGTTCGCGTTTTGATTTGATGATCGCAATTTGGCCCGACCGGACGAATTGCTGTACCCCATGGGGTTGTAGTAATTCGAACAGAGACTGGGTATCCTCTTTGTGTCCGGTCTTTTCCAGTACGATATAATCGTCACAGATTTCCAGTATCCGTACATGGTGGTCGCGTACCAATTTTTCGACACTGTTGCTCCGGGTGACTTTGTAAAGTGCGATTTCCTGTTGTACCACTTCATCCGGGGTGAAAACAAAGGCTTTCAGTACATCGATTTTCTTTTCGATCTGCTTGACCAGTTTCTCTATCTTTTCGGGATCGGTGATGACGACTATGGTAAATTTGTGAATGCCCGGGATAGACGATTCCGAAGTCGTCAGGCTTTCGATATTGATATCCCGGCAAGTGAATACCGTCGTGATCTGGCTTAGCAATCCTACTTTGTTTTCTGAAAAGACCGTTATGATATATTCTTTATTCATCGCATCATTTTTCTATTTTATTATTATCGATAATCTCTTTTTCTCTCCCTTTCTCCCTTTCTCCCTTTCTCCCCCTCCTCCCCCTCCTCTACCTCCTGGCCTCCAGCCTATAGCCTTTAGCTTTCAACTTTTTTCTTTATTCCAATCTCACATCCCCCACAGCTGCACCGGCAGGAACCATCGGAAATACATTCTCTTCCGGTTCAACCCGAACCTCCAGCAGAAAGGCTCCGGGATGTTCCTTCATGGCATGGATGGCTGTTTCCAGTTCGTCCCGTTTTTCCACGCACCGGTAGGCGATACCGTTTCCTTGGGCGATTGCCCCGAAGTCAGGGTTAGTCATTTCGGTAAATGAGTACCGCTTGTCGAAAAAGAGCTCCTGCCATTGGCGCACCATACCCAGAAAGCTATTGTTCAGCAGGATAATCTTCACCGGTACCCGGGATTGAAAGATGGTACCGAGTTCTTGCAGGTTCATTTGAAAACCACCGTCACCGACAAACAGGCAAACCTCTCTTTGGGGGGCTCCGATTTTTGCTCCGATAGCTGCCGGAAGGCCGAATCCCATGGTGCCTAATCCACCCGAAGTGACGATACTCCGCGTATGTTTGAAGCGGAAATAACGGGAAGCTACCATCTGCTGTTGCCCGACATCGGTGACCAGAATCGCGTCGTGGTGATAGGCTTTCGATACCAGGTCGACTACTTCTCCCATACGGATTTGCTTGCTCGTGGGGTAGAGCGCCGGTTCTATGATTTCCTGATATTCGATGTTGTAACAGGCTTTGAATTCCGCTATCCAGTCGGTATGCCGGTTGGGGACCACTAATTCTGTCAGGGCGGGTAAAGTCTCTTTGACATTTCCCAGGACAGGTACGTCGGCATATATGATTTTATTCACTTCGGCAGGGTCGATTTCCAGGTGGATGATCTTGGCGTTGATGCCGAATTGTTCGGGATTTCCGGTCACCCGGTCGTCGAAACGCATGCCTATCGCGATCAGTAAATCGCATTCTTTGTTTTTTATATTGGGGGCATAATTCCCATGCATACCCAACATACCGACGAATTGGGGATGATCGGAAGGAATGGCCGACAGTCCCAATAAAGTGGAAGCTGCAGGGATACCGCTTTTTTCCAGGAAAACACGTAGTTCTTTTTCTGCCCCGCCGAGGATGACGCCCTGGCCGATTAAAGCCAACGGTTTACGGGACAGATTGATCAATTTGGCCGCTTCTGCAATTTTTTCTTTATCGATGGCCGGAGACGGGCAATAACTCCGGATGAAGCTGACCTTTTCATAATGATATTCGGCCATTTCTTGCTGGGCATCTTTGGTAATATCTACCACGACGGGTCCGGGACGTCCCGTGCGGGCGATATAGAATGCCTTGGCGATGGCTGCAGGGATATCGGCGGCATGCCGTACCTGGCAGTTCCATTTGGTTACAGCCTGGGTGATCCCTACGAAGTTGGTTTCCTGAAAAGCATCGGTGCCCAGGAAACCGGAACCTACCTGTCCGCTGATCAGAACGACAGGAGTCGAATCCATCATCGCGTCGGCAAGGCCTGTTACCGTATTGGTAGCTCCGGGACCCGAAGTGACGATACAGACACCGGGACGTCCGCTTACCCGGGCATAGCCCTGGGCGGCATGTAATGCCCCCTGTTCATGACGTACGAGGATGTGGTTGAGACGGTTCCGATAGTCGTATAACGCATCGTATACCGGCATGATTGTTCCTCCGGGATACCCGAAGACGGTATCCACTCCTTCACGTAGAAGGGTTTCGATTACCGCTTTCGAGCCCGAAAAACAAGTTGTCTTTGTTACTTGCTTTTCCATATAGATAGATTGTGTAGTAGTGTTCATACGAAAAAAGAGATAAAAAGTAAAAACTTATGGGTTATAGAATGCGGACGGCACCCTGGTCGGCTGAACTGACGAACCGGGCGTAAGCCTGCAGGGATTTGGGTACCGTACGTTTGCGTCCGGCCGGTTCGAAGTTTTTTTGAGCGGCTAACCGGGCGGCAATATCGGGATCACTCAGTAACAGGTTGATGGTCCGTGCCGGAATGTCTATTTCGATCAGATCGCCGTCCCGGACGATGGCTAAAGCTCCTCCGGCAGCTGCTTCAGGTGAGATGTGACCGATGGATAAACCCGAAGTCCCTCCTGAAAATCGTCCGTCGGTGATCAGGGCACAGGCTTTGTCCAGATGTTTGGATTTCAGATAAGAAGTGGGGTAAAGCATTTCTTGCATGCCCGGTCCGCCTTTAGGCCCTTCATAACGGATGACGACGACATCTCCGGCTTTTACTTCATCGTTCAGAATACCGTTCATGGCTTGTTCCTGCGATTCGAATACTTTGGCACGTCCCCGGAATACGAACAGTGATTCATCTACTCCGGCTGTTTTTACGATACATCCGTTGCGGGCGATGTTCCCGGTCAGGACAGCCAGTCCCCCGTCTTTGAAATAAGCATGGTTTACATCCCGGATACATCCCATCCGACGGTCGGTATCGAAGCGGGCATAGGTTTTACTTTGAGAACCCAGTTCCCGGCTGAATTTGCCGCCGGGTGCACTGAGATAGAATTTTTGCGCCTTTTGAGTGAGCTTCGGGCTTTTCAGGTTGTATTTCGAGAGGCATTCTGCCAGATTTTTGTATCCGACACGGTTGACCGTGGTATCGATCAAACCGGCTTCCGCCAATTCCCCGAGGATAGACAGGATACCTCCTGCCCGGTTTACATCCTGGATGTGAAAGTGAGAGTTGGGAGCGACCTTGCATAGTACCGGTACTTTTCTCGACAGGCGGTCGATATCCTGCATGGTGAAGTCTACTCCGGCTTCGTGGGCGATGGCCAGCAGGTGGAGTACGGTATTGGTCGATCCTCCCATGGCGATGTCCAGTGACATGGCATTCTCGAAAGCGGCTTTGGTCGCTATGTTACGGGGTAATACCGAATCGTCCCCTTCGAAATAATACCGTCCGGCCATTTGTACGATTAATGAAGCAGCTTTTTCAAACAAACGCCGCCGGTTAGTGTGGGTGGCTACAATGGTACCGTTGCCGGGAAGCGCCAATCCCAACGCTTCGTTGAGACAGTTCATGGAGTTGGCTGTAAACATGCCCGAACACGAACCGCATCCGGGGCAGGCCCAACGCTCGATTTTCTCGATATCTGCATCGCTGCAACGGCTGTCTGCACTCATGACCATGGCGTCGATCAGATCTATTCCCTTGCCGTCGAAATTACCGGCTTCCATCGGGCCTCCGGATACAAAAATCGTCGGAATATTCAGACGCATAGCAGCCATCAGCATGCCCGGAGTGATTTTGTCACAATTACTGATACAAAACAAAGCGTCTACCTGATGGGCGTTGGCCATGTATTCCACACTGTCGGCGATGATTTCCCGCGAAGGAAGCGAGTATAACATCCCGTCGTGGCCCATGGCGATTCCGTCGTCGATGGCTATGGTATTGAATTCGGCTGCGAAGCATCCGCGTTCTTCTATTAAGGTCTTTACGTATTGTCCGATTTCGTGCAGGTGGGTATGACCCGGTACAAACTGGGTGAACGAGTTGACGATGCCGATGACGGGCATCCCGAATTGTTCGTCTTTCATACCATTGGCTCTCCACAAACTTCTGGCTCCGGCCATCCGACGGCCTGTCATTGTAACAGCGCTTCTAAGGTTATTTCTCATTTTCTTTTATTTTGTGCAGTAAGTTCTTAAATGCGAAGAAGCCTTTCTCCCGGCGAGAGAAAGGCTTCTACAAATAGTGTGTATATACGCGTCACCCTTCTCTCGTTATCTTTGCAGGACCACGAGTAGAATGTTAATGACGATAATATGGCGATACATTGTTTTGTTCATTTTTCTGTCTGTTAAAAAAAAAAGCCTTTCTCGTTTGGGAGAAAGGCATATGATCAATTTATATTTCGGTTCGATTTTCGTTTATATACCCCTCTCCGTTCCGTGGCTAAGGACCACGAGAATAATAATATTCAGGAGATGTAGGGATAAACGCTTCATGTTTTTATCATTTTTATGCAACAAAGATAGCGACGAATTTTTTTAAATTCCAAATGTTTTTTCTGTTTTTTACATAGAAAGTTCAAAATGTATAATTTTATACAAATGGAAACGTTTGTGTATCAGTAGATAATAGTTATTGATGTTGTAATAAAAAGAGTTTCGTTTGCATTTTGGCAGTTATATACATATTTACACTTATAAAGGTAGTTCGTTACTTATTCGTCTTCGGTGATCGGAATTGGCGACCCGGTCAGTAGCAGG
>OGTL01002308.1_pt1 | contig 14676 bp, 8 predicted proteins | sample 1553601 | NCBI WGS metagenome assembly OGTL01 (sample SAMEA2580112, study PRJEB22360) | human gut metagenome | biome: human gut; feature: human-associated habitat; material: faeces | place: Denmark | collected 2008/2010 | reverse complement strand
TCTTTCCGGTCGCCGATGGTCAGTTCAAACTTTCCACTTGCCACGTAGGTAGCCTGACTGTGGTAATGTTCATGCAACGTACCGACCGCTCCTTTCTCAAATTCTACCTTGACCATCATCAACTGTCCGTCGTATCCCATTATCTGACGACGGATTCCCGGAGCGGGGTGCTCCCATTTCAACTCTTTCTCAAACTGAAAAACTTCACTACGCGTTTTCATATTCTCTTTCCTATTTAAATAACTGAAAACAAAGATAGCTTTTGATTTCCGTCTACCAAATGGATTCTACGGAAAAGACTTGCAGGTCTTTCACTTCGATACGGTTTCCCCAGAAGTGGAGTCCTTCTCTGTTGTTAGTGTCAGGGCGGCGTTCCATGGAATAAGAATACAGTCCGCCGTCGATAAATACTTCGATAGAGGTGCGGTCAATGTAAATATCGGCACTCAACTCCATGCTGGTCGGGTCTTGGGGAGAGTAGAAACGGCCGTTCAGGGTATTGGAGTTCATGTCGTAGCCGATCATGCGCTGGCCGAAAAGGTTGAATCCGGCATCCGTGGCATGAGAGAGTTTGATCGTTGTCTTAATGCGGAGACAGTCGGCATCATAAAACTCTTTCAGATGGCGGTTGGCCTCATCCGAAGAAAGAGATTTCCATGAACGAAGAGGCTTACACAAGGATTCGACCTCCTTTACGGGAACGTTGACAAGGCGGATGCCGTCTTTGGTGGTACGCAAAGTCAGTTCGGTGGGGAGCATCATCATTCCGTTGAAAGGCATACCGGGGTGGGAGATTCTTCCCCAGCCTATCTGGATACGTCTGCCGTCGCTTGCCGGAATATTGGTAAAGGTCTGGGCTGCATAGATACTTCCGGTGGTATAGCAGTATTTTCCGGCTTCGGGAGTAAATACCTTGCCGTCGAAAGAGCCTAGCATATACGTACCGGTGGCACCGTACATCACCCACTTCGTATGGTTCTTGTCACCGTCAACCGGCAGTTCAAACAATTCGGGACATTCCCAGAAGCCTGTAACATGGCTCTCGTATTTCCAGTCTTTGAGATTGGAAGAGGTATAGATGGAGTGTCCGTCGCGCTCGTTCAGTACCAGTACCCAATGTTTGGAGGGCGCATACCAGAACACTTTCGGGTCGCGTGTGTCCTGAGAGTTCCATTTCTCCTTGGAGTTGATCACCGGATTCTTGTCGTACTTCGTGAAGGTACGTCCTTTGTCAAGGCTATAGGCTATCCCCTGCACTTGTCTGTCACTGCTGGCGGCAGTGAAGGCGGCAACCATGGCTGGAGTCTTGCCTTTATTGAATCCGGCGGTATTATCATAGTCGATGACTGCCGAACCGGAGAACATCGTTCCTAAATGGTCGGGATACAGAGCGTCCGGTAATTCTGTCCAGTGTATCAAGTCCTTGCTGACCGCATGGCCCCAGTGCATATTCTCCCAGTCTCTTTCGAAAGGATTGTGCTGGTAGAACAGGTGGTATTCGCCCTCATAATAGATTAATCCGTTAGGGTCATTGATCCAGCCTCTCCGGGTAGTGAAGTGGAATTGCGGACGGTTCTTTTCCTTATACAGTTCAGCTTGTCCTTCGATTTCGTCGGACTGGTATATTTTACTCAATCCCTTCTCATTGCCGTCGTAGGTTATCTTGATCGTCTTTCCTTTGAAAGCCGACACATCTTTAAACACCCAGTATTCCGCTTCATCCGGCGCCAGACGGATAACGACGGATAAATCCGGCTTGCCGTTTACTTCAAAAGTCATCCTTCCTCTGTTCTCTTTATGGGAGATGGGGAAGTTCAGATATTGCTTGGTTATTTTAAAAGATACTTCTCCGGCTATCGCTGCCAAACAGGAGAAGGATAAAACAAAAAGAGTAAGTACAGTTCTGCTTAATGTCTTCATAGCTATTTTATTTATTAGTTTGTAAAATCGGAGTAAATGTAGCCAATACGACCGATTTCTGATATAATAAATGATTCACAGACTATGAGAAACGTTACATTTCACAGATATTTTCCTTAAATGACCTGTATTTTTCATCACTTGGCCGTTTCTCTCTATTCTTTATCCCACGTTATTATTCAGCAGCTCTTTCGTCTTATCCGCAAGAAATAAAGGAATATTAATCAGATTGCCGTCTTGTTTCAAATTCAGCATCGAATATCGAATCCGGCAAGCAGGTTGATAAAGTTTCTCGTACTGAATCAGACTTTTACCTGTTATATTCTGGTCTGCTTTCACTTCTACCGGATAAATATGATTACCATGCTGAAGTAAAAAATCCACTTCTGCTTTATTACCGGAAGTCCAGTAACGGAACGAAGCCTGAAATTGTGCTGTAAGACTTTGCAATACATAATTCTCTGCCAATGCCCCTTTATATTCCGTATATCCGGGAGTGGACAATAACAAAACACTTGCATCCAGTTCGGACAATTGCCTCAACAACCCTATGTCTAATGCATAGAGCTTAAAAGTGCTCAAATCATCGTAGGCTTTCAGTGGCAGCCTAGGCGACTTGCTCAGAACTACTTTGTTGACAAGACCAGCTTGTTCCAACCATAAAATAGCATCTTCGTATTCACGCGCACGTGCTCCGGGACGGACCAGTTGATAAACAAACTTACGATTTTCTTTCGCCAATTGAGAGGGCAGAGAGTTCCATACATAATTGATACGGGGCGCCAACGTAGGTGTAGTATGTTTCACAAAATCCAGAGCATAGTCATTCAATATATCCCGAAGCGATGAATCCACTTTTTGCATATCATTAAAGTCAACCATCAAAGAAGCAGGTTCGGGCATACCGCCACAAATAGAATAGGCAATGAAGGCTTCCCGCAGTTTGTCGAAGAAGATTTGGGGAAGAGGTGCTATTTCTTTGACAGAGCACATATATTGATACATCGCCGGATCTTTCGTATTCAGAAACTCCGTAAAAGTCAGCGGATACATAGACAGATGATTTACTTTTCCAACCGGAAAGGAATTGCCTATGTGATTCAGGTAAATTCCAAGTAAAGAACCAGCGCAAGCCACTGCATATTCGGGTGCTTCTTCGCAGAAATATTTCAAAGAGTTCAGCGCTTCATTGCACTCCTGAATCTCATCCAATATCAGCAAAGTAGTCTGAGGATTAATTTTTCGTCCATGCAAAAAGGACAATTGCTGTATAATGCGCTCGGGGTCTTTAGTCGTTTTAAAGATATCACAAAGTCCGCTTTCATCTTTATCCAGACTAAAATAGGCAACATCTTCAAAGTATTTCTGACCGAAATACTTCAAAGCCCACGTCTTACCCACTTGTCTCGCCCCATGAATAACCAAAGGCTTCCTGTTTACATCCGTTTTCCAAGCCGCTAACAGCTGAATAATTCCTCTTTCAAACATACCGAGTCACATTTTTGATATCTGAAATGTGAGAACTTACACATTTTTGATATGAGTTTCGTGCAAATATACACATTATCCATATCAAATGAAAGAATATCACAGGCCTATTACTTGAACCTCTTCACATAATTAACGATCAGATAGCAGGCAGGACCGAGTACCTGTCCGTGGTCAAATCCTTGCAGTTCATATAAAGAGACTTTCCGATTGCCGATATTCTTCAATACCGATGCCAGCAGTGCATTCTCTTCGTACCGGTCAGCCATTTCCAGATTCTTATCCCCCGTAATCAGTACAACAGGGGCGGTATCCTTGCGGGCCTTGTTTACCGGAGCAAATTCGTCAATGATGGGGATTCCGTTGGGCAGGCCACGTTCTTTGCGGATGGTAAAATGAGTGACTGTCTGCCCACTGACCGGAAGATGGGCAGCTACCTTATCCGCATCGGCTCCGTATGCAGCCATGTATTTCTTATCCATTGCCAGAATCAACGTAAGGTAACCTCCTGCCGAATGACCGGAAACAAAGATACGATCCTTGCGACCGCCATACTTTTCGATATTCCGGAATGTCCATGCCACAGCTTCGGCGGCATCTTCTATATAAGCCGGATTCTTTGCTTTCGGACTCAAACGATAATTAACCGCCACTACTGCAAAGCCTTGATCCGTCAGTTCCTTGGGAACAAATTTACTTCCGCCTTCCATACCACCGCCATGAAACCATACAATGGTGGAAAAATCTTTTTTATTCTCGGGATAATAAACATCCAGTTTACAACGTTCCAGACGATAAGCATCTGTTTCGGAGCCGGAAATGTAAGGTACATCCTTGTCGGTACGATACGTATCCTGTGCCTGAACGAGGCAGGCACAAAGCAAAAAGAGAAGGAGAAAACAATTCTTTTTCATGGTTTTATTCTTTTTCATTCTTAAACAAGGACAAATATAAAACCTTATTTTTAGAATCACGGTCAAAAAAAGAAGATATTAATATCTCCCGTCACAAACATTAATATATGTCGTGACAGGTCACTTTATCTGACTTCTCAGGTATTAATACTTGATACCGCATCTGTTTTATTCCTATATTTGCAATATTCTTTTATTGCATTTTAGTGGAAAATCGCATTTCAAAAGTCTATTTTAATATAACCATGATAAAATAAACTATAATGAGAAAACTATTACTCAACCTTTTTCTATCCACAGTAGGTCTCCTGTTTGCCGGACAAGCATCCGCTCAAAAAGAAATTGCTCCGGGAATCATCAAGCTGCAAGCGGGAGAAATTGACACTTTTACCCCTTATTCCTTATTCGGCGGGAAACCTGCCGTAGAAGCAATGAAACAACTTCCGGCTGTAAAGCCGCCCTTCAGCCCCGACGAAGTGCAAATAAAGATAACCGACCGTGGCTGTCTGATCGAAGTCCCTTTGGAGGACAACGAACAAATATACGGTTTCGGACTTCAATTCGAAACTTTCGGCCAGCGTGGCCTGCGCAAGCGCCCGATAGTAAACGACAATCCGCTGAACGGACTCGGATATACACATGCTCCGCAGACATTCTACGTCTCTACCAAAGGGTACGGTATTCTGGTCAACACGGCACGGTATACCACTTTCCTGTGCGGCTCCAATCAGAAAACCGAGCATAGTCGTCAACTACAAGCGGAAGAAAGAAAACACATTGCTACCACCACAGAAGACTTGTATAAGAACAGAAGCAACGGAAATAAAGTCCATATCGACGTACCCGGCGCCAAAGGCATTGAGGTATTTATCATCACCGGACCGGAAGTGCTGGATGTAGTCAAGAGATACAACCTCCTCTCCGGCGGCGGATGTCTTCCTCCGATGTGGGGACTCGGATTCAAATACCGTGTCAAAGGAGATGCGACGCAAGACTCCGTCATGCGTTTTGCCAACTATTTCCGCGAGAAACAGATTCCGTGCGACGTACTGGGACTCGAACCGGGATGGCAGACGGCCACTTACTCCTGTTCTTATCGCTGGAGCGACGACCGTTTTCCAAGGCACAAAGAAATGCTGGACCAGTTGCAGCAGAAAGGATACAAAGTAAACCTGTGGGAACACGCGTATGTTCATCCTTCTTCCCCCATCCGGAAGGCGCTGGAGCCCTACTCAGGCGATTTCCTTGTATGGAACGGACTGGTACCGGACTTCATCCAGCCGGAAGCACACAAAATATTTACCGATTACCACCGCACACTGATAGAAGAAGGCATCTCCGGCTTCAAACTGGACGAATGTGACAACTCGAACATATCTTTTGCTTCCGCCACATGGTGCTTCCCGGATATGGCACAGTTCCCTTCGGGCATCGACGGAGAAAAGATGCACCAGGTATTCGGTTCCCTCTATGTGAATGCGATGGACAGTATCTATCGTGAAAAGAATACCCGCACCTATCAGGATTACCGGTCGTCCGGTATGTTCATGTCTTCACGCAACGCCGTACTTTATAGTGATACATACGATCCCAAAGAGTACATTCAGGCACTTTGCAACTCGGCATTCGGAGGACTGTTGTGGTGTCCTGAAGTGCGTGAGGCACATTCTGCCGAAGATTTCTTCCATCGTCTGCAAACGGTGATTCTTTCTCCGCAGGCTATGGTCAATGCATGGTATCTGCAATACGCTCCGTGGCTGCAATTCGACCGTGGAAAGAACGAACGTGGCGAGTTCCTGCCGGAAGCAAAGAGGTATGAAGAATATGCCCGCACACTGATTAATCTGCGTATGCAGCTGATTCCTTATCTGTACAGTGCTTTTTATACATATTATAAAGAAGGTGTACCTCCTTTCCGTCCGTTATTGATGGATTATCCCAAAGATGAACGTTTGCGCACTATCAGTGACCAGTATATGATGGGAGACGGATTGATGGCTGCCCCTTTATACCAGAACAAGAAAACGAGAACGGTCTACTTCCCCGAAGGAACATGGTACAACTTCAATACCAATGAGAAATATGAAGGCAACCGTGAATATGAGATTACGACGGAATTAGATCAGTTGCCACTCTACGTCCGCCAGGGAACGTTATTGCCATTGGCCGCACCTGTCCCCTATGTGGATGCTCAAACCGTATTCGATCTGCATTGCAAAGTATACGGCGCTCCTTCGGCAACGTTCCTCCTTCTCGAAGATGACGGTATAAGTTACGATTTCCAAAAAGGACAATTCAACGAAGTAACGCTGGAAGCCGCAAAAGGAAAGGTAAAACTTAAAAGAACAAAAGAATACAAGCAGAAAAGATATCAACTGACAGATTACGAGTTCATCAATTGATTTCTTAATTAGTTTCACTGCTTGAAACTAGAGTTTCATCAGTGAGAAACTGTAGTTCCAAAGGCTTGAAACCAAAAGTTCCAAGCGTATGAAACTATAGTTTCAAGTAATGGGAACCAAAGTTTCAAGCAATGGGAACTGTAGTTTCATACCTTAAAACAAACTCGGCTTATTAATAGCTGAAATGAATGGCAGCGTGACGGCAAATCTTTCCGTCACGCTGCTGTCACATGTTGCTGTCACGGTCTTATGATTTAATTATCAGACTATTGTCACAGGTTTAGTGACAGATGACAGCAATTCTTCAAATTTATATCTTTATGTAGGCGTTGAGTTCAAGTCATAAACGCAGGGAAATCCGACTTTCTTCCCCTCGGTCCGGCATACGAAGGCTGCAAATACCGGTCGCCTTATCCCAACTCCACACCATACTTTCAGTGTCATCGTCCGGATTCTCTTCCAGACGTTCCGGCTTCACCTTCTTTACTTTCTTGCCTTGCACGGTAATTCCTTTGGGAGCCGTCTTCAGATACATACGGAAAATAAAGTTTCGGGGAGCGGGCACTGCATACCCTTTTCCTTCACGGGCACCAACCGAAAGAAGATAACCACCCTCCTCCGTCCGGAAGCGAACGGGAGTTTTGGCAAACTCATCCCGTTGATAGCCGAGATCTTCTCCCTCATCTTCGTACAAAGTGAACGAGGCCTCCTCTCCTTTTGGTGCCGGAAATACTTCAAAGATCAGCGGATAGACCGGTTTCTCATGCGTGTAGTTCATCACCGGCATGGTGGGGATGATGGAACCCTGCTTTACAAACATCGGGATGCACGACAACGGAGCTTCCACGGTAGTCCACTGTTCTCCGGTATAGACTGTTTGTTTATTGTTGTAGTCAATCCAAGTGCCTTCGGGCAGATAGACATTCTTCGTACGTGCCCCCTTCTTCACCACCGGAGCTACCAGCAGCTCTTGTCCGAACAAGAACTGGCCGTCTGTAGAGAACGTTTCCATATCCGCCGGATATTCCAAAAAGAGCGGACGCATGATGGGCAATCCCGTATCATGAGCTTCGCGGGCATACGTATAGATATAAGGCAATAAACGATATTTCAGTTCGATGGCCTCCTTCGCGTTCTTTTCCGCTTCCGGACCGAAGAGCCACGGTTCTACCGGATTATCCCCCTCATGATGAATACGGCTCAAAGGATTGAATGCACCGAACTGTATCCATCGGGTATAAAGTTCCGCCATGGATGGATAGTCTTCGATGTCTCCGCAATACCCCGTAATGTCACAGGTAGTAAACGGAATTACTCCCAGCCCTGCGGAAAGAATCACCGGAATCTGATTGGCCAGTTGCCCCCAGCCCTGCAATACATCGTCTCCATTTCCGCAATCTCCCGTCCAACCGAACGTATAACGCTGCAATCCCGCATAAGCGGCACGGGTCATCTGAAAGACGCGACGGTTCGGATTCCGTTTCTCGAACTGCTCTTTGACCACTTTATCCCAAGTCAGTCCGTAGACATTATGGATTTCGTCGTGCATACCCAGGTGATGTTTCATCACAAGGCGTTCGGTCTGCTCTTCGTTGCTCCATGCGGGTTCTCCCATATCCGTCCAGAAGCCGGAGATGCCATCGTCAATGGGTTTCTGCTGATAGGCTCCCCACCAGTCGGCTACGGCAGGTAAGGTAAAATCCACTACCCCACAATTTCCGCCCCAAGGCCACGGCATGTCATAACTCTTCCCGTTCGTGCTGTCCTTGACAAAATATCCCAGACGGTCCGCTTCCTCCCATTGCTTTTTGTTGGCTTGCGAGATGACCGGGTCTTGCGATACGACTACCTTGAATCCCATTTCTTTCAGGTCGGCAAGCATCTTTTTCGGATGCCCGTAGTTGCCCTTCCGCCATTCGAAGTCCTGTAGATGTTCCGTCCAGCCGATGTCCTGATAGATAATATCACAGGGGATGCCGCGTGTCCGGTAGCCTTCGGCTATTTCGCGGCTCAGTTTCTCGCTTGTCAGCAGGCCACGACATTGCGCAAAGCCCAATGCCCATTTCGGAGGCATGATAGGTTTGCCCGTCAGTCCTACATACTGACTCAGGATTTCCTTATAGTCCTTGCCGAAGATGAAGTAGTAAATCATCTCCCCGTCCGGCGCCTCGAAGCTGTAATAATCACGGCTTTCCGTTCCGAACTTAAATTCTGTCTTATACGTATTATCAAGGAAAATACCATACCGGTAACTGCTCATAAAGAAAGGGATGCTCTTGTAAAGAGGGTCTTCCACCACACTGTAACAAGGTTTATCGCTGTTCCACATCTTGTAAGATTCTCCTCTGCGGTCCATCTTGCCGGTCTTCTCCCCAAGCCCGAAGAAATGCTCGTCACGGCGAAGCGTTTTATATTCCACCTTCTTCGTGCCTTCGCTTACGTGTCCTTTATCGGCATAGTCACTGAAGAGGAGTTTCTGATATTTGTCGAATATCTGGATGCTCATCGGCGACTTGTTCACCCGTATGCGCAGCTTCGAGGTAAATATCTCATAGCAGGCGGCCTGTTCGTCCACATGAACCGTTCCCACATCTTCCAGTTCTTCATTGATCACGGCAAAGGAAGCGTTTCTCCGTTGCAGCTTCCCGTCCGGCGAGAACCAGATTCTTACCACGGAAGGACTGCAAAGTTGCAGTTGCAGCGCGGCACTGTCCGCCAGGTGAAAAGTCACCTGACGACCCTGCTGCGTAAAAGAGGTACATATACTTTTTGCGTTTTCTGCCCAGACCAACGCCGGAAACATCAGACACAACATCCACACCCCAAACTTATATCTAATCTTCATACCTATCGTTTTAGTTATTCCGTTGCAACTGCCTTATTCAGCTACAATCATTGTCCAGTATTTCAAGGCAGGCAGTGTGAAGGAGACTACCCCGTTCTCCTGCGTAAATGCCAGTTCCTGCAAAGCTCCTCCGTGTACGTCCGGCGATGCCACCCACAATTTATTCACTTTGGCGGGCAGGTTCATCTGCAAGGCCGCTTTCGTGATCAGGGCAGGTTCGGGCATGGTGCCGTCCACGTCCCGCCAGCTAAGGCTGTTCGCCTGCGAGAAGTTAAGCAGATGCACTACTTGCTTGCCGTCTACCTGCTTGGCGTAGGTAGTGACCGACCCCAACTTTGGAGGCCATACGTTGAGTTTCATTTCTCCGTTGGTACAGTTCATAGCGATGCTGTTCTCCGTTCCGCCGTCGCGGAGCAGGTTCTGATAAGACGTGAGGAAGTCGTAGTAATGAACCATCGCCGTTTTCAGTTCCTCGCTCATCGTCAGGTTGTCGTTCGGAAAATATTCTTTGCACAGCATATGGTCACCACCCAGTTCGAGATGCGAGCCACCCAAAGCGAACATCACCGCATCCGTCAACAGGATGCCCGCTGTATTGAACTCTCCCCGATGATCTGCCTTATTATAGTTCATGTAGGCAGCGAAAACCGTATTCAGCTGATTATTGCCATACACTCCGTTTTCATACAGGACGGCTTTCAGATGGGTAAAGTCCGCCTCATCCGCCCACATCTCATTATAGAAGAAATCTACTTTGCCGGTTTCTCCGATCTGACGGGCACCGTAGCGGCTTACGGCATTCATCACCAGACTCTTGTCGGGATGCGCCTGCTTCATGGCTTCGATAAAAGAAGCATATCCTTCACGGAGGTTGACCGGCGTACCGTTGTAGTTGTAAAGTGTTCCCCGCTTGCCCAACTGGTCGATCTGATAGCCGTCGAAGGCGAAGTTCGCATACACGTCGTCATTCCGTTCCGCCATATATTGCTGCCATTCCTTGTCAGAAGGATCTACCAGATAGATATTGCTCTTCCATCCGCTTGGCAGGTCGTGACTGTCTTTCGTGGTATGCGAAGCGTCCTTAAACAGATACCATTCTTCTTTCACCCCGTCGGAAGCCGCATCCTTCAATGCCCCGAAACAAAGATTATAGAACATGGACTTCATTCCAAAATGTTGTTGTGCCTTGATATAATTCTTCACAGAGCTTGTATGGACAGGGCGGTTCGCAATGTCGAGATATTCCTCGTCCAACTGCGTGCGTGTGCCGCCCAGCGGCCAATGATGTTTATTGTGCCAGTCCTGAAACTGTACCCAGTTGATGTGATGGCGGTTCAGATAAGCCATCTCTTCCAGCGTTTTCTCTTCTGTCTTGTCTCCGTCGAAATCTGCCACGAAGCCATATCGGGGGAACCGTGCCGGATGGCTGGATACATCTACCGCAATCGTACCGACGATGACGTCCGTACCGTTTTCCTGCCGGTAAAGTTCTGCCATGTATCCTTTGAAATCGGTGGAAGGAGCCTTCCATGTCCAGTTCGTACCGCTGACCGGTTCTTCTCCGACTATTTCTCCCGAAAGGCGATAGCGGACCTTTGTTCCGGCAGGCAAGGCATCGGCGGCAGTGAAAGTCACTGTCTCGTTCGGTTTATAAAAAGCCTTGTCGGTTGTCAGTTCCACGCATAAGTCCGATGTCACCGGAGTTACTTCGGTCACACTGCCCGACGCTCCTCCGTTCTGTGGGTTCGATTCATGATCGTCGCTGCAAGACAGACACAGGAAGGCAGCCACCAAATATATTATCTTCTTCATCTTGAATACTTGTTTATTGTTTTACAATTGAAATCGTTTCTTTCAACTGGTCAATCGTAATCCGATACGAGCCAGCTTCCTGAATATTCCATTTATTGTCCAGACTGCCGAGGTCTGTATCCGGATACATATTCTTCAGTTCCGCATCCGTTTTACTGGTAAATAAGGCTGTCTCCACTTCACCGGTCGGTGCCTTTCCGCTCTTGTCCGCCATCAGCCAGTCTCCGTTCCAGTCGGACTGCTTGTCGCAGGAGATCTTCATCTCCCCTGTATTCAGTGTACCGCTCCAGGTAAAGATGTAAGGGCTGTCGGCACTTTTAGCCATCGGGGTGGCGTTGTCGATGCTCCATCCGTTCGGAGTGGCATCGCCTACCAGATACAGTCCTTCGTAGGGGGTAAACGGACGCATCAGCATCTTTTCCTTTCCCTTGGCTGTGAGGAACAGCACTTTATAGGCCTTGCCGCATTCGCTTTCCTTCATTTGCCATTTATTGTCTTCACCTCCCAGTACAACTGAAGTGGAAGTATACGGAGCGTTCCCTTCGGTGGGATGGAAGAAAGCATCCGACTGACCGAAGTCCGTCACGGAAGTAAACTTAAAATCACCGTCCGCCTTCCACGGAATCACGGCACCATAATGGAACAGATTCATCTGAACGGCATCTTTAGACAGTGCCTCGAATCCCCAGCCATTGTCGCCGGTAAAGGAGCCGACAATATAGAATTCTTCAAAGCGCCATCCGATGTTTTCCGTTTCGGTCATGGTCATTGTCAGGTCGAGCAGGTCTACCTTGACTATATAGGTCGCTTCCTTGCTGACTGTAAACGGTTCGTCCGGTTCGTCGCCCGATGTGCGGTAGATAAGCCGTAGTTCTTCTCCGGCAGCGGCATCCCGGTTGTAGGACGGAAGAAATTCTCCCAACGTCGTTATAAACTTGAATACACCGGTATTCAGCTTTCCTGTCCACGTAAACTGTCCGTTGTCCGTGCGCTCCATAGGCGTCGCTTGATCAGCGCTCCATCCGTTAGGGGCAGCTTCTCCGATGAGGTAAAGCGTCGGAGTAACCGGTTGATAAGTAGTCACATCCAGCGCAACTGTGGCACGCTGCTCCTTTTCCTCCATTCCGGCAACGGTAGCGGTAATGCGTGCTTCCAGCGATACTTTTTCGGCATAGCCGACGCCTAGCTGCGTGTTCAGAAACTGATTGAGTTCTTCCGTTTTCTTCGTCCACTGATAAGTTCCCGTTCCTAAATCTACGGAATAGGCACGGGCGAAGTCGGTTCCCGCCTTGGCTATTTCCAGTGTATAAGAAATACGGTTTCCGCTTCCGTAGTTCGTTCCCGTAGTCCATGAAAGCGTTAACGCCTCCTGACTGTGATTCTTTTCGTTCAATACGATCTCCTGCTGATTCACCGTAAGAGTCAGCGTATCATGTCCCTTGTCCGTCTCCATATAATCCTCGGCGCAGGAAACCATCGCTCCGCCGATGAAAAGAGAGCACAACATCTGATATATATATTTCTTCATCATATGATCTGTCTAAATGAATGATTGTAAAAGCGATTAATAACCGGGATTCTGAGTCATCAGATTGTTAGAGTCCATCTCTGTCTGCGGGATGGGCAGCAGCAGACGTTCCTTCGTCACCTGATTCTTGCCGATGGATTTCAGGAACTCAATCGCATAGTTACCATTATTGATGCGAATCATATCAAACCAGCGATGTCCCTCAAAAGCAAGTTCCATCCGGCGTTCGTGAATAATCTTTTCCCGCATTGTTTCCTGATTCAAGGTAGTCGGTACATCCGCCAGTCCGGCACGATGACGGACGATATTCAGAGGTGCGGCAGCCTGGTCGGGATGTCCCAGTTCGTTCAGGGCTTCCGCCTTCTTCAACAGGACATCCGCATAACGGTATACCACGAAGTTATTCGGGTTGGTATTATATTCCGGCGAAACGGTCTTCGACACAAGGAACTTCCGGACGTTGTAACCTGTACCCGACCATGAACGTCTGTATTCCATGCCGTCGAAAGCAGGACAGCCTTGATATAACACGGTCACATCTTTGCGCAAATCGCCCGCTTCGTACTCTTTGATAAATTCTTCCGTAGGCAGATTCCATCCGTAAGCGCCTGCCACCATACCGGAGTTGCGGGGTCCCATGAAGGTCGACAGCCAGGAAGACTGGTTGTCCCCTCCCCAGAAATCGTATTCCGTACTGCCGGAGTATTGTACTTCAAAAAGGGATTCCGCACCGTTATTGATCGTAGCATCGAAATTATCGGCATACTTGCACTGAGACAAATCATATCCCATCGCAGTAATCTGGTCGCACAACGTAACAACTTCACTGTAATAGTCCCGATGGTTGGGCGCCAGCGTCAGGTAAATATCTGCCAGCATAGCCATCGCCGCCTCTTTGCAGGCACGTCCCTTGTCATTTTCTCCGTAACTGCTCTTTGGGGGAAGCATATCCACCGCATTCTTACAGTCCGATAGAATCTGCGCATATACCTCATCCACCGTATTGCGGGCAATATCCGTCGACTGTCCCGGCTCAAAGGGCTGTAGCCGCAAAGGTACGCCACCATAAAGGCGGACGAGGATATAGTAGTAATGAGCACGCAGGAAATATGCCTCACCCATGCAACGGTCTTTTATCTCATCGGAGATGGCAGCCGAAGGCAGATTGGAAAGCACGATATTACAACGTCCGATGCCTACCCACGGAGAACGCCATACGTACAGGGCAAAACCGTTGTCGCTCTGCGCTATAAAGTTAGCCGCCTGAACAGTTTCCAGTCCGTCGGTTCCTCCTCCGGCACCTACCTCGCTGTTGCCGGCAAGGATGTCGAGGCTCCACAGGCGCTGATTATACATATTGGACGACTGCAACGTCTTATAGCAGGCAGTAGTCAGTGCTACGGCAATCTCATTGGTCACTTCCGATTCGGGGTCCACACCGTATTTGGGGTACTTATCCAGAAAATCACTGCACGATGTCAAGGCAAGTACGGCAAGTATCATTATAAAAGTCAGTTTCTTTTTCATTTTCTTCCTCCTGATTTAAAAGTTAAAGTTCAAGCCCATACTGAATGTACGCGAGATAGGGTAACGGCTGCTGTCTATACCGTTGACATCCACCTCGGGGTCGAAGCCCGAATATCCGGTGATAGTCGCCACATTCTCGCAAGAGAAGGAGATACGGGCGTTTTCCAGTTGAATCTTTTGCAACCACTTTTTAGGCAGTGTATACGAAAGGGTGATATTTTTCAGACGGAGATACGAGCC
>OGTL01002299.1_pt1 | contig 14697 bp, 15 predicted proteins | sample 1553601 | NCBI WGS metagenome assembly OGTL01 (sample SAMEA2580112, study PRJEB22360) | human gut metagenome | biome: human gut; feature: human-associated habitat; material: faeces | place: Denmark | collected 2008/2010 | reverse complement strand
CCTGCCACTTTTATTAGCTGTATTTTCATATGATACTTTTCACTACTTTACGTCTGCTATTATCTGTTCCAGGCTTCTCAATGCGCCCTGCTCTTTTTCATCTGACAAGTAGCTGTCTAACTCGTCCTTTGAAAATTGCCGAATCTGATAGAAATACTGCTGTGTGCAGCTATAACTTATAACACAGGCATCTGCATCTGTCACAAAGATATAATTTACAATTCCTGTTCCAAGCATCTGCTTTTCATTTCGCATATATTCGATCTGTTTTGCAGTCCACACAGCATTTTCTCCCATATATGCATGCGCAATCTTCTCTGCATCCAAAGAAAGTCCCTGGTACTGTGCTGCATTTTCCGCTATTTCTTTGGAATAATTTGAACCAGTGTCTTTTTCTGCTGAAACAGTCTTTATTTCTCCATTCTGCAGATTTACAGATGCCATATAGGAAATACCTGCCGCTTCATCCCGATAAGTAATATGATCTGTTGTAAATGTCTCTCCATTTCCGTCTAATGCCTGATCATGTTCTGTTTCGACTGCAAGCGTATCCGTATCAATCCGATATAACTGTTCCAACAAAGTAGATGCTTTTTCTAACGCTTCCTTTTGGGAAATTTCTGTCACATCATCTGCTGAAGCATTGGCTACATCTGCATCTTTTTGTCCCTGTGCTGTCACACTGTAATCCCGCTTTGCATAAAAATCAATCAGTTCCAACATCTGCTCATCATTCAATGCTTTCTCCGGCAGATAAAAGGTACTGTTCTGAGCAAAAAAACAAATCTGATCTGATACAATTTCAGATTTATCCGAAATCTGCAAAATACTTCCATCTGGGAATAAACCTTCTGTCTGATATTTCTCTGCCAGTTCATTCAGCCGCTTTTGCTCCTTTTGTGATAACTCTCTGGAAAATGTATCTGCATCCGCTTTGGCAGCATCCGTCCATAAAGCTTCCTGCTCCTTTTCAGAGGTCTGCTCCGCACGCTGTTTTGCATAATTCATTCCAGCACGCACGCCACCAGCACCACAAACTCCAACGCATAATACAACGCAAGCTGCTGCAATCAGTTTCTTTTTTCTCTGTTTTTTCTTATTCATATGCATTTCCCCTTCACAACATTTTTTGATTTGCTCCTGTACCATTGCCTGGTAATCTTCCGGTAAAATCACCGGATGCTCCTTTACATGCTCCCGAATCTTTCGATCCATTTTCTCATCAGATAACATGTCCACGCTCCTTTCCGTCCTCTATCCATTTTGCCAGTTGTTTTCTCCCGGATGAGAGCCTTGTTTTTGTCGTTCCTTCCGGAATATCTAACAGTGTACTGATCTCCCTTACCGAAAATCCCTCATAATAATAGAGAACCATGACAACGCGCACATTTTCCGGCAGTTCCAGAATTACTGACCATAAATGGTCTTCCGCTGTTTCTGGTTCCTGCTCGTATTGTTCCGGATCAGCGAAAAGAACAACTTTCTGTCGTTTCGTGATTGCCGAACGGGATACATTGATCAGAATCTTCATCAGCCAGGATCTTGCACTTGTACGTTTTTTAAGACTTGTCCTGTTTTCAAATGCACGCACGATACATTCACTCACTGCATCCTGAGCATCTGCCTGATTTTTCAGTATGGAACAAGCCAAGACATACATTTCCTTTTGATTTTCCAAGATCAGCTTCGATAATTCTTCCTTATTCATTACACTCATATAAGTTCGTCCACCAATTCTCTATCATTTTCCGTTACATATATAAGACAGTTGAAACCTGCAAATGGTTTTCTAAAATTTACATCAAGTCGAATATGCATGTTATCTGCATTTTTTTATAAAGAAAAATCGCAGAGAGCAAAACCCTCTGCAATAATCAATCTCATTATTTTCATCCTCTCCTTGCTAAATCTGCTGTTTTATACTATTTACATCCAATTTTCCATTTTCCATCTCATACACTTCATCACACAAAACTTGAATATCCTCTGCATTATGACTTGCGATCACAATCGTTTTATGATCATTCTTCATGGATAGTAATAACTGTCGAATTTCTTCTACACCATTTATAATCACACCTGCATCTGGAAGATAATCCACATCTTTTCCGATCACTTTTTCATCAGCTAACACGATTCCTGATGTTGGGTGAATAAATCCACAGACACATTTCATCAACATTGTCTTTCCACTTCCATTGTTTCCCACCAGACCATAGATTTTCCCTTCCTGCAGTTTCAAGGAAACATGATCCAAAATCTGTCGTTTATTCAAATTTAATGAAACATCTTTTATATCAATCATACTTATCCCCTTCCTGCCTGATATTTTTTGCTCAAAACTATACATAATACAATCAATACGGCACAACTCCCAGACAAGCACACATATGATCCCCAAATTGGAAATATCTGCTCACTCAAATACTTCTCATAATGTAACCATGGAATCGCATGTGCCATAGGAAACAGCCACATCAGCCATGAATCTGCTGAGTTTCTCCCATGATGTAATGACCGCTCCATCGGTGTTATGCCAGAACATATAGCTTTCTTCCCCATCTTCATCCCAACCGTTGGTTGCATAGTCACAATATCGGTCAAGCACTTCCTTAAAGAGCTCCCGGCCCACAGCATCCATATCAGTTCCGGAAGCAGTACCCTCTCCATCGTTCTCCCGCTCCCCGGACGGATCTGTTCCGGCCTCCGGTGTATCTTCGCTATAATCAGAGGAAGGCTCCATCTCATCCACACTGCTGCCCTGTTCACTGGAAACTGAGTTGTCAGTTTGCAACGGCTTTTTTGTTCCGCATCCGGCGATTATGGCAACTGAAACACTTATAGTCAGCAAAGCAGTTATTATTTGTTTTCGCATGTTTTTTCTCCACACATTTTTTCTTTTTTTTAATTCTTTGAAACAGCTGTATTTATTGTAACACGTTGGAAATGCTATACCTATATGATTTTGCGATATCGACCGGGCAAATAGAAAGTGATGGTATGTGAAAATCTCCGTCCGAACCGTCCGAAAGAAAATTCACAAAAGGCATAGAACATCAGTTCTCTTTTATGCTATAATATGGACATCAAATGGTGACAACATTATAACAAAGAAGGACTGACCAGAAAGGAGCAACGATGCGATGGAAAAACAAAGTGTATTTATAGCAATCGATTTGAAATCATTCTATGCTTCTGTGGAATGCCGGGAACGCGGCCGTGACCCGTTGACCACAAATCTGGTTGTTGCCGATAAAAGCCGGACGGAAAAGACCATCTGCCTTGCCGTGTCGCCATCCCTGAAAAGCTTTGGTATCCCGGGACGTGCCAGACTATTTGAAGTCGTGCAGAAAGTCCGGGAAGTAAATGCAAAACGTCGGTATTATGCACCCCGACACCAGTTCGCTGGTTCATCGGATGATATCACCAAGCTGAATGCCGACCCATCTCTGGAGCTGGATTATATTGTTGCTCCGCCGCAGATGGCTTTATATATGGATTACAGTACAAGGATTTACAACGTCTATCTGAAGTATATTGCTCCGGAGGATATCCACACCTATTCCATTGATGAAGTATTCATCGATGCTACCCATTATCTAACCACTTACCACATGACCGCGCATGAACTGGCAATGACCATGATACATGACGTGTTGAAAGAAACCGGTATCACCGCTACTGCCGGTATCGGGACAAATCTGTATCTATGCAAGATTGCGATGGATATTGTGGCAAAACATATTGAACCGGATGCAGATGGCGTCCGTATTGCAGAACTGGATGAACTATCATATCGGAAGCAGCTGTGGGGGCACCGGCCGCTCACTGATTTTTGGCGGGTTGGGCGTGGCTATGCAAAGAAACTGGAATCCTATGGCCTTTACACCATGGGTGATATCGCCAGATGCTCTATCGGTAAACCGATGGATGCATATAACGAAGACCTACTATACAAATTGTTTGGCATCAATGCCGAACTACTTATCGACCATGCCTGGGGATATGAACCCTGTCCGATGAAACTTGTGAAATCATATAAACCGGAGACCAACAGCGTCAGCTCCGGGCAGGTGCTGCACTGCCCCTGTGATTTCGAACAGACCAAACTTATTGTCAAAGAGATGGCGGACCTGATGGTGCTCGACCTGGTGGATAAAGGTGTAGTCACAGACCAGATTGTATTGACCATTGGATACGATATCGAAAACCTGACGGATCCGAACCGGCAGCGAAATTACCGCGGGGCAATTGTCACTGACCATTATGGCCGGCAAATACCAAAACATGCACACGGAACAACAAACCTGAAGAAAGCAACCTCTTCCACAATGCTCATCATGGATGCTGTTGTGGAACTCTATGACAGAATCGTAGACCCGTCGTTGCTCATCCGTAGAATCACACTTACAGCAAACAAGCTGGTGGATGAAGTGTCTGTAAAAGACAGGGAAAGTTTTGAGCAGATAGACCTGTTCACGGACTATGCTGCCAAAGAACAGAAACAGGCTGAAGAAAAAGCGGCTCTGGAACAGGAAAAGAAAATGCAGCAGGCCATGCTGGACATTAAGAAGAAATTTGGGAAAAACGCCATCTTGAAAGGAATGAATTTACAGGAAGGTGCAACCGCCCGCGACCGGAATGAACAAATTGGCGGACATAAGGCCTAGCAGCAAATGCAGGTGAATACGGATGCAGCATCGAAGTCGTTGACTAATGCCACATATCAACAGCTGCTACTATCCCACTTACAGGAAGGAAGAAATCATATGGACAATCAGGAAACACATCGGTATGACGATATCATCAATCTGCCTCACCCGACCTCAAAAACACATCCACGGATGCCACTCTACAACAGAGCGACACAGTTTTCACCGTTTGCAGCATTGACCGGACATGATGCTGCTATCGCGGAAACTGCCAGACGGACGGATGAAAAGCATCAGTTGAGTGAAGATACCATTGCTGAACTGAACGAAAAGCTGAATCTGATAGCAGAGACCATTGGTACCAAGCAGACAGTAACAATAATCTATTTTGTCCCGGATTTGAAAAAGTCAGGCGGCTCCTACGTTACCTGCACCGGCGTGGTCAGAAAAATTGATACCTATAACCATGCGCTCATCATGGAAGATAATACGATTATCGAATTGGAACAGATAAGCGATATTAAAGGCAGAATGTTTGGTTAATAGGAGTAAAAGAAAAATGAATGATGTAAACAAAAATCTTAGAGCATTTCATCTATCTATTGATGAGTTACTAAAAGCACTCGCCCATTCAGAAGATGTCAACCGGACGGTGGTCCACACATCATTGCATGCAGAATCCGGGGACATCACCCATCTGCCGAAGATGAAATTGAGACCGGAGAATATCTGGAGTTAAAGAGTTTCTTCGACAAAACCATAAAGCTTTCTATCGGTATGATTGGCCAAACCGGATATTGGATTTATAGCGACAAATCGGAAAGTTAAATATATCAATGGATTAATCGATTATATGACAGTTGAAGAATTTGATGCAATTTTTGCAGAAAATCAATAATTTTAGGGGTATACAAAAATATCAATTAAGATACTTTGTATACCCCTATTTTTTACGATTTTAATCATACATTGTTGTTGACTCCTTAAATTAGCATAATATTGATCTACTTACCTGTCTCTGGAATGGTCTGTATACTGTCATTAGTTTACAGAAAGAAAACCGCTGCCGGATTCTATCCGGTTCCATTATGGCAGTAACCACACATTCATTGAAAGGAGAATTTATCATGTTACAGATCGCACCGGAACTTTTTGACGAAGTGCTCTCCGCCTATGATTTAGGTAAAGGAACCATCACCCATACACCTTATGGCGATGGACACATCAATAACACAAACCTTGTGACAGTGACCGGGAAGGATACCCACAGATATATCCTGCAACGAATCAACACTGATATCTTTACCGATTCGAGCGCACTGATGGAAAGCAGGTTTTGTCAGCCGCCCAACCCTTAATAGCTAAGCTGACGATACTATCTCCGGAGCGCCAGTGCCCCGCTTTCCTTTGCTTGTGTCCCCTGTGTTGTCGTTGCGGCATCCTGCTTTCCACAGCCGCCAGCAAATGTGACCGTCAGGACTGCTGCCACCATAAACGCATACCATGTTCGTTTCATGTTCAACATCTTCCTTTCTGTCAAAATCTTATGTACAAAATATTTTTTAAGTTTCCATACCCATATTTCGTGGGTTGTCACGCATCACATGGACGTAACAGTATACAAGCTGTGCCGTCATGCCGCACCAGATCAGGGGTTCACAGATGATCACGCCCCAGTAACCAAGGACCGGTATGATGCAGGCGGAAAATACGATTTTTCCCACAAGTTCCATAAAACTGGAAGTCAATGGCTTCCGCTTCTCGCCCATGGCCTGTAAAACATTCCGCATATTATAAAGGATTCCAAGCACTGCATAAAACGGGGATGCCACCCGCAGATACAGGGCAGCATTCGCTAAGATCTTAACTTCCTTGCCGTTGCCTGGCATGCGATGTAAACCGCACCGAGATGATTGATCGCGCGCTGCAGGATCACCGTCCCAGAGCAGACCACTGCATTCATAATCCCCATGGATATGCCCTGGGAGAGCAGTTCCCCGTACAGATGTTTCCATGCCGCAAAGTGTCTCCGCTCCGGCACCAAGACTGCCGCATGGCGCAGAATATAAAAGATGCATAACAAAACGGATATCCCCTGTGCCACCACCGTTGCAATGGCAGCTCCCCGAATGCCCATGTCAAACTGTGTGATAAACAACAGATCCAAGAGCACATTTCCGATGGAGGAAAAGATCAAAAACAGTAACGGCATCAGACTGTTACCGATCGCACGCAGCAATCCGGCACACAGGTTATAGGCAAACATGACGCCGATGAAAATGGTCAGAACCGAGATATAGGAATAGGATTCTGCCAGGATCTCCTCCGGTGTTTTTAGCAATCGCATCATTACTGCTGAAACAGGTTCGACATCAGGATTGGTAGCGAAAAGATAAGCAGAGACTTTAGGATGGAGCCTTTGGTCATATTGACCTGTAATCCGCTCATAGTTCTCTCCAGATCCGGATCGCTGCCAGATGATGCATCCGGTCATATTTCTTCTTATTATAGTGCTGCTTATAATGTTGCTGCACGATGCTCCACCGCCTGTTTGAAATTTTCCACCTGATGCTCATAGCAGGTATCCATGAAGGTGGAATGCATCAGAAAATCTGCCGTTGCCTTGTTGTTGGCAATCGGGATATCGTAAACCTGGGCGATCCGGAGCAGTGCCTTGACATCCGGAGCATGTGGCTGCGCCGTCAGCGGATCAGAAAAGAAGATCACCATGTCGATCTGTCCTTCTACGATCTTGGCACCGACCTGCTGGTCCCCGCCAAGCGGACCACTGTTATACCCTTTGACGGATAAGCCCGCCTGCTCTGTGATCATCCGGGCAGTCGTTCCAGTCCCACACAGGTGATGTTTTTTGAGGATCTTCCGATTTTCGATGCACCATTGTAACATTTCCTGTTTTTTTCCATCATGTGCAATCAGTGCAATGTTTTTCTGTTCCCTGATCGTCATTGTCAAATACTCCATATTGTTCCTCCTTTTCTTCCTGCTGCCTTTGCTGCAGGATACGGTATTGGCTCGGTGACATTTTGAAACGTTCCTTGAACGCCCTATTAAAGGTACGCTGGCTCTCAAATCCGCTGTCCAGACAGATCTCTGTGATCGTATCATTAGTGGTTCCCAGCCGCTGGCAGGCAAACCCAAGCCTTGCATCATTCAGGTACTGGTTGAAATTCCGGTGAAAGGTTTTGGAAAAGATCCTGGATAACACATATTTGCTCACACCCAGTGCCTTTGCCATCTCCTCTAGGGAAACGGCGTGATTAAAATGTGCGGATACATAAGCGACCGTCCGGTAAATAAGGTCCTCACTTTCCACATTGCTCTTTTCTGTCAGTGTCAGTTCCTTTATGCACCTGGCAAGAATGATCTGAAGATATGCCTGTGCAATGGGGATGTCTTTTGTTGTTAAAAGTGCATCAAAAGAACGGTACACATCTTCCGGGATGACCGATGCTTTTAGCACCGGGATTTTTGGAGCCTTCTGGTTTAGCGTTTCCTCATAAGCACCCACGATAAAGGGCGGTGCATTTACAAAGACTGCCATGTTCTGTCCGGCGGAAAATACCTGGTAATGGTGGATCAGATCTGGGAAAAGTATCCCGACATCCCCGGCTTGCATGTGGTACAGTTCCTCGCCCATACCAAGCTCTAAGCTCCCGCTTTTTACCCACACCAGCTCCAGGGCATGATGCAGGTGTGGCGGCTCATGTTTTGCCTGGCGCATCACTGCCAGTATCTCATCTTTCGTATTTTTATAGGTTAAATGCATCGGTGTCTTTCCTCCCTTCCGTTTTCCATCTGCAACATTTGTCCACTGTTTGTGCTGATCTGGCACGCAGGATGTCTGGTTTCATCCTAGAATAGACTTGTAAGGAAAGGAGGTCGGAACACATGCGTAAACAGATGACATCTTATTTTGAACAACTGCTTTCATTCTATACCGCATTTTTCCTGCATGTCTACCATGCATAACCCCTGCCTGTTCTATCCAAAAAGCAAAAAACATTGCCTTTTTTTCTTTTTCAGACAATGCCGCCTGCCATCTGCGATTCATCGTGCCTGTTATTCTTCATCCGTCACGCAGTCAGATGCGATGCCTTTTTCTCTTTTTATGTTTTCCACTGTCTCTTCCACATTCATTCTGGAAAGGACAAGCATGATCAGGACCTCAAATACCAGTGGGAGCCACAGGTACATAAAGGAGAGCATCCGTAAGCTGGATGCCGGCTGTGTTGCTGCCGTACCTACATATCCGCTGATCTCCAAAAGCCATCCGACCAGTGCGGTTCCGATTCCGCCACCGATCTTGATGCCAAGGGAAGTACAGGAATACATCGTTCCATCCACACGTTTTCCCTGTGTCAGATAAGTATATTCCGAGCAGGATGCGATGAGCGCATTCATGTCTCCCTGCCATGGTCCCTGTCCCAGTGCAGCGACTGCCGTAAACAGTAACATCAACGGTACGCTTCCAAGGTAACCTGCAACGATTACCAGTGCCCTGCCTGCTACTGCCAGCATATAGCCGCGCAGGTTTAATTTGTACATGCCTTTCCATTTACCAACCAGTGTCGGCGTAAATACCAGTGCAATGATCAGCGGGATATTGACCGCCCATGCAAATACACCAAACAGGCTTTTATTCTTCAGTACCCATGTCATGTAATAGATACCGGCTCCGATCATGGCGCTGTATAACTGCTGTAAGATATAGACGCCACAGATCATCATATAAAATTTATTTTTGACCAATAACTTAAATGCCTGTACCAGTCCGTATTTTTCTTCCTTGTCTGTTACCGCACCATCGTTTAATTCCTCTTCTGGAAGTTCCTTTACGGACAGACAGGAGATCGTGTTTACCACAAAACCGATGATTGCATAAATGATTGCAACCGTTCTCCATGCGGCAGCCCCGCCGCCACATTTATCAACAAACCCAACCGTAACAGACTGGATCACAAGGCTTGTGGCAAAAGCAAAGATAAAACGGTAAGACCCCATCTGCACACGCTCTTTGGCATTTTTTGTTACCAGGGAAGTAAGCGCGGAGTATGCGATGTTGTTCGCTGTGTAAAACACACCGTTAAGCAAGGTATATGCGATGAAAAACCAGGCATATTTTGCCGTATCACCAAAGCTGGTCGGGACTGCAAATACCGCAACCAGGGTGATCGCACATCCGATATAGCCATAGAGCATCCATGGCCTTGCCTTTCCAAGCCGGGAATGTGTCTTATCGATCATCGATCCAAAGAAAATGTCTGATACACCGTCAAACAGCTTGGATGCCGCGATCAGTGTTCCGACAATGCCCGGCATCAGACCGATGGTATCCGTCAGATAGATCATGACGAAAGAGGTCAGGAAGGCATACACCACGTTTCCTGCCACATCGCCCGATCCATAGCCAATTTTGTTATACCATTTCAAATACATTTTTTCTTCCATGAAGTCCTCTCTCTTCCTATGTACCTTAGTACACCAACATAATTTTACTATCCCTTATTCAAGTCGAACGCACGTGAGACTTGGTGCGTGATTCTGGTCAGCGAAAGCTGACATATTCTTCTCAGAATCACTGCACATCCTCGCGGAGCGTTTATCTCAGTCGGAGATTGAACTCCCACTGAGAAAGATTTGTTATTACTCACCACTTGCAGAAGTGGGAGTCTCAACTCAGACTGAGATGAACGGAACCAGTGTAAACCGGAACCGGAATAATACGTTATTAAACTGATATTTTTCTAATACCTCCGGTCCACAGCTATTGGAACCGATGCCATTTTGTGCATAGTCAATGCACAGTACGGTACTGCCGGATTTTTCCAATTCATAATTATGGGCACAGCGTTCCAGCTCTTCCTGGGTATATTCGGATGCCTGGAAAGAAAATGTATCGTCTGAAACCGCAGTCAGACCGTATCTTGCGCCTTCTACCTGCACGTAATCACAATCAAAATGGCTTCCGTTCTCCTGTGGGCGGATATAATCTTCATGAAGTTCTGCTACTTTTGCCCGGAACAGTCCATGATAGGAACCCTGGTGCTTATCCCGGTAGGACTCCTGCGGTCCCATGCCAAAATATGCCACTTCTTCCATGCCTTTCTCCAAAAACAGGCGTATGCCAAACCTTGGCAGTACCGGAAACTCCGGGTCTTTCTCCATGAGCATGTCTGCATGGATCTTTCCTGTCCCGTCAATCTCCCAGAGGATCGTTCCCTCTAAGATCTTCTGTACGGTATCCGCAACCACTCCGATCCTGGCTTTGATGGAAACACCCTTTTCATTCTGTGTGATCTCCATCTGATATGCCCTGCTGTATGCACTGTCAAAATGCGCATCCTTCCAGAGTTTCTTGATATACATATCGTTATCTGTCGGAGCCCTCCAGATGTTAAGTTGCATCGGATGGTCCAGATAATCCTTACCCGCAAACCGGATCTGCTCAAACAGTCCGCTCCGTTTACTGAGCACATAGCAGAAATCACTTCCCTGCAGGGTGACTGCCGTATTGCATTCCTGTACACTGATATCCTGTCCGTTTCTGTCCTCTTCTAACCATGCAAGTTTCTGTTGGTTCCTGCCATCCTGGTTTGACAGGAGGAAGTCGTCAAATCCAAGTTCCCATCCAGTTGCCAGCAGAGGCACCTGCTTTTTCAGATAGTAGCTGATTTTCAAATATACTTTTCCTTTTGCCGGGACACTGACCGCAAGTTTTGTGCGTCCCTCGCTGTGTGGTACTACCGAAAATGGTGCCAGCGTGCCACGATCCACGGTAAGTCCGTCCTGTGTTACTTCATATCCGATCGTTACATAATCTTTCAAGTCATCAAAATCCAGATAGTTATGCAGAACAAGTTCCTGGCTTTTCTGGTCGTAGGAAACTACCCTTGCCGGGCGGTACACATTTTTATATTCCAGCAGACCGGTATGCGGGGTACGATCCGGGTATACCAGACCATCCATACAGAAATTGCCATCATGAATCTCCTCCCCATGATCCCCGCCGTAATAATAAATGGTCTTTCCATTCTCTGTTTTTCCATGTGCAACGGCGTGATCGCACCACTCCCAGACAAAGCCGCCGCACATCCGGTCAAATTTCTGGATTATCTGGAAGTAATCCTCAAAATCCCCAGGTCCGTTTCCCATGCTGTGGCAATACTCTACCAGCAGGAATGGTTTACTGGAATCTTTCTGCAAGTATTCCCGAATCTCATCCAGGGAAGGATACATGCGGCTATACAGGTCAATGTTCCCATATTCATAGATTTTCCCACTTTTCCGGTATCTGGCACTCTCATACTGTATCAGGCGGCTCGGATCAAATACTTTTGTCCATGCAAGTGCCTGTTCAAAGTTACAGCCATACGCACTTTCATTTCCCATCGACCACATCACGATAGACGGGCGGTTCTTATCCCGCTGCACCATCAACTGCACGCGATCTACAATGGAAGTTTCCCACATCGGATCATCCGCGATCTGTTCATTCCAGCGGTCAAACCGGTTCTCGTCGGTATCCACTTTCCGGTACAGCATGACCGGTCCATGTGCTTCAATGTCTGCTTCATCAATGACCATGAATCCGTATTTGTCACACATCTGGTAAAAGAACGGTGCGTTCGGATAATGACTGGAGCGGATTGCATTGAAATTGTGCTGTTTCATCAGCATCAAATCCTGTCTAATTTGCTCCACACTGATGGTAAATCCTGTGATTGGATCGGAATCATGACGGTTTACCCCGCGGAACTTAATCTTCTGTCCGTTAAAGTAAACACATTTATCCCTGACTTCAATCTGACGAAGACCGATATGATCCACAATGGTCTCTGCTTTGGTCCGGATGATCAGTGTATACAGATACGGATTTTCCGTATTCCAGAGCACCGGGTGGCAGATCTCAAAATCAAGTGTTCCATCCTCACTGATCTCCCCTTGTGCGATACGGGCACCTTCCCGGTTTTCGATCACAACCTCTGTATCTACCGGAGCGTTAAAATCAAAAGCAACCGTTACATCTGCATGGTCTGCTCCAAGTCCGGTCGTTACATGGTAATCCCATACCACATGCTCCGGCCGTTTCAAAAGATACACATCCCGAAAAATACCGCTCATCCGGAATTTATCCTGATCTTCAAGATAAGAACCGTCACACCATTTCAGCACCAGAACTGCCAGGGTATTTTCCCCTTCTTTCAGGAAATCCGTCACATCAAATTCAGATGTCATGTGGGATACCTGACTGTAACCTAAGTATCTGTCATTGAGCCAGACATAGAAACAACTGTCCACGCCTTCAAAATTCAAGTATGCCATCGGTGCCTGTTCATCTGTATGATAGGTAAAAATCTCAACATAGGCGCCGCATGGGATATCCTGTGGGACATATGGAGGATCAAACGGAAATGGATAACGGATATTGGTATATTGTGGTACATCATGTCCGAACAACTGCCAGGCATGTAATACATCCAGATCTTCAAATCCTGACGTATCATATCCTGTCTCAAAAAAGCGGTCCTTTACGTCATAAATGCTTTCAAAATACTGGAACTTCCAGTTTTTATCCAGTAACTGAAAACGGTCAGATGTTTCCCTGTGTTCAATCAGATCATCCATCTTTTTGGATGCAGGGATATAATAAGCCCTTGCCGGCATGGTGTTGTCATGTAAGATTTCCAAATCTTCATAATAGCGTGGTACAATCATTTCCTTCTCCTCCTCATATGTATCATTTTGTACATCTGCTGTTTCGTCTGTTTTTCCCTATTATGGAAAAACATGTTGTCGTTCCTTGTTTTTGCTGACTACATTCTAAATATTCCTGCAAGAAATGTCTATAAACAGAATTAGACAGAATATGCACAAAATGATACAATGGAAAAAAGGAGGGATTTCCCATGTATATCAATAGCGGCTACCTGAACAATTCCCATCTGGATTTTAAAGACCGGACACGTCCCCTGATTGTCGGAAGCTGTGGCACCTACCGGCTCTCCAGCCATCCAAAAATGCCAACTTACCGCCCCAAAGGACGAAAAGATTTCCAAATCATTTATATTGCTTCCGGACTGGTGCATTTTCATTTTGACAAACCAGAAAACGAGACCATCGTCTCTGCTGGGAACATCGTACTCTACCGTCCCGCGGAACTGCAAAAGTATGAGTTTTATGGAAAAGACAAAACAGAAGTTTACTGGGTACACTTTACCGGCAGCGAAGTAAAAAATATCCTACGTAAAAATGGATTTACCGATAAAGAACGGATCTTCCCGGTCGGGACATCCTTAGAGTATGAGCGCGCCTTTAAGCACATAATCTTAGAATTACAGAAATGCGATGCAGATTACCAGGAAATGCTGACGCTGTTATTATGCCACCTGCTCATCATCTTCCACCGGGCAATGCTCCAGGAGCATACCCTGAAAAACGAATTTCTGGATCGGCAGATGGATACTGCTGCCTCTTACTTTAACCAGAATTACAACCATGAGATTAATATTGATGCCTATGCTTCTTCCCTTGGCATGAGTGTCAGTTGGTTCATCCGCAATTTCAAAAAGTATACCGGTGAAACACCAGTGCAGTTCATTACTTCGCTTCGGATGACCAACGCACAGGTACTGTTAGAAAATACAACTTACTCCATCAATGAGATTGCACGCATTGTCGGATACAACAACGCCCTGTATTTCAGCCGGATCTTTCATAAGCAGAAAGGTTGCTCCCCTTCCCAGTACCGCACAAGAAGTCATGAAACTTAACCGGACGCGAAAAATCGGATGACGGGATATGCTCCCTCATCCGATTTTAACCTTACCGCTTTATTCCACTGTGCTCCCAGCATCTTCTGTTTCTGCCAAAAGCTCTCTTTTATATTTATAAAACGTATTTCTGGCGATCTGTAAGATTTCCATACATTCCTTATCTGACATGTTGCCGGAAAAGCACTTCGACATCTTTATGATCCGGTTCTTCATTTCCACAGATTCCCTGCCGGATTTTGCAATGGCGGCAG
>OGTL01002288.1_pt1 | contig 14743 bp, 10 predicted proteins | sample 1553601 | NCBI WGS metagenome assembly OGTL01 (sample SAMEA2580112, study PRJEB22360) | human gut metagenome | biome: human gut; feature: human-associated habitat; material: faeces | place: Denmark | collected 2008/2010 | reverse complement strand
CCGCCGCCATAATGGCTGTCACGGCTTTTTCCGATGGCGTCGATCTCATCAATAAAAATAATACACGGTGCCTGTTTCTGTGCTTCTTTGAACAGATCACGCACGCGGGATGCACCCACACCGACAAACATTTCTACAAAGTCAGAACCTGCCAGTGAGAAAAACGGTACTCCTGCCTCACCTGCAACCGCTTTTGCCAGTAACGTCTTACCCGTTCCCGGAGGGCCTACTAATAAGGCTCCTTTCGGAAGCTTCGCACCGATGGCAGTATATTTCTGTGGATTATGCAGGAAATCTACCACTTCCTGCAAAGATTCTTTTGCCTCATCCTGTCCGGCTACATCCTTAAAGGTAACACCGGTAGATTTCTCCACATACATCTTGGCATTGCTCTTGCCGACACCCATGACGCCGCCTCCGCCGCCCATCCGTTTCATGGCAGCACCAAGCAGGATCCACACGATGGCGATCGGGATTACAAAGCTAAGAATCTGATAAATCCATGCGGATGTAGTCTGGTTCTTTCCGGTATAATCTACATTGTACTGATCCAGCATTTCATACATACGGTCATCTTTCAGATTAACCGTATAATAGGTCACCTGATACAGGCTCTTTTTGTCCTCTACCGGCTGGATCTGAATCTCACTATTTGTGATGACAACACTTTTTACCTGATTATTCTTGACCATCTTCTGGAATTCGCTGTATGTGATCTCCTGATTGGTAAGGCTTCCTATTCCATTGGTAATCATTGTAACAAGCAACAGCACTACAACGGTTGCGATCACGAACCAGAGCATATTCTGTCCGTTCCTGCGTCCATTATTGTTATTGCCGCCCCTGTTGTTTCCTCTGTTTTCGTCCATACTAATCTCTCATTCCTGTGTATCACAGCAGTCAACCTATTCTTCGCTTTCCCCTTCACTGACTGTAACGACACACAATCCTTTCTCTTGGTTTCCCCTATGTCAGATCCAGCCATTCTGAAACTCATTTCATTCCGAACTCAATCTGCATTGTTTTATTATATGGTTATTTTGTATAGAAATCAATAATCTAATCGTGAACTTTTCCTGATTTTTATAAAATCTTTATAAAAGAACCCCCGGATATTTCTGTTTCATCCGAGGGTTCTTTTGATTTTTAATCACAGGATTTCTTCTTTTCCTGTTCGTTTTATTATTTATTTTTGTATTCGATGGCTGCCTCCACAAATCCTTTGAATAACGGATGTGGACGATTCGGTCTGGATTTCAATTCCGGATGTGCCTGGGTAGCCACAAACCACGGATGAGCCGGAATCTCGATCATCTCGATGATTCTTCCATCCGGAGAAAGTCCGCTGAGTTTCATGCCATTCTCTGTCAGGATTGCACGGTAATCATTATTTACCTCATACCGGTGACGATGACGCTCATGGATCGTCTCTGTGCCGTATAACTCATAGGCTTTGCTGTCTTTGGCAAGTACACAAGGATATGAACCGAGACGCAGGGTACCTCCGATATCCTCCACACCATTCTGATCCGGCATCAGAGCGATAACCGGTGCTGTTGTGTTCGGATCCAGCTCAATACTGTGTGCATCTTCCAGACCGCAGATATGACGTGCATACTCAACGATGGAAAGCTGCATACCAAGGCAGAGGCCAAGGAACGGTACATTATTTTCACGTGCATATTTAATAGCTGTGATCTTGCCGTCGATTCCACGGTCACCGAATCCACCCGGAACAAGAATTCCCTGTACATCACCAAGCACTTCTGCTACGTTGTCCTCGTTCAGTTCCTCAGAATCAACCCATTTGATATTTACAGTAGCATGCTGGAAGATTCCACCATGTTTTAAAGCCTCTACAACAGAGATATATGCATCATGAAGCTGGATATATTTTCCAACCAGTGCGATTTCTACTTCTTTATTCGGATTACGCAGTGCCTGTACCATATCGATCCAGTCTGTCAGATCCGGTTCCGGACAATCCAGTTTCAGACATTCACATGCAACCTGGGCAAGATTCTCTTTTTCCATTGCAAGCGGTGCTTCATATAAGTATTCTACATCCAGGTTCTGCAGCACGCATTTCTTCGGTACATTACAGAACAATGCAATCTTGTCACGGATCTGGCGGTCCAGTTCATGCTCGGTACGGCATACGATAATATCTGGCTGGATACCCATTCCCTGAAGTTCTTTTACGCTTGCCTGGGTAGGTTTTGTCTTCAATTCTCCGGAAGCAGACAGATATGGAATCAGTGTAACATGGATCAGGATTGCATTATCGTGTCCCACTTCATGCTGGAACTGACGGATTGCCTCCAGGAACGGCTGACTTTCGATATCACCAACAGTTCCACCCACTTCAATAATAGCGATCTGTGTCTCTTCTGTTGTAAAATCACGGAAGAAACGGCTCTTGATCTCATTTGTGATGTGCGGGATTACCTGCACAGTTCCTCCGCCATAATCACCGCGGCGCTCTTTCTGTAATACGGACCAGTACACCTTTCCGGTTGTCACATTTGAGCTTTTGCTCAGATTTTCATCGATAAAACGCTCATAGTGTCCCAGATCCAGATCTGTCTCAGCACCATCTTCTGTTACGAAGACCTCCCCATGCTGAATCGGGTTCATAGTTCCCGGGTCAATATTGATATAAGGGTCAAATTTCTGCATGGTCACTTTGTAGCCGCGTGCTTTCAGCAGACGTCCAAGTGATGCGGCAGTGATTCCCTTTCCAAGTCCGGATACTACTCCGCCGGTAACAAATACATATTTTACTGCCATTGTTTCTTCCTCCTGTGTTTATTTTTTATCCCCAGTGCGGGGTTTTATTCTACTGATATCATGGTGTTTTCGCAGCCCGGTCTTTCTCTTTTCCTTTTTAGGGAATAACATTTCCAAGCAGCGATAAATTTACATACAGATTTCATTATACAACCTCCGTGGAAAGAAATCTACTTTTTTTTCTTTCGACAGACATATTTTTTCTTCCGCATTGTTTCACGCAAATGCGATCATCATGATAAGAGGAACCGTGATCACACTAAACAACGTTGTCATAAACACCGATCGCCCCGCCGCTGCCGTATTGGTGCCATATTGTTCCGTAATCATGGACTGTGCGGAAGAAACCGGCAATGCTGCCGTCAGGATCAGCACATTTTTCAATGTCTCGTCCAGATCTATCGGAAGCAGTCGCAGAAATCCTATCATAAGCAATGGAAATATCAGCAGTCTGGTCAGCGTCAGAAACAACATTTTCCAATCCTGAAAAACTGCTTTCATCGGAAGCCTTGAGATAGACAGCCCCACCACCAGCATGGATAATCCACTGGTAATATTGGACAGATACGCCAGCAGCTGTCCCAACACATCCGGAACAGGGATCTGCAGGATACAAACTACCAGCCCAAGCAATACAGCTATATTGATATTGTTCCATATCATTTTCCGGATATTCAGCTTCTCTTTCATCGGATATTTCCAGGTCAGAAGTTTAACTCCCACAGAGAAGATCAGAAAATTTCCTACCACATTGCCAAGAGCCATCAAAAACATGCCTTTGCCGCCAAATACGGACAATGCCAGCGGAATGCCCATAAATCCATTATTTGAAAACAGCATACTGTAGATCCAGACGCCCTGATCCAGATCCTGCACCTTTACCGCATGAATCAGAATCAGACCCACCAACAAAGCACACAAATGCAAAAGAATAATAAAAAGAAATGTCTGTACGCCATAGGATACCAGCTGTGAACGTTCCTGATCAATGATCGAGCAAAAAACAGTGACCGGCATAGTAACCTGCAATACCAATGCAGACAAGTCCGGTATACTTTCTTTATGAATGATATTTCTTTTTCCTAATATAAATCCCAGCACGATCAAAGCGAACAACAAAAATACACTTGTGGCCACAACAGACATAATGATTCCTCTTTTACTTATCTTGTGTCAATTTTTTTACTCTGTATCTACTCGTCAAACTCCACGATCACGTAGTAGCCTTTGGGTGTCTCTTTGACTTCCACGACAGTACCTTCCCGTGTTTTTAACCGCTCACGAAATTCGTAGTTGGCAGACATGGCATAGGCTTTTCCCAATGTATAATACCAGGAATTTGGCAGTTTGCTCTCGGTTACCGGAAGGACATCTCCCACTTCCAGCAGACCTGTCCGCTCCATTTTAAATTCCATTCTCCGCATAGTGCCTAATCTTCTTCCTTATAATCTACGTCAATGATATCATCTTCCGGGTTATGGCAGCTTTTATAGGCTCTTCCGGCACGGCCATTCAGCCACAGTCCGCTGATGCCATCATAGATCAGGATAAGTCCGACTGCCATCATACCGATTTCCAATGCCAGCCAGGTATGCAGCATCAGGATCACACCGATAATAATGGTTGCGATTGCCACCAGAAGTCCGATCCACCAACGCGGGCTGCTTGCTTTCTTCACTTCGAGACAGAACACCAGATCTTTAAATCCGTGATATGCCAGCATCACACCGATCAGAATCGGGATCAATGATACGAATACACCCGGACGTGCAAGGATCCAGATACCAATGACCACGCATACGACAGCCGGAAGCATACGCACGGACCGGCCCAGCATTTCACGAATCCGAATTCCCTGAACCAACAGAACGATTCCTGCTGCCAGCAACACCAAACCGGCAATGCGGCACAACGTCACCAGAATGGTTCCCGGCCAGATGCAGAACATCACACCAAACACAATACAGATGATGGATGTGATCATAGACTCTTTTTTGATTTTTTGAAATAAATCAGACATTTTGTACTCCTTCCAGTCTAATGTACACTCAGATTTTTTAAACAAATGATTATTTCCGGCAATTTATTCTGCCTGAATATCAGCCAGCTGCGCATTTGTCACAGCAACCAGATCCTGTGGTTTCATTTTTAAAGTAAGACCGATGCGACCGCCGCTCACATAGATTTCTGCAAAATTTTTCGCACTCTCGTCAATCACCGTCGGAAACATTTTTTTCATACCAAGCGGTGAACATCCACCCCGGACATATCCGGTAATTTTTGTGATATCTTTCACATGGATCATTTCCACAGATTTTTCACCCACGGAGCGCGCCGCCTTTTTCAGATCCACCTCACACGCAATCGGAATTACAAACACATAGTATTGTTTGCTTTTTCCCTGCATGACCAGCGTCTTGTAAGAAGCATCCACCGGTGCACCGGTGAGCTCTGCGCAATGCATTCCATCAATAAAGGTATCCACTTCATAGGTCAGTGCTTCGTATGCAATTTTCTTTTTATCCAGCATACGCATAGCATTTGTTTTTGCTTCTTTTCCCAAACCAATTCCTTCTTTCTGTAAAAGATACAGAAGCATTCTGATATCTTGTTTTATTTTTTTAAACAATTTTGCTTATCATTTTTCATCCAGTAATTCTTCGTCACCGATCTCTACTGTTTTCACTTCCCTGCGGAACAGAATATCATAAAGTACTGGTACTACGAACAAGGTCATCAATGTTGCATACAGCAGACCGCCGATCACAACAATAGCCATCCCGCGACTCATCTCTGCTGCGGCATCTGTACTGAATACCATGGTACACATTGCCAGTACCGTTGTCAACATGGTCATCAGGATCGGGCGCATACGGGTTCTTCCGGTCTCCACTAGTGCCTCCTGTTTTTCCATACCGGCAAGCCGCAGCTGATTAGCGTAATCCACAAATACGATACCATTGTTTACGACAACACCCGCCAGCATCAAAAATCCCATCATGGCTGTCAATGAGATCTCCTGTCTTCCGATAAACAGTCCAAGCAGACCGCCGGTAAAAGCCAGTGGAATCGTAAAGATTACGATAAACGGAGACAGCAGACTCTGGAACTGCGCCACCATGATCAGATAGATAAAAGCAATGGCCAGACCGATCATCAGGAAAATATCACTCATGGCATTCATCACTTCCGTACTTTCGCCGGCAATCTCAAGGGTATAACCATCCGGCAGTTCATAACCATCCAATTTATCCTGAAGCGTGCGGGATAATAAAGTGGTATTATATCCGTCTTCTGTTTCCGCAGTCACACTGATATATGTTTTCTGATTTTCTCTTTTTATAGAAGCAAGACCGACACCTTCCTGCATAGTTGCAAACTCACTGAGTTTATGGATCTCTGTCTCTGTCGTACCATCTGCTTTCTGTTTGTCTACGGAAAACTCGTAATCCATCAGAGCATCCACATCTACAGTATCATTCTCGTTTACAATTTTCACATCATACTGCTTACCATCCATCGTCAGTGTCGTTGCTGTCTTTTCTGTCGTGAGACTGCCTGCCAGCTCCTGATAGATCTGCGCCACTGTCAGCCCCTGTTCCATGGCTTTTTCCTTGTCAATGGTGAGCTGGATCGTCTTATCACCGCTCTCCTGTCCATTGGAAACTTTGGTAAATCCTTTCACATCAGAGACCATGTCCATGACATCATTGCTGATCTCCAGCAACTTGTCTGTATCGCTTCCATAGATATTCACAGTCAGACCGCTTGCCATATAAGAAGACAGGTCCATATTCGAAGTCGAAACACTGTAATCCTTGAACTTCAGCTCTTTGCAGATTTTTTCCAGCTGTTTTGCCACCGGGCCGTTATCCTTGGCTGTGTCTTCATCCAATAATACAAACACATTCAGATTATGTGTACCGCCGCTGCTCATCATCATGGAAGATGCGCTGCCGGAAGCACTGGAGGAACCGGAGATCATACCGACGTAAGTCACACCATCAATGGATGTCATTTTCTCCATTGCCTGATCTGCCAGTGCAAAGGTCTCCTCATCGGTTAATGTTTCATCTGCTTCCAGTGTCACGGACATCTGATCACCGCCCATCGTCGGAAACAGGATCATTCCGGTATTTACTGCCTTGTATGCACAGCCTGCCAACAGTCCAACTGCAATCAGCAGTGGTACAAATTTTTTCCGCAGACAGAAACGAAGCGCTGTTTCATATACCTTCAACACTTTATCCAGCAATTTTTGCGGTTTCGGCTCCGTATTACGCAACATGGTAGAACTCATCGCCGGAACTACAGTCAGCGCAATCAGAAGACTCGCCACCAGGCTATATGCAATGGTCAGTGCCAGATCCACAAACAGTTCCCGCACCATACCATTCACAAAGATAATCGGTAAAAATACACAGATGGTCGTCAATGTAGAAGATGCAATGGCACCAGCCACCTGTTTTGCTCCCATGACCGCCGCTCTCGCAGATGATACGCCCAATCCACGCAGACGGTAAATATTTTCGATCACAACAATGGAGTTATCCACCAGCATACCGATTCCAAGAGCCAGTCCGGACAATGAGATCAGATTCAGTGTCACACCGCTGAAGTACATCAGTACGATTGCCACCAGAACACTCAGCGGAATGCTGAAAGCGACCACAATCGTCGGTTTGACGGAACGCAGAAAAATTGCAAGCACAATAATTGCCAGCACCGCACCCATGATCAGATTAGACAGTACATTATTCACGATCAGATCGATATAATCGCCCTGATCCATCAGACTTGTAATATGCAGTCCGTCATGATCCTGTTCCAGCTGACGGATAGCTGCGCCACAGGTATCCGATACATCCGCAGTTCCCGCTGTACTGGATTTTGAAATAGAAAGAACGATTCCATCCCGTCCATTTACTTTTGCATAAGCATCTCCGGAATTATCGATCCAGGTCACATCTGCCACATCAGACACCCGGATATCTCCGATTCCATCGATATTGCATAATACCGAGGATTCCAGTTCTCCATCAGAAGCGTACTCATCACCGACTTTCAGCAGATACTGATCCTCTCCCTGATAAATATAGCCTGCCGGCATTGCAAAATTCTGCGCTGCCAGCAATTGGGATAAGGTATCCAGACTCAGCAGTGTATCCAGATTTGCGTTTTTCAGTGCCGTATCTCTTCCCTGCTCATAGGAAGACTGAGCATCCGCCAGCTGTTCTTCACTGTTGCTGAGGGCCGCCTGACCATCCGCAATCTGTGCCGCGCCGGTACTGAAACCAACCGCAGCGGAAATCTTGCCGGATTCCAGTGCTTCGTAATTATCTGTAGCTGCTTTGACCTGTTCATTCACCTGATCCGCAATCGCCTGTGCCGCCTGGATCTCAACAGCCAGATTGGCAAGTTCTGTATCAATCTGCGGCAGCCGGGTATTCACGATCTGATCCAGTTGTTTCAGGTTATCCGTGGTCAGTGATGCTGCTGCATCCGACTGACCGATCTGTTTCATAAATGCAGTCAGAGCTTCCAGTTTCTTTGGACTTTTCAAGGCATCCGAAATATCTGCCGGATAGGCAGAAGCATCCATGCCATAACCGGATGCCATATTTCGAACAGACGCAAAGCTTTCGTTGATCTGCTCATACTGTGCCTCAATCCCGGCATCGGTATACGCTTTTTTCTCTGTTTCCAGTGCCAGTTTGGATGCCTGAAGCCCTGCTAACTGTGCATTATATGCAGACTGTGTCGCTACGGCTGCATCCACCGCTTTGCTGGTCTGCGCCAGTTCACTGGCAGTAGAACTCTGCTGATCCTGCAACGCTTTTTGTGAACTCTCCAGCTGGGATTTTGCACTGTTCAACTGACTCTTTGCATCATCAATCTGCGCTTTTGCATCCGCCAGCTGTTCATCCACATAGCCCGCCAGCCGGTCATTCACTGCATCGATTTTTTCCTGGTTCAACCGGATTTCTACTGTTTTTTCAATCGCACCTGTGGTATTGACACTTGCTACACCATTCTGGCGTTCCATCGTCGGCACAACCGTATTTTCCACAAAATCACTGAGCTCGTAGATATCTTTTCCTTCGTAATCCACGCTGGCATAAATCACCGGCATCATGTCCATGGATACTTCCATGATCATCGGTTTACCGGCACCATCCGGCAATGTGATCAGATCCAGTGCATTGGACAGTTTGACCATGGCACTATCCATGTTCGTCTCCTCTGCAAATTCCAGCATAACCGTACAGTAATTCTCATTGGAGGTACTGGTGACATTCTCCACACCATTGACTGTTCCAAGACCGGATTCCAGAGGTTCCGTCACAGTACTTTCCACCTTGTCCGGAGATGCTCCAGGATAGGTCGTTACTACTACCACATACGGCAAAGAAAATTCCGGCAGCAGATCTGTCGACATCCTGGTAAAACTTACTACCCCCAGAATCAGACAGATTACCACCGCAACGAACACTGTGTACGGTTTCTTAACACTAAATTTTGACATTTCTTTCCTTCTTTCCAGCTCTATCTTTCCGTTTTTCATGCAAAACCGTTCTGCAAAAAAATCATCACTGATTACCTGTTTTGATGAAAGATTCTCACAGAAACAGTTATCCATTCTAACAAAATATTTTACCGTAAACTCAATTTCAGCTCAACCGCTTTGCCGGAATTTATACTTTTTTTACAAAAGCCAGTTTCTATATTGCCCATGTGATCACCAGAAAGCCGACCTGAGTAAAACGGACATTCGCAATCCGCTTTCGCTACTTGCTCATGAACGCAGTCGCTTTGCGACCTGTCAGTGGGAGCTTTTAACTCCCACTGACGTAAGCATCCCCCTTACCCACCGCTTAGTGCTCTACACACTTGAAGTGGGGGATTGCTTATTCTGCGTTCAAATAGCAAGCCGCAAAAATCATTCTTTTTTCAACAACAATTCCAATTTTTCAAATACATAATCTGCATACATCTGCTTAATCTCATGACGGTTCATTTCTGACACAACAGTCTCCAGTTCATATGTATGATTCTCCTTCCCCATCCGGATACAGAAATATACCTGTCCCTGTACACTGTCCGCATTGTTCGGATCCACATTCCCGGTCGTTCCGGTGATACCGATGGCAATGTCTGTGTGCAGTTTTTTCTGTGCAGTTTCTGCCATGGCATTCGCACATTCCCTGGAATACACACCATATTTTTCAATCACGTTTGCATCCACACCGTTCAGAATCTTTGTTTCATTCAGATAAGTAACGTATCCTCCCGGAAAAATCGCAGATGCACCTTCGGTGTCTGTGATCATGGATGCGATCAGACCGGAAGTACAACTCTCCATGGTGGAAATCGTTGTATGTGTGTCTATCAGTTTTTTTACAATATCATCTGCTCGTTTTCTTTCCTGCTCCATTTTTCTCTCCACATTTCCTTAAAAAATCTTTATTTATAAAAAATAGCATAGTTACATCGTATCTTTTTTCCTATGAATATGCAAGAAGCAAAAGCATGAAACCACTCCTGTGCAAGCACATCGTGGTTTCATGCTTTTGCCCCTGGCATCATGATATTTAAATGTTATACTCCGGTACCACGGTTTTCTCTTCGAAGAAATAATCAAAGATTTTCTTTTTGTAGTGGGCAAAGTCACTGCCACCACGGTCACGGTATGTTCCAAGTTCTACTTTGATGACATCTTTAATGCGTCCCGGTCTTGCAGACATAACCACAATACGGTCAGCCAGATATACTGCCTCTTCTATATCGTGTGTAACCATGAGCATGGTGTTATGAAACCGTTCCCGGATTTTCAGTAATTCTTCCTGTAACTCAATCTTGGTCAGTGCATCCAGTGCTCCGAATGGTTCATCCAGCAGCAGAACCTCCGGCTGACTCACCAACGATCTGGCAATGGCTGCACGCTGTGACATACCACCGGAAAGCTGACTTGGATATGCTTTTTTGAATTCACTCAATTTTACAAGCTCCAGATATTGATCCGAAAGTTTTGTTTTTTCTTCCTTGCTCAATCCCTTTAATCCAAGCTGTACATTTTTCTCAATCCTCATCCACGGAAACAGGCGGTGTTCCTGAAAAATCATGCCACGATCCATGCCTGGTCCGTTGACTTCTTTTCCATCCACAGTTACCAGACCCGTGTCGTTTTTTTCAAGTCCGGCAATGATTTTTAACAGGGTACTTTTTCCACAACCACTGTGGCCGACAATGGCAATAAATTCACCTTCCTGAACCTCCAGGTTAATATCTTTTAATACATCCACTTTCTGTCCATCGACAGTAAAACTTTTATTTACGTTCTGAATTGATAATGTCTTTCCCATTTGTGCTTACCTGCCTTTTTCCCAAGGTGTGCATAATTTTCCAATCAGTGAAATGGCCAGATCCATGATCACACCGACGACTGCGATGGCAATGATTCCGGCAAATACAACCGGATACTGCATCAGGCTTCGTGCATCGTTGATACGAAAACCGATACCGGATGTGGCTGCGATCATCTCTGCACCGACCACTGCCATCCAGGATACACTCAGCCCCAGTTTTAATCCGACGAAAATGGACGGAAGTGCAGATGGCAGATAGATTTTTGTAAACTGCTGCCAGCAGTTCAGATGATACATTTTTCCAACTTCGATGAGCTTTGGATCCGTGCGCTCAATACCGCTGACGGTGTTGACCAGAACCGGAAAATATGCTGCCAGAAAGATAACGGCTACTTTGGATTCCTCACCGATACCAAACCAGATGATCAGGATCGGAACCCATGCGATCATCGGAATCTGACGGATTGCGGTAAATGTCAGCATAAAAAAGCGGTTTGCAAATTTATTCATTCCCATGAACACGCCAAGCAGGATACCTACCACCACTGCCAGTGCATATCCTTTTGCAATACGGCTCAAACTGATTCCAATATCTCCTGTCAGTGTACCGTTTCCAAGCTGCTCTTTTAAAGTTTCAAGAACGGTACTGATCTTGGGCAGGATCAGTGTGGACATTGCTCCGGTGGATGTGGCAAAATGCCACGCCAGCACAATAATAACCGGCAATATGATCATGTTGATGAAGATCAGCAGTTTTTGTATAAATACGTTATTTCCTTTGTACATGCTCACGTAGCCTCCTTACTGTGCGCTTTCCTGATACTCCTGCACTGCTTTTTCCAGATAGGAGGAATCAATCCAGGAATCAAAATCTACCTGATTGGTGATGATACCATTGTCAAGTTCAAACTGTTCAATGTTTTTCAAAGAAGATACATAGCGATCATCCAGACTGATGGAATAACCAAGCTGTACATCAGATACTGCTACGGATTTCACCTGCTCTAAGGTTCTTCCACTCTTCTCGGCAGACAGCTCATAAAATGCCTCCGGATCGGATATGATATCATTGGATGCTTTCAGCATTGCTTTGATGATTGCTACCGTCACATCCGAATTTGCACTGATATAATCACTTCTTCCAGTCAGGACATTTGGCTCATAGAACGTATCCGGATCTGCCTCTACACCTTTATGTAAAATGGTTGCTTTTCCCTGTTCCACCAGGCTGTCTGCCTGTCCGTATGTAACCACTGCCGCATCTACTGCTCCGGTAGAAAGACTGGACAATCCTTCCGGGATCGTGCTGTTGACAAGCTGTACGTCATCGGCAGTCAGCCCTGCTTCCTGCAACACTTTTAAAACATACATCTGCGGTGTTGCGCCACGCTGATAGGAAATGGTTTTTCCCTTTAAATCCTGCAAGGATGTGATACCGGAATCTGTGCTGACTGCCAGCTGCCATACCGAACCAAAGCTTGTCACGCTCAGTAGCTTCGTATCAATGCCGTTTGATTTTGCCATGATACCTGCAACCCCCGCATAATATGCGTAATCCAGATCTCCGGATACTAACGCCTCATGAATCGCCGGTGCTGCTCCTGTAAACGGAATCAGGTCTGCATCGTAACCCAGTGGATTCAGATATTCATCCAGATATCCTTTTTCCTCTGCCACTGCCAGTGCACCTTCTGCCCACTGATAGCCGGCACTTGGAAAACCAATGTTGACTACTTGATAACCGTCTTTTTTTGTCTCTGCTTTCGCACTTCCATCAGATGATGTGCCACTGTTTCCACAACCGCTGACCACCAGACCTAATGTAAGAACGATACCTAAAACTGCTGCAGTAATTTTTTTGCTTCTCATTTTTCTTCACTCCCTTTCCACGGAATTCTACTTTTTCAACTCTTCTCTGTTCTGCAGGCAGATTTCTTTCGATACCTGTCTGCATTGCTTATCTATTGTTTCTACCTTATTTCTTTCTTCGTAAAACAGGTAACGCTCCTATTTCTTGATCAGATCGCTTTTCTTTACGGTTGCGACGCAGAAGTTTATTTCCTCGTCCTCATCCTCGGACGCTCCACCGCCTGTCATCAGACGGGCATTCGGATCTACACCAGCAATGGTTGTCACTTTTCCAAGTCCGTTTCCTACCAAGGATCCCGGTACACGGAAGGTTTCTACATCGATTGGCTCCACGGAAATTTCTTCCGGTTTTTTCACCTGTGGAATCCACTCATACGGTACACGGTAAGCACGATATACCATGTTGTTGGTGAACTGACCGAGAATGGTATTGAAATACGGATTGATGTACTCCCATACGATCTCGTGATCCGGTGTTACCTCGATCAGGCGTCCGTCAGATCCCTCTGTGATCAGTGTATTTCCGTTTGGCAGTCTCTGTGCACTACTGATATAAGAGCTGTAAAATTTGGATGCATCTGTGAATAACAGGTTGCCTGCTTCCAATGGTGTGTACTGCCAGGTGATCTCCAGTGTGACCGGATTGAACTGTAATACTCTGGAATAATCTCTTCTCGCGTTGTTAACACCAGTCAGTGCACTAGGATTCGGGGTTCCGTAACCGCCTTCGCCACCGTTATCAAATACAAGCAGATCGCCTTCGCCCGGAAGTCCTTTCGGAATCATATGTAAATGATGCTGTCCGATGATCCAACCAAGTTTTTTGGTTGCTTCACTCTCGTTGAAATCCGGTCCCACACGCCATACAATATCGCCTGTCTCTTTGCTGATGATGGCAAGAATGTTGGAGTTACGTGCATCGATGATGACGTTGTCCGGATGGAAACGCTCATCTCCCTGATCGTACCATTTGTTCTCGCCTAACACAGACATGCTGTTAATGTGCATCCAGTCGCCACCGGCTTCGCCCTGCAGGCATGGATTACGGAACAGTGCGTTTTTTGCTGCCTCGTCAAATCCAAGCTGTTCAAAATGATCACTCGCCCGCCAGCTCCATAAAATGTTTCCTTCCCAGTCTACCTCAATGATCTTGTCATCGATCAGCCGTTTATCGGAAATGTCATGATTGTATAAATTTTCATGTGTCAGGATCAATGTATTTCCACTGTCTGTCTTCGGCTCACCGCCCGGATAATAATATCCGACGGTAGATCCTTCTCGCTGGAAATCATGATGCTGTCTGGCCATATAAACCGGATCTTTGTCGCCGTCCGCGATCAGCTCTGTTTTATCAAACTTCCATACAATATTGCCGTCCCAGTCTACCTGCACCAGATCGATCTGATCCTGATATGCTTTTTTACCGGGTCTGGTTCCTGTGGTTCCCATTACATATCCGCCCGGAAGGATTTTATTCGGAAATCCGCCAAGTCCTGCCCAGAGCTGAACTTCACGGCCGTTCATGTCGATGAGAAGTGCTCCTTTTGCGGATGGAAAAACGGTGTAGCCGTTGAATGTTTTGTCTTTATCATAAATTAATGTTCCTGTTGGAAAAATACTTGGATATCCCATGATGTTGTCTCCTGTTCTTATCTGAATTCTTTTAGTAAAGCGGACATTCGCAATCCGCTTTCGCTACTTGCTCATGAACGCAGTCG
>OGTL01002278.1_pt1 | contig 14787 bp, 18 predicted proteins | sample 1553601 | NCBI WGS metagenome assembly OGTL01 (sample SAMEA2580112, study PRJEB22360) | human gut metagenome | biome: human gut; feature: human-associated habitat; material: faeces | place: Denmark | collected 2008/2010 | reverse complement strand
AAATACACAGATATCCATGTATTCGGAAAAAAGCCAGACATGGATGCAGGATAAAGGATATTCGGCGGTCAGCGGACGTGTAAAGGATACGGCATCGGAAGCCCTGTTTAATGTTGTTATAAGCACCGGCGATAAGATTCGGATTGTGCGGTTCGGTGCAGGCGAAGACCATGAACTACAGTAAAGCTATTAAGACTATCAAATCCTGCCAAACAGAATAAAAAACCGGCAGAGTTTTAATGTATCGGATACATTAAAACTCTGCCGGGTTCAATTTATTAATTTATCAATTTTTAAAATGTGCAATAACGATTAGAGTGTTTCCGGTTCCGGATAATCGACACCGAAAGTTTCAACCGTAACCGTCTTCATAACCTGAGGATTGCGAGGTCTGTCGCTCCAGTCCGTATCGGTTTCGGCAATTTTATTTAAGACGTCAACGCCTTCTGTGAGCATGCCGAATGCCGCATACTGTCCGTCTAAGTGCGGTGCGTTTTCATGCATAATGAAAAACTGTGAACCGGCAGAATCCGGGTGCTGTGCACGCGCCATGGAAAGAACACCCTTTGTATGCTTTAAGTCATTCTGGAAACCGTTGATGTTAAATTCACCCTTGATAGAATATCCCGGACCGCCCATGCCGGAACCTTCCGGGTCGCCGCCCTGAATCATGAAATCCGGGATCACACGGTGAAATTTGAGCCCGTCATAAAATCCCCTAGACGCCAGATTCAGAAAGGAAGCCGCCGTCACGGGCGTCTTGGAAGCAAACACCGTCAGCTTGATGTCGCCCTTGGAAGTATGGATGGTGATATTTTTGTCAGTTGCCATGGGTGTATGTTAAACGCGCGGAAAGGCATGGTAAAGGCTTATTGCGTGCAGTCCCCGGGCCCCTCCGTCATTTCCCTCCAGCCACTCTTGCGCCTCTTTCCATGCCGGGAAAAAGACCGCCGCCGCGCCTACCTGTCATGATAGACCCTAATGACAGGAGGAACGGTTGATTTTCCACAAAGGAAGACCGAACCTGAATGGCATGAGCGAAGAACTGGTAGAAGAATTCATTACAGTTGAATCCATCTTTGTCCGCGGACGCAATTGTCTGGCGCTCAGGTCAAAATTTTCTCCACTGTTTACGGATTACTACCTTCACCTCATGCAGTACGGCCTGCGCAACGAAGAACTCTACGACAGCCTGCTGAAAGAACTCATGGCCTATTTCACCCTTTACATGGTCGCACGGCCCTGGGCGGAACAACATGCCTGGACAGTCAATCTCCGGACGCCTGCCGTCGCCAACTTGTTTGTCACCGGTTCTTCCCTGACGGAATCCGTCGTGGGGCGCGTCTTCACACAGGACATTAAGGAACCTGAAGAAAACACGCTGTATTCCACCCTGCTCCGCAAGGGGTTTGAACCGCAATACTCCGTCGTACCCATTCCGGGAACGTCTCCGGCCCGGTGGGTGGAGGAATTCTACAGGCAAAGCGAACAGAGAAACGCCCGCTGCATTGAGCTCCCGGATGAATGCTACACCATGGTGACGGCCCAGCCTGACGCGGATGAAGAATGGCTTGCTTCCCTCACCCGGGAGAAAATGGCCCATCTGGAAGAAGATGAAAATACCCGAGTGCTGGAAACGCGCCGGTTCCGCTTTTACTGCGGCTGCACGCTGGACCGCATCCTGCCCACGCTCAAGACCCTTCAGGACAACAAGGAAGACCTGTTCCAGGGAGAAGAGGAGCTGGAAGTCACGTGCCCCAGATGCGCCGCCATTTACCGTGTCACGAAAGAAAATCTGGAAGATTGAGACATACATGATTTCTTTCTGACAATTAGTCTTTTCGGCAACGAACTTCGTGCTTAAACTTTCCTTGTGCCGACTTGTCCGAAGTGTTTACATAATTTCCACCGCGGGGCGGAATCATTGTGCCCTCACTGCGGTTTTTCTCTGGAAAACCTGGACAAAAAATACGGCAAAGACGCCATACCCTACCGCCGCGTATGCGACAACGCCGGCGCTCTCCGGCAACAGGACCGCATGAGGCTGAATGCCCTGCTGGAGAAACTGGAACGCCGCATCCCCCCCGTTCTCCTGTCCGTCTATTTCCCCAACATCCTGGAGCCCTTTTCCCTTATTCCGCACAGTTTCTGGACGATGAACCACCTGACGGTGGATGAGGCCGGCTTCCCCAACCATCAGGGACCGCTGGATCCCCAGTGGCTCCTGGTTCTGGTGCTGGACGTGCGCACGGACACGGCCTGCTTCATGTGGGGCTATGAACTGGACCCTTATGTAGAGCCGGACCTGATCAACAAATCCATCATGAAAGCCCGCATTCCCCTGCGGGAAAGCATGCTGCTCCAGGCTGCGGGGTCCATCATGAAAAACGCCGTCCAGCTCGTAGCCAGGAAAGCGCGCTCCAAAGTCAGGCATCCCATGCGCTACGGATTAATGCCTCCCACCCCCGAGGACCGGAAAGGAGGAGGCGCATGAACCCCCTTTTGTTCCCATGCCTGCTGGCGGCGGCCATCTTTCCGGCTCCCGCCCAGGAATTACCCGCCCTGAAATGGACCAACCGCGACCAGCAATCCCTGATGAGAGGCGCGTGGTGGAATGCCAACCCTCCCTTGCTGCCCCCTGTGGATGCGGCAGCGGCTCCCTCCGACCCCATGCCGGAACCCGCCGCCAATGCAGACTCCCCCGCCGTGGATCCCATTCCGGAGGACTTTACGGACGTCAATGAATATTTCCTGCCGGACTACATCCGTACCTCCACTGGCCTGATTGACCCCCAGAAGCTTCTCGCAGAAGTGGAAAGCAATGACGTCATCGAACTTATCAAGCTCATCAAATCCCGCTACAATGTCAACCTGTTCGTCAGCATCTTCGCGGCCGGACAGAAAGTCCCCCCTTCCGTCAATGCTCCCACCATCGCCCGCCAGATATTCAGGAACAAGGAGCGCAACCTGCTGCTCCATTTCCACATGGGGGATATTAAAAGCGCCCAGATCGCACTGGATCCGGAGCTGAGCTCCCAGCTTGGGGATGCGGGACGGAGGGATCTCCTGTACCAGGTGAAGCGGGACGCCTCCCGATTCACCAATCCGCAGGACGAGCTCATTGAGGCCATGATTTCCCTGGCCAGAAGAACGGAGGCGGACATGGCATCCGCCCCCAGGCCCACCCTTCCCGCACTGGAGCCTGACAACCCTGCCAGCATCCCGGAAGCCAACATCACCATCCAGGAACCGGAGGAAACGCAAGAATCCTCCCTCCATGCCATGATGAAAGCCTGGATGACCTTCGCCCTGGCCAATGTAGCCGGCATCATCCTGCACATCTCCGCACTGGCGGCCATAGTGGTGCTCTGGCTGGTCTGGAAAAACAAGAGAGTGGTGCATCTGCTGCCGTCAGAGCCGGACAAGCGCCTGGGCGCTCCCCACGGCGCCTCCCAGAGCCGCCCCGTGAACTACTGCATGCAGGACAGCCGCGGGCCGAACTCCATCGGACGCAGGCAAATGCGCCAGCACATGCGCGACGTCTCATGACAGAATCATCCTCACCCCCCGGAATCCGCGCCTCCCTGAATGAGGCGGGAGAACTGGTACTTACCGCGGTGAACGCTCCGCCGGAAGCCGTCATCCGAATGGACGTGAATGCGGGCTCTCCCCGCATGCTCTGCACGCAGGGCCGCTATCTGGCTCCGGTGCAGGCCCCGCCCGGCGCACGCATCCGCTTCCGCCTGTTCCGGGGAAAGCGCGGCATTACAGCCCCGGAAACCTTCATCATGCCCGGACCTCCTCCCGCCCGGGCCGTACCCTCCACGCTGATTCCCTGCACCCAGGACCGGGACTTCATGATTTACGACTGGGCGTCCCGGCATGAAGCCGCATGCCGCATCGTGCGCGAAACACACCCGGACCTCCTCTTCATCGGAGACTCCATCACGCATTTCTGGGGAGGTGCGCCCGTGGATGAACCGCACCGGGACATTTTGCAAAAATCCCCGGAAACATGGAACCTGTGCACGGCGGGAATGCGGGCGGTCAATCTGGGGTTCGGCTACGACCGGGTGGAAAACGCCTTGTGGCGGCTCCGCCACGGAGAACTGGACGGTGCGGAAGACAATGCCGTTTGCGTGGTGCTCCTGGGCACGAACAACCTTGCGGAAAACACGGACGGGGAAATCCTGGAAGGCATTCGTGCCGTCTGCCGGGAAATCACCGGCAAACTGGCAAAAGCCGTCATCATCCTCCAGGGATTTTACCCGCGCAACAGCGCCCGGGAAGGTACGGCGGAACGCATTACCGGCATCAATCTCCTCCTGAACCGCCTGGCCGCGGAAGAAAATTTCATTTATACGGAACCGGGACGCGTCATGGCTAATAGCGACGGATACGTCCCGGAAGAGCTTTCCAGCGACGGACTGCACCCTTCTGCGGCCGGTTACGCACGCATCGCCGCCGTGCTGGCCCCCGTCATCAGACAGGCGGCAGAACGGAAAAAATGACGCCGGCAAGAAACCGGACCCATCTTCCAGTGTTTTTCTTCATAGAACCCTCAGCGGAACCATAACCATGAACGAACAGGACGATACAAAACTCTGGCAGATTCTGGGCCATGCCTCCCAACCTGCGCCGGGGGACGATTTTGCCCGCAAGGTCATGATGCGTATTGAAAGGGAAGAATGCGCTCCCGCCGTTCCGGTGGAATCCATTCATCACTTCAAGCGGCATTCCTTCCGCATTTGGGGAGCTGCTGCGGCGGCCCTGGTGGCTGCCGTCATCGGCATTGCAGCCCTGATGGAACCCTCTGCCCCGGAAACGGTGCCCCTTTCCATCGCTACCCTGAATATTGACGATGTGCTGGTGGAAGAAGCCGGGCTGGCTCTGGGGCAGGAAAACCTGGTAGACGCCCTCTGCGTACTGTCCTCCACGGAAACAGGCGTCATCTCCTCGGACAACATCCAGGACCTTCTTCTGTAACTCCGGGAACGGAAATACCATCCAATGCCCGTCCGGCGTCACAAGCCTCCGTGCCGGGCGTTTCCGTATTATTTTTCCCGACTGCCTTGAATCCGTATTTCAGAAACCCCGCTTTTTCCGAAAACGGAAATGTAAAGAGTCTGTATCCCGGAGGGGCAACTCATCCGGCAGGAGGAACGGGGCTACCAGCCCCTGTAGGGTCTAGCTTAATTCATACACAAGCGTAGCGATACGTTCCAAACTATTAACATATATATGGCTGGTGCTGAATGGCATCCGCCATTTTTATTGGAGATAATCGGGGATTTTTCCTTCATCACGTCCGGGACGTGTTGTTGTTCTTTTTGGAATTCCTTATGTTCATTTGAGAGCTAAATGGTTAGTTCTCAAACAGGAAACGATCAGGAACATGAATAATTATATACCCCTGAACAAGGCGGTCGGTCCGAAGCTTATCTGCGACGGGGAGCAGGCTCTCATCCCGCAGAAACTCGGAGTTGACGCGATGGAGTTCAACTTTGACGGTTCGGCGTGCGAGCACGCCACTTGCGCCGGAGCGCCGGAAATGTTCATCAAGGTCGAGGAAGACGGCCTGTATTATTTCGGCGTGGAAGCCGATGACAAAGGCAGCATCTCCATTGCCGACGAGAAACTTTGTGAAAAGGATGGGACACCTCCCAACGGCAAGCTGAATCTGGCAACTGGTGCCAGATACCTGAAAGCGGGCTATTACAAGGTGGCTCTGTCGTGGACCAACAACGCCTACACCCCCGTCAGCAACAACGCTGCCGCGTTCAACGTCACGATGGACAGGGAACCCATTCAGGCAGGGAAGTATGAAGGCAACTCGACGATGAAGCGCGAATTCTCGCCGTCCCCCAAAATCAAATTGTGGACGATTGAAAAGGAATCCACCATCACCTGTGAAGAGTCCAGGAAAGTGGAGGTGACGCTCGAAGAACCTGCTCCTGTCGTTGAGGAAAGTATCGGAGATACTAAAACGGACTTTATCAGCCCCCAGATCATCGTGACGGCTTGCAAGGATGAAGTGCTCGACGAGTGGAGACTGCGCGTGCAGCAAGTTTCCGCCGGTTCCACAATTCTCTTGCGCACGGGAGGATACAGGGATGCCCTTAAAAATCCCCCTGTCACCGAAGAAGAAGCCGTCGAAGCGGTCACTGCAATGAACCGTTACCAGTCTCATAAACGCGGCGCATGGCATACTCAGGAGGCATCCCTCGCCCACGAGGAACACCACCGCCGTCAATGCAATGACGCCTTCCAATTCTACTGGGACAATTTGAGAATACAGGATACGATTGAAATGAAGCATGAATCCTGTGAAAAAGTTCCGAAAATGGAAAAGTTTCTGGAAAATATGCAGCCATTCGTTACCGAGTTGAGGAATATGTATTTTGGAGCTGTCTATAACTATGTCAGAGCATTGCCGGATGATGCCAATGAGCGTCCCTACTGTGCCGGACAAAAAGTTCTGAACGAGGCGACCCGGAAGATTATTGCCCAGGCAAAGGCCAATGGATGGAGCAGAGTACCCGATGAAGTCACGGAACCGGGAACGATTGAACCGCCCTGTTTCCTTCCGCCTGTCAACGGCATGTATGCCCGCAGCGTGGCCGTTGCGGAGGAACCGGAACCCTTGACCCTCTCCATTGCGGATACCTCCCGGTTCAGGGAAGGCAGAATCACAGTCCGCTTCCGCAACGAAGGAAACGAGCCTGTCCGGATTCCGGATGAAATCAACGACGAAACAGCCGATTACTTTTTCGTGACTGTATTGAGGACGGAACGGGGAGATGTCCGCATCCTGAACAGGGAAATTGGCACCATGACCTTCCAGAGGCCCATGAACTACCGGGAACTGGCCCCCGGCCAGGAATACAACGTCACGATTCCGGTATGTCTGGATGAAGTCGATCTGGAAGGCTGGAAACAATGTTCTTGTGAACTGGAAACGCGCTACTATAATCAGCAGGGTAAGGATTGTTTCCGGGGGATGCTCCGGGCGACGGCCAAACTCGCGCTGCAATGAAAAAAATCTTCCGGTATTTAGTACTTCTTGCAAGCCTGTCCCTCCATGCCGCGGCGTGGGGGGACATGGCCGACAACGGAGTGGAATGCTCCGTGGTGATGGAAAAGACCCGGTTTGACGCGAGGGAGACGTTCCCTGACTTCAAGCTGGTGTTCACGAACAAGGGCGAAAAGACCGTGCGCCTGTTCGACGACTTCTATCCCCTCAAGGATGACGGCCCTAATATCCGTATCGAAATATGGAAAAAAGCGGGAGGGGAAAGATATGGGTACAGAGTGGGCGAAATAGAGACTCCAATAGCCTGTTATGGAGCCACGTATTTGCTTGAACGGGCAGCAGACTCCATACGCTTCATTACGTTGAAGCCGGGAGAAAAGCATGAAGTCCCCATCAAGGAAGCTTACCTGTTGCTGACGTATTTTGACCGTCTTCGCAATGATCAGAACTATGAACTGGAAGTACGTTTCAGGGATGAATGTTCGTATCCCGGTGTTCGGAGGGTGTATGTAGGGAAGGCAGAATTTAGTTTGTCGCGCCGATCGCCCAAAGGATTCTTGCGCCAATAGCTTTTCTGTTTTATTAAAAAGCTATGGTCTCCTACGCAAAGTTTCCCAGAATTCCTCAAATCGCTTTCCAGGCATAAAGGCCCGGCTCCTGCGCTGGTGAAGAAAATAGCAATCCGGGCAGAGAAAATTTCCACTGCTGGCGGTTCCCTTTGACGTACACGCCCGTATCGTTTACAACGGGGCATATCCCATGCAGGACTTCCTTTCCACTGTTATTCTTCTGTTCATCGTCATCGACCCGGTGGGTCTGGCGCCCATGATCCAGGGAATGCTGAAAAAATACTCGCCCGCCCAGCAGAAGGCTATTCTGACACGGGAGCTTGTATTTGCGTTGAGCCTGCTGCTCCTTTTCTTCTTTTCCGGAAAATTCCTGCTGAACCTGCTGGGGCTGGAACCTTCCACCCTGAGCATTTCCGGAGGCATCCTGCTGTTTCTCGTAGCGCTGGGCATGGTCTTCCCCGCCAAGGATATGCTTTCTTCTTCCGGACGAGCGGACGGAAAAGACGAACCCTTCATTGTTCCCATCGCCATGCCCCTGATGGCCGGCCCCTCTTCCCTGTCCATCATTATGCTGCACGCCTCCCAGGCTCCGGACAGCATTTCCCAGATGACCTATGCCGGGGCCATCGTGACCGCCTGGTTCCTCTCCGGAATGGTGCTTTTCATCGCCCAGAAGTTCCTGCGTCTGCTGGGAGAAAAAGGGACAATCGCCTTGGAACGGATGATGGGCATGGTGCTCATCATGATTTCCGTCCAGATGTTTATGAACGGCCTCGCCGGCTACGGCGTCAAATAGAAAGACGGTTCCGACCATGCTTTGGCTTCTGCACGGCAATCTGGGTTCTCCGGCGGATTGGAAACCCGTCATGGATTTTCTTCGTGCCGGAGGAGTGGAGGCTCGCGCCCTGAACCTCTGGAGGTATCTGGAATGCTGCCCCAAAAGCCTGAAGGATATGGGGCGCGTGCTTTGTTCCGAAATAGCCTCCCAGGATCGTCATCCCCTCATCTGCGGCTATTCCCTGGGGGGCAGGTTGGCCATGCAGGCCGTTTTGGCCCATCCCCCTCTCTGGAAAGGAGCCATATTCGTCAGCGCCAATCCCGGCCTGGAACATGAAGAGGAACGGGCGGCGCGGCGGGCGAAGGATGCGGAATGGGCCGTCCAATGCCTTTCCGCATCCTGGGAAAATTTTTTGAAGGAATGGGATGCCCAGGGCGTATTTGAAGGCAGTCCGCCGCCTCCGGACCGTTCTTCCCTGAAACCGTGGCGCAAATCCATCTCCCGCGCCTTTATTGACTGGTCCGTGGGCGCACAGGAAAACCTGGCCCCGCTTTTGAAGCAATCCCCTGTTCCCCAGCTGTGGATTGCCGGACAGCGCGATGCCAGATTCAGCGCCCTGGCGCGGCGCATGGCAGGAGGGCAAGCCGTCATCATCCCTCATGCCGGCCACCGGCTTCCCCTGGAAACGCCGGAAAGGCTGGCGGAATGCCTGCAACCATTTATTCTGCAAAACCTATGAACGATCCTGAAATACCAGATGCGGAAGATTTGAGAAAACTGGTGGAGGAAATCGCGCAGACCCATATCCCTTTCGGCATGTACGGTCCTGCCAAATACCCGCCCAAGGGATGTCCGCTGATGGACGTCCCCCAGGAATATCTGGCCTGGTTCCAGGCCAAAGGGTTCCCGAAAGGGAAACTGGGCCGTCTGATGGAACAGTGCCTGCTGCTGAAAGGGAACGGGCTGGACCCTCTTTTTGACCCCTTCCGGAAAGCCAACGGCGGGCGGACGAAGAAAAACGCCCGCCGCCGCGTGTGGGATTTTGAAAATGAATGACCTTCCTCTCCGGCAAATCAGGAAGGAGGAACCATCTTCACTTCCAGGCTTGCGCCCCCTTCTTCCTTAACAGCCAGCACGTAAAAAACCCCGTCCTCTTTCTTCCCACGCGTGACCACAATGGTCAGACTGCCGCGGGACAGCCTGACGCCGTCCGCCGGAACGGAAGAGATCCCCAGTTCCGCCAGGAGTTCAAGCGCTTGAATGCCGTCCCTCACACGGATGGTTTTCCCGTCGTCTGCTATCTGCTTCTTTACTTCCTGCCAGGCGGCGGCAAGCTGGCGGGGTTCCCGCTGCCGCATCTCTGCCGGAGACAAGGACGGCAGAACCATGCACAGCACGGCGGACAGGATAATCAACGGTTTCTTCATGACAGGGAGGCGGAGGGAAGCTGCTTGTCTAATGCGTTCTGGAAATTTTCCAGGGCCTGCATGGCATGGCCTGATTCTTTCCGGTCAATGTAAAGCGTCAGGCCGCAATAAGGGCACCTGATGGAGCCGGACAGCAAGTCCGGAATGGTCGTGGGGAAATACACCCCGCATTTGGGGCAGTCAAGGCCCGGAGTACGCTGGTAGGAATAAGTTGTTTTCTGGTCCATATCGTTTTTTTCAATTAATCATTCTTTTCCCGGGAAGGGACATCCTCATAATGCGGCCTGGAAGCCAGCTGGAGAAATTGGGACAGGCCGGAAGGCATGTCAGCCTGCTGCATGGAGACATGGATTTTCATGTTCGCCTGCAGGGAGGAAGAAGCCCCTCTCCCGGACTGCGGAGCCAGGGAAGCCCGAAAATTCAGCCCTTCATCCCGCTCTTTTCCGCCGGGGGACTCCACCTCTCCCCTGTTCAGGGAAAAATGTTCATTCGGCGCGGCGGCTACGGCGTCAATGATATTGATGTCAAAATCAAAATCCGCCTGTTTGATTTGCAGCAGCGGCAGCGTCACCAGGCTGACGAGCGGCACGCTGACCTTCTTTTCCGCGCCGCCGGAAGCGTCGCTGTCCGTAAAATTGAAGCTGATCAACCTCAACGCCCCGGTGGAACCGTCCACAGGATTGTAGGACTCAAAGGCCAGGGACATGAAATGCTTCATGTAGCGTTCCGTGGACATCGCATCCGCGTCAATCGTTGCGACCAGCGGCGCTGAAATCAGCTGCTGCAGGCTCATAATGTGCCCGTTCACCTTGTTATTATTTGTAGAATCATTCATCATCTATCACTATTGCGCGGACAACCCGGAAACATCATTCTGCTCCGCCAGAACGGAGGGAATGGAAACAGGGGATATATTCAGGCGCAGGGTCTGTACGGCTTCCTCCGGCATCTTTTTCAGCTTGTCCGCCTCTACTTCCACATCCACCACCACACTGCTTTCCTGCCTGGTGAGGACGTACTTTTCCGCCAGAGCGGCCAAGAAAGAGGAAAGGCCTTCCCGGAGATTGGCGCGGCATTCCTGCCTGAGGGGGTCTCCCCGGGTTCCCAGGAACAGGTCCTCCAGCTCCGGATTATCCATGAATTCCCTTTCCGCGACGCCTGCCAGAAGCTCCAGCAGCAATCCCCTGTCCAGCCCGGGTTCTGCCTTTAGGAGCGCGCCCTCATGAGCGGAAACGGCTGCGGAAATTTTCTTCCCCAGGTAGGAGCAGAAATTCTTTTTCCACTGTTCCTCCCTGGCCAGCAGGCTTGAGAAGTCGCTTCTCGCTTCGTCGTCCGGAAGGCTGGAATGCACCACGGCCATCACAATGGAACGGATGGCAAACGCCGGCACGCGCTCTTCCAGTTCCTGCCGGAACAGGCTCCACTGCTCCGTGTCCGCAACCTGTTTCTCCTCCACCCCGGAAGTTCCCGTCACCGCATATTTCAAATCGAATTCCAGGGAGCCTATCTGGGCGCTGGGCAGCGGGAAACCGCACGCACGGCCTCTCTTCCCATACTGGCGCGCCAGTGATGCCGCGTGGCAGTTTGCCGCATGCTGCGCTTCAATAATGTCCTTCAGCAGGGATTCCACGATGAGATTAAGACGGGACATGGCTCTGGAATGGAGGAGAAATCGCTATGGTTCGGTTATCAGGCGCCTACAGCCACCTTCCTCTTGAGTTCTCCAGCGCTCACCGTGCAGTTTCTGGCGTCTTCCCTGGAAAGTGTGTATTCCTTGCCGGAATCCGTTTTCACAATCCTGGCTTCATTCCCCGCACCGTTTTCAAATATTTCCGTCGCTTCGCCTATCCGCAGGGTGATGGCTTCCGGGTCAAACAACCCTTCCCTGTTTTTGTAGGAGGTTATCAATTTCACGGTTCCGTCGTCCTGGATGGCATGCTGCACGTCCAGGAACCCTTCCGGAGAAACGACGGAAATGCTATTGTTCAGCATCTCCAGCACCTTGGCCATCCCGGCAGGCATACTGTCCTGTCCGGCATGGACGGCTACGTCCATGGTGTATTCCACGCTGTATTTGGAATCCCTGGTCGCAGAGGAGTCCTTTTTGCTGGAATAGCTGGCATTCATGCTGCCGCGCGCCCAAAAGCACCTTGCAGAGGCGGAAACGCTGGTGTCTACGGAACTGGAGGAATTTTCCGTCTCCGTACTGGCGGCGGACGCGCTGATATTCGCCTTGAAATTGATGTCGATGGAGTTAATGGCGATATAGGGAATGGGGACGATGGTCAGAAGGGGAACCGTAATCTGAGCCATGCGGCCGTCCTTGATGAACTGGAAGGAAACGTTCACCGTCTTCTTCTCTTCCCCATCCGCGTACAGGCCCACGTTCTGGATGAATTCCCAGGAAGTCCGGGCCGCCTGGGCCTGTGCTTCCACACAGGCGACCAGGGGACCGCCGATGATGTTGCCGAAAGGCAGCGACTGCAGGGAGGAAGTCGCCGCTTCTGCTGCTGATCTGTCAATTGCCATATATTTAATTTCTATTTCTGGTTTAGATTCATTGATATGCCGCCTTCCGGCGACGTCGTGAATGATGCGGCCATTCCGTTTCTGCTTCCATCCCGCCTTTCCGGCCGTTCCATTTCGCTTTCCCGGAACGCCGCAGGAGCCCGTGCGGCAGGCCGGAACTTATTTGGAAAACGACAGCATGTTCAAACTGCCCAGCACTTTTTTCTTCATGAATTTGCTGATGGGAATGGCAACGACGCCCACCTGGAGGAAGTTGCCCGCAATGGATTCTATATGCAGCTTGTTAACCAGGTAGGAACGGTGCACGCGGATAAAATATTCCCCATCCAGATGCTCGGATACCCGCGCCAGCGGAGCGGATACCAGGATAGCCGGCATGCCGTGCACGTGCAGCGTGCAATAACTTCCGCCCGCCTCCACATACAGGATATGCTTCATCAGGATGCGCTGGAATCCGTCATTCATTTTCACGAATACCATGGGATTCCTGGATAGGGAAATCCTTGCGTTTTTCCCTGCCGGCGGGAAAAGGGCTTCATCCTTCATTTCCATGATTTCCAGCTTATCCCCCTCTTCCACCGGCTCCGGCACCGGAGCATAGCAGACCCTATCTTTTTTAGTGACTTTAATAAATTGAACGGTCATTCAAAAATCATAACAAAAACTTTAAATCATCAATAAATCTCTCAATGAATAACAAAAATGGCCTTTTGAAACCAAAATCCACTCTTTCGGATGGGAAGAGGGAACCATGCCGTTCCATGAATTCAGGGCCGTCCCCCTCCTGCACCGCTGCCTGAATCCCTCTGACGGCAACCCTGAAAAAGCCTCCTAATGGACAGATTCCATCCATCCTCCGCAAAACGGATACTCCAGGGAGCAGGAATCTTTCATGGCAACATAAAAATCAGATTCGAGCCGTGGCCAGGAAGACCACATGCATGACGGAAACCAGCGTTACAAAATACATATCCGCCCGCACGGACGGCACAGAGGAAAAGGGGCCGACCATGCCGAGGCTCAAAGCGCCATGCGGACACCGGGAAATACAGTCGCGGCACAAGGTGCAGCGCCGGGAAATGCGGCAGGCCCCGCCCCCGCGCGAGATGGAGAGATCACGGCAGGCGGAGGCGCACCGCATGCACCCGGTGCATGTCTCCCTGACGCGCATGCGCCACGGGGACAGCCTGCCCAGCAAACTGGCGGCCAGCCCCATGGGGCAAAACCTGCTGCAATATTCCCGCACACCGTTTTCGGAACTTTTCTTCCAGGCAAATGGAGCCGTGAGAGCTACGGCGAACGCCGCCGCCAGGGCATACCCCAGCGGAACGCCCCACACGGACAAAAGGAGGGGAATCCCCACTGCCGCAGCAAGGGAAAACCACCTCCAGTCACAGGCTTTTTTTCCACCCGGCACCGGATGCCCCTTCCTGCGGGAAGAAGCGGCGGCCAGGCAGTCCCACACCCCGAAGTAGCACAAATGGCTGCACCAGGAACTCCCGGCCATAAGGACGGATACGCTGAACAATGCCAGCATGAAAAAACCTTCTTCCCGGTAAACCGGGCCGGAAATCATCATAAACGGCACGGGAATATGGAGCTTCCCCGTCATCAGCAGGGAGGGAGCCACCGTCATTCCCAGCAGAAACTGGAGAAAAAAAGCGGAGGCAAACACGGTCCACATCACCTGCCGCCTGCGCGGAGACGTCTGCGGATTCAACAAACCTTCCGCGCAATAGCCGCCCCACCAGGCCAGGAGAAGAATCGCCAGCCCATTAGCCCCCTGCCACGGCAAGATGCGCTCCCCCATCAGCAAACGTAAAGGAACCAGCGCATCCAGCAAAAACAGAAGCAATACGGAAACGGAAAATACGCGGCTGCGGGCCAGCTCCGGGACGGGCAAATTCTTTTCTCCGCGCCTCCGCCATAGAATGGCCGCCGCATGGAGCAACAGCGCGGCAGCCGGAATGGAAGTCCAGAGCAGGAAAGGCCCCCCTTCCATCATCCACAGCCTAGCCAGACGCCAGGCTTCCGCCCCCCAGAAAAGCAGGGAAACCTGCAGCAGAAACGTGACGCTCCTGCGAAGCCAGCCGCGACGGGAAAATGAAAAAAACGCCAGGCCCATGCACAAAACAATGCCCGCACACATCCCGCCGCGCAAAAAATAGGCGGCCGTTATCAAAAAACAGAACAAGGAGATGAGTCCGGGGCCGGTCATGGCATCGTGGGGCCTGTCTGGTGCCCCCAACATAAGGGAAAAGACCGGTCGCGCCAGAAAAAAACGGTTCATCCGCCTGTTAAGATAGCCCCATTGCATCACGCTCCGCCGGAAACGCGAGGCAGGAAAATATTTCCGCGTCGCCGCTCCGTCCGGATTTTTCGAAACACGCGGAAGAACACCGCTCCACAGCGATGAATACTGCGGAAATACTCCGCCGGAACGGCAGGGGG
>OGTL01002266.1_pt1 | contig 14846 bp, 14 predicted proteins | sample 1553601 | NCBI WGS metagenome assembly OGTL01 (sample SAMEA2580112, study PRJEB22360) | human gut metagenome | biome: human gut; feature: human-associated habitat; material: faeces | place: Denmark | collected 2008/2010 | reverse complement strand
AACCCCTGACTGGCCCCGGCGGGCGGGGTGCGGGAACTTCCGCTGCCGCTGGTATTGGAGATGCTCAGCGTCGCCATACGGCAGGGATCCTCCATTCCACGCGCGCTGATTGCCGTGGGCGATATCGCTGCGGGAGATTTCGGCGCGGGACTGCGGTCGGCCGGGGAACAGTTGAATAGGGGAATTCCTTGGAATGACGCATGGCCGGATGATGGCGATCTTGCGGTGGTGCGCGATGCGTTCGCCTCGTCATGGCACAGTGGCGCCTCGCCGGTGGAACGTTTGGAAACAGCGGTCGAACAATTGGATTGGGATGAGCGCTCGCAGATCGAACAGGCTGCAGCGAAATTGTCGGTTCGTTTGTTGCTGCCGACTGGATTGTGCTTTCTTCCTGCGTTTGTTGCGGTGGGGATTATTCCGGCCGTTATGTCGTTTGTGGGATGACGGCAGGAAAGCAACGTGGGAAATATGGCTCGGGAAATGTGGGAAACGGACAATCCTCGAAGAACGATGTTTTGTGGATAAATGTGGATGACACGCCGCGGTTGTGGATAACCCACGTCCTCCGACCACAACCCTGAAAAAACGTTCCGACGGGCACGATGATGCGCAACACTGGGTGCACTCGGCCATCTGGCCGAGGTTGTTCGAACGAAAGGAACGCCATGAACAACGAAACGCCAATCAACGTCGATGGCTCGCCAGACCTGATGGGCAAGGCAGGGCAGCTGCTGCATGCCATGCGTGAACGGGCCGGCAAAGCGGTATGCCTGCTGGACGCGCGTATGCGCACGCTGACCGTCGAACCGGAGGAAGGCGCTGCCACTGCCGAATATGCGGGGGTTTTGGTTGCCGCCACCGGATTCGCAGCCGTTTTGGTGGGCATTATGAAATCCGATGCCATCAAAACGCTGCTGACCAACATCATCAAGAAAGCGCTGAGCGTCGGGTGATTCATGCTGAGGCAATGGTGGAAACGCCATACCGATGATGCCGATGAGGGAGCGGCCACCGCGGAATTCGCGGTGGTGCTCCCCTGCGTGGCGGCGGTGGCGATTTTGGTGTTGTGCTTGGGGCGTGCGTCCGTGGTGTCTATGAATTGCCAGGATGCGGCGGCGGCCGGTGCCAGGGCTTTCGCGGTTGATGATACGGGCGGCGAATCGAAGGCGAGGACCGCGGTCATGGCGGCTGCGGGAGGTTCGGCGACGGTACGGTTCGAGCGTGGGGTGGACTTCGTCACCGTCACGGTGCAATGCCCTGTGGTGCCGGATCCGACCGGTGTGCTGCCCACTCGAGTTACCGGCAAGGCGACCCGCTACTTCTAGCGTTGCTCCGAAGCGTGCTGGTCTCTGCGCAGTGAGATGCGGGATTGTTGGTTGTGGCCTGTGCATGGAGGTCTGTGAGGTTTGGAGCTTGCGACATACGACGTGTGAAACATGTTGTGAAACACTATTGGCAACCATTTGATGGATGCGGGTCGGAAAGGAATGGATAATGTGAAACATTGGTTTGCTTGGATTCGCGGGTCCGATGAGGGTTCGGGGACCATATCCGGTGTGGCTTTGATCGCCGTGGCCGCCATCATGCTGGGCGCGGCCGCGTCGGCGGGCAATCTGCTGCTGTGCTTGCATCGCGCGCAGAATGCGGCCGACCTGGCGTCGGTAGCGGCGGCCAATGCGTTGTATTCGGGATCGTCCGATCCTTGTTCCGTGGCGGAACGCACTATATCCGGCAATAATGCGACGATCGGATCCTGCACGATAGAAGGCGAGGATGTGCTGGTCGAAGCGCAGGTCGGCACGCAAATGCCATTCGTATCGCATGTCGGCAAACAGTCACGGGCGGGGCCGATTGTCTGCGAATAAGCGTGGTGCGGAACGGTACATTGTGCGGGAAATCGCGCTTCGTAAAAAGGGATCTTTCTACGTAAAGGAACATTCGTTCCACAAAACACGGCCATTTGTATGGAAAGCCGTTCGCATGTGGCGTGTGGAGCGAATCGCGGTTATCGTACTGAAGTATGAGCGAAACGTCATGTGTGAATGCGACCGTTGCCGTTGTCGGCAATCCGACGTCAAACAAAGGCAAGGGTGCCGAGGTCGGCAAGCAGGTGGTTGAGCTGCTGCAAGAGGCCGGGCGCAAGCATGGCTTCAACGTGATCGACGTGACCGGCGAGAGCTTCGACGATTCCTTGGCGAATGCCAGGAATCGCAGGAACGAATACGACTACCTGGTGGCGGTCGGCGGCGACGGCATGATTGCGCTTGGAGCCAATGCCGTGGGCTGTTCCGGTAAACCGTTGGGCATTGTGGCGACGGGTTCCGGCAATGATTTCGCCCGCGGTCTTGAGCTGCCGGTCAATCGCGTGGAAACCGCTGTCGACGGCATCGTCGGCGCGATTGTGCGCGGCACGCATATTGACGTTGATATGGGTTTGGCCACGTCGTTGCAGGGCGGGTATGCCGTCGATTCCAGTACCGGCGATGATCTGGTCGGCGATTCGGACGTGCCATTGCGTCCGGCGGTCAACCGCTTCTACGCGGGCATGCTGTCGTGTGGTTTGGATGCGAGTATCAACGACCGTGCCAACCATTCCCGCTTGCCCAACGGTTCGGTGCGCTATTTCGTGGCAGCGATTGTGGAATTGACGCATATGAAGCGGTACGGATACCACATCAAAGCCACGTTGGCCGATGGAACGGTGGAAGAAAGAGACATTATTTCACCGTTGCTTACGGTGGCCAATTCACGGCATATTGGCGGTGGCATTGAGATTTCGCCATATTCACGATTCTCGGATGGGCTGCTTGACCTGGTATGGCTCGACCACGTGCCCAATGTCGCCGAATGCGTGGATGCGGTGTCTCACGCGTATAGCGGCAAGATCCTCGGGTGCAAGGTGTTTGGGTGGAAGCGTGTGCGCGATATCGAAATCACCCGCGCGCAAGAGGGTGATGAGCCGCCGGTCTTGATGGCGGACGGTGAATATGTTGGTCGCCTGCCTGTCAAGGTCGTAGTTCAAGACCGTGCGTTGCGTGTGCTGGTGCCGCCGGCCGTGGCGGAAAGCCAAGCTGCCAACACCGAAGAGAAAGTGCTGGAAGCCATCAAGCGTGATCACCGTGATCCTGTCACCGGCAAAACCGACACCTACTACGCGAAGCGCTCGCGGTAGTGCGTGCACATGCCGGTCAAACCGCAACATTGCATATCGAAGATGGCATGTATGCAACTGATTGCGTGATCGGCAATCGTAAGCAATCGCAAATAATTTCGCGATAATAACGAAAAATCCAGTACCCGCAAGATCTTTATCTTACGAATACCGGATTTTCTGTAACTAGCGAACGCCGTAACTATCGAACACGGATTGCGATCAGGCGGCGACTTCCTGGCGGGCGATGGCCTGCTCGTAGTCGCGGGTGCCCTTGAAGACTTCCTGCAGCCACGGGTTGACGTGCTGCTTCTTCGCGCGGTACATGATGTAGCCGAGTGCGAGCACGTTGGCCACGAGCGCGATGATCGACACGGTCAGGTTCACGTTCGGATTGTTCACCGACTGCACGGCGAACTTGGACTCATCCTGGAACATGGGGAACACCTGCGCGAACATGCACCAGATGGCGAGCGTGTTGGCGCGGTTCTGAATCCAGCCGCCCTTGTTCCAGAAGAAGTTCGCCACGGTCGGGGCGAGCAGCAGCGCGAGGCCGCAATACCAGGAGTGGGTCGGCAGGCAGTTGTAGGTGTAGCAGAAGTTCCAAATATCGTATGCGACGATGAATACCCAAGTCATGTCAGGCCACAGCATGTCCTGCTTCTTCTTTGACACGTAAATGCCGAACCAGCCGGTCATGCAGGCGATGTTGATCAGGCCGGCAACGCCGTTGAACACATTGTGCCAGCCGCCATACAACGTCACGCCTTCGGTGGAAACCCATGTGGTGCCCCAAGCGCGAATGGCCGATTCGAAGTCGGAGGCCACGGCGATAAGAATGTTGATGGCCACGATCACGAACGGGAAGCACTTGAACCATTCGGATTTGCCGATCTTGCCCCACTTGTATTTGAGTGCCATGAAGCCGATGCAGCCTGCGGTGGCCGCATATAGCTTGGCATAGTGGAACCAGCTGGTCATATGCACGTAGGTCGGATTGCTGAGCGCCCATTCGGCACCCATCGCGGCGGCCACGTAAATGGTGATGAAGTAGATGGTCAGAATGGCCGGCACGATCAGGAACGCGATCACGCCACCGGTCTTGGTGCGACGGGCCAGCTCATTGGCGCCGATCAGGCAGCAGAATACGAGGATCCATCCGATCCACTGGTATATGGCGGTGTCGCCATAGACTTGGAACAACATCGCTCTTCCTTTCTCTCAACACGTATGCGCGCGGGGTGAGCTGCGTTTACATGTATTCGTTCAGGTGCAGCGTCTGTGCCGCGACCTGTCTGATGACGGTGTCTTCAATGTCGGGATGCAGTCTGATCAGCGAAATCAGGCCAACGATGAGCGTATAGAACGTCTCATGCTCGTTGGTGATGGGCATGCCATGCAATTTCTCGAAATCGCGCACTGTCGAATTGCAGATGTATTCCGCAATGCGATCGGCCACGCGGTCGATGAATTTGATGTACAGTCCCGCGTTGCCGTCTTCGATCATGCGTTGGCTGAACGGGCCCTCATCGGCGATGAGGGAACGGGTCAGTCGCACCACGTCATCGAGCGCTTTCGAGATGTTGCCGACTTCTCGATTGGCGTTCCACTCCTCCAATTGCGAGATGACTTCGTCGATGACGTCGTCGAGCACGGCGTCCGCAACTTGGTCTTTGTCTTGGAAATAGTGGTAGAAGAGAGATCTGGTCATGCCTACGCGACCTGCGATATCGCTGATCGTGATTTTCGAAAAGCCCTTTTCCAGGCAGATTGCGCGGGCTGCATGCACGATTTGCGCGCGGCGTGCGTCTCCGACTGTTGTTGCGGAGGCGTTGTGCTGTCCGTCCATGGCTTTCTCTCCTTCGTTCGAGTGGCGTCTCTCACCTGCGCGACACGTTGACACTCTGTCAATTTCTTGACTGCCCTCAGTCTAAACCGTAAATTGACACAATGTCAATTTCGTAGTGTCGCTGTCGTCACTCCCAGCTTAAACGTTGCCGCGGCGCTTGTCTTTGGGGACACGCGCTTCACCGTTACGGGCAGGCTGTGCGGCCGGTCTTTGAGAAAAAACGTGTCGTAATTAATCGGTAGCCTAGTGACACCACAGCGGAAGGAATTGCGATGGCACTGGCACTCTATAGAAGGTATCGTCCCGACACGTTCGACGGCGTGATCGGGCAGGATCAGGTCACGATTCCGCTGATGCGAGCGCTTGATGAGAACAAACTTACGCACGCTTACCTGTTTTCCGGTCCGCGCGGCTGCGGCAAAACCAGTTCCGCACGCATTCTCGCGCGTTGCGTCAACTGCGCGAAAGGCCCGACCTCGCACCCGTGCGGCGAATGCGAAAGCTGCAAGGACCTCGCCACAGGCGGCCCCGGTTCCATCGACGTGGTGGAAATTGACGCCGCTTCGCACAACGGTGTGGACGATGCCCGCGAACTGCGCGAACGTGCCGGATTCGCCCCCGCCCGCGACCGCTACAAGATTTTCATTCTCGACGAAGCCCACATGGTCACGCCGCAAGGCTTCAACGCGCTACTGAAAATCGTGGAGGAGCCGCCGGAGCATGTGATGTTCATCTTCGCCACCACCGAGCCAGACAAGGTGATCGGCACCATCCGTTCGCGCACCCACCATTACCCGTTCCGCCTAGTGCCGCAGGAGGTTATGGGCCCGTACCTCGAGCAGATCTGCGAAGACGAGCATATCGAAGCCGAGCCGGGCGTGCTGCGCCTTGCCATGCGTGCCGGCGGCGGTTCCGTGCGAGACACCCTTTCCGTGCTTGACCAGCTCATGGTCGGTGCGGTCGATGGCAGCATCGCATACGACTCCGCGGTTGCGTTGCTTGGCTTCACGCCTGACGCTCTGATCGGCGAGGCCGTCGACGCCGTTGCCGACAAAAATGGCGAAGCACTGTATGGCGTGATTCAGAAGGTCGTGGTCGGTGGTTTCGATCCCCGTCGATTTGTTGAGGATTTGCTTGCCCGCGTACGCGATTTGCTGGTGCTCACGTTGGGTGGAGAGCGTGCGGAAAGCGTGCTTTCCGACGATGCGGCCGCCGAGAACATGGATGATTTGCGTCGTCAGGCTTCCGCTTTGGGATTGTCTGCGCTGACGCAGATGGCTGACACGATCAATGCGACGCTTGCCAATATGACCGGTGCGATTTCGCCGCGCATGCGATTGGAATTGCTTGCCGCGCGCTTGTTGGCCGGGCGTGAGGAGGGCGTGGCTGCCGTTGCGTCATCTTCCGGTATGCCTGATTTTGCTGGCGATTCCGGAACTTCCGGCGTTGCGGAATCGCTGCGTGGGTCCATGGCCGGCTCGCGCCGCCGTGCGGCGAGGCGTGCCGACGGTGTTCGGCCACAGGATTCCGCGTCGGCAATTGACGCTCCTTCCGCGCCTGTGAAACCGGCTGTGCAGCCGTCTGTGGCGCCGACGAATCCCGCCGATGCCGTCGCTTCCGGTGTGGCTTCCATGCTTGCGGATGTTCAGCAGGCGATGAGCGCGACGTCTTCCGTTGCAGCAGCTGCGCCTGCCGCGACTCCGGTGCCTGCGGCAACTTCCGCACCTGCTCCGGTACATGACGACCGCACCCCCGACCAGAAGTGGGATGCTTTGGTGGCCGCGCTCCCTGAGGATGTGCGCGGTTATGTGAACCGCGAAAAAGTGCCTCGTGTGCTGTTACGCGGCGACAGCTTGTGGATCAAATTCGACAAGGCGCTCAGCAAATACGCGTTCGCCAAGGGCGTGGCGAAGGAGTCGGTGGATGGAACCACCGAAGTGGTGAAAATCGTCCGCGCCGAAGTACATAAGGTGTTCGGCCCGAATGTCACGCTTGCCCCCGCCAAAAAGCTGGCGGACGGTTCCGAATCGGTGCCGTGGAGCAAGCTTAGTCCGGAAGAGCAAAGCAAGATCAACGTGCAGCTGGCGCAGGAGCGACTCAAATCCGCAACACTGCTGACCGCGAATCTTGGCACCGCCGCAAGTCTTGAATCCTCCGGCAAAGAGTCGGCAAGCAAGAGTGGACAAAAAACCGAAGATGGCGGCAATGCCGGGAATTCCAACGATGAGGAGGGCCACCGAGCCGAGGCGGAGGCAGCCGCCGAAGCTGATCCGTGGGCAAATCCGCAACCGGCTGCGCCTGCGCAACCGCAGCAAGAATCCGATCCGTGGGGGAGTCCCGCGCCAGTAGCTCAACATGTGGAACAGTCCATTCCAGATGATGATCCGTGGGGCGCGCCCGCACAACCGATGCAATCGCAATCGGTGGTTGCAAGCGGCGTCAACGATGTGAAAGCGCCGGAACAGCATACGAAACATGTGGCCGTTCCCGATATCAGCGACAACGTTGATCCGTGGGCCGTGCCGATGCCAGACCCGCTTCCAACTCCGGTGGACGACGATCCTTGGGGTGCCCCTATGCCAGTTCAGGCAGGGCCGGCGGAGCCGTCTCCCGCTCCAGTGGAACCTGAAACGGCTCCTAAGCATGCCAATCACCAGCATCGCGCACCTCGGCAGGAAGCGGCACCGCAGCAAGGCCAGCCGAACGCCGATCCATGGAGCCAACAGTTCTCCGCGCCTGCGCAGCCAACACCGCAGGTCGCCGCGGAAGACGACGAATATTCCATGAGCGACGAATCGATCGGAGCGTCCAGCGCGTTAAGCGTGGATGATCTGACACGACTATTCGAAGTGAAAAAAGTCGAGGATTTCGGCCCCGACGACGCCAAAAACCCGCGCAACATGCAGCAGAAGAAGAATCTCGACGACTGATGGCGGTGCAGTCGCAAGCAAAAATGCGAAACCGAGCAAAATCGACGAATCAACGCAATCGTAAGCACTGCATAATCGCGAATCTTATGGAAACCAAGGAAAGGTGAACCATGGCACTGGCCTATGACGGCGCCATCCAACGACTCATCGACGCATTCGCGCACCTGCCCGGCATCGGGCCGAAAGGTGCGCAACGTATCGCCTTCTACCTGCTCAACGCATCCGACGAAGAAGCGCAAACCCTGATCGACGCCATCACCGAAGTCAAGGAAAAAATACGATTCTGCGACATCTGCGGCAACGTGTGCGAAACCAGCCCATGCCCTGTCTGCGCCGATCCACGCCGCGACCACAGCGTGATCTGCGTGGTCGAAGAGTCGAAAGACGTGATGAGCATCGAACGCACACGCGAATATCGCGGCCTATACCACGTGCTCGGCGGCGTCATCAATCCGATGGCCAACGTGCAGCCCAGCGACCTCAACATCGCCAAACTCATCGAACGACTCAAAGACAGCGAAGTCGCCGAAGTGATTCTCGCGCTCAATCCGAACGTGGAAGGCGAGGCGACCACCAGTTTCCTTTCGCAGCTGCTGTCTCAAACCGACATCAAGGTCACGCGCTTGGCGAGCGGTCTGCCGGTCGGCGGCGATCTCGAATATGCCGACGAAATCACGCTCGGACGTGCGTTGGCGGGGCGTCGCGCGGTCTGACGCTACATTGCCTGCGCGTTGCTTATGCTGGCTTGCGCTGGCATGTATTGGATTGCGCAAGCGTCGTACGGGCGATCTGCGGAAGATTTGACGGAACGTACGCCGAAAAAATGTGTGGATTCCATATATTGTTCCGCATGTTGGGCGTGCAGGGGCTTGACAAATCGGATTTTTTCTATAATCGAGCAGCCTGCCTAGAATATCGGCAGACGACACATTGAAGAAGATTGGATAAGTTGTGGCTCTCATCGTGCAGAAATTTGGCGGCTCTTCCGTAGCCGACCCAGAATCGATCAAGCGCGTGGCCCGACGCATCATCGAAACGAAGAACGCCGGCAATGACGTGGCCGTCGTGGTCTCCGCAATGGGAGACACCACCGACGACCTGATCGATCAGGCGCTCAGCATCGACTCCAACCCGCCGGCGCGCGAGATGGACATGCTGATGACCGCAGGCGAGCGTATTTCGATGAGTTTGCTCGCAATGGCAATTCATGCGGCCGGCTCTCACGCCTACTCCTTCACCGGCTCCCAGGCTGGTTTCATGACCGACGCCCAGTTCGGTACCGCGCATATCAAGGCCGTGAAGCCTGACCGCGTGCGTCGTGCGCTCGACAAGGGTTCCGTGGCCATCGTGGCCGGCTTCCAGGGCGTGAATGAGGGTGGCGACGCCACCACGCTCGGACGAGGTGGATCCGATACCTCCGCAGTGGCTTTGGCAGTGGCGCTGGACGCCGACGTATGCGAGATTTACACCGACGTCGATGGCGTGTTCACCGCCGATCCGCGCATTGTGCCGACTGCACGCCGTATCCCCGTCATCGACTACGAGTCGATGCTGGAAATGTCTTCCTGCGGCTCCAAGGTGCTTGCCCTGCGTTGCGTGGAATACGCGCAGCGATTCGACATGCCGTTGCATGTGCGCAGCTCCTTCTCCCACCGTCGCGGCACGCTGATCGTGCCGGAAGACGTCGATCCGCGCACATTGCCGAACATCTGAGATATCTGAGATTCGCATTCGGCAATCGCGAGACATCGCAGGCAATCGCAAGAAAACCAAGACTTTACGAACAAAGGTAAGAACATGAGCGAAAACAACAGCCAGTCCTTGGGTGACCTGTTCCCCGATCTTGGACCGGAAGTCCCGATCATTTCCGGCGTCGCGCACGACAACACCGAATCGCTGGCCACCGTGCGCCGCGTGCCGAACGAGCCGGGCATGGCCGCCAAGGTGTTCACGCTGCTGGCCGAGGCCGGCGTGAACGTCGATATGATCGTGCAGGCTTCCGCTTCCACCGGCACCGCCGATATTTCCTTCACTGTGCCCGGTTCCGCCGCTGCCAAGGTGCGGGATGTGTTGCAGGAGAAGCAGGACGAGCTGGGCTACCAGTCCTTCGACATTGACGCCAACGTGGGCAAGGTGGCCGTGGTGGGCGTGGGTATGAAGACCCACTCCGGCTTGGCTGCCAAGTTCTTCAATGCGCTGAGCGACAAGGGTGTGAATGTGCTGATGATCTCCACGTCCGAAATCCGCATCGCTGCGCTGGTTCCGCTCGAGCAGCTGCAGGACGCCGTCCGCGCGCTGCACACTGCCTACGGCTTGGATGCCGAGCAGGTGGAAGCCGTGGTGTATGGCGGTACTGGTCGCTGACGCAATACCGCGCAATAACAATCGAAAAAAGACTTGACTGGATTGCTTGAGGCGCTCAGCCAAGTCTTTTTTATTCCCATATCTGTTTTACAGATATTTTTTCAGATAATCTGCAAATGAAAAAGCGGAGGATTGCTGAATAATCAACAATCCTCCGCAATATTATGTTCTGCAGAAATCAGATATCACAATGTGCAATCATGCATGATCATGCGTAACTGCAGAACATATGCAGATCGTTATCACTTCTTGGTGATGTAGCCGAGTGCCTTCAGCATTTCGGCGCTTTCCAAAGCGCCGCCGGCAGCGCCGCGCAAAGTGTTGTGGGCGAGCCCCACGAACTTCCAATCGAAAATGGAATCCTCGCGCAGACGGCCGATGGAAACACCCATGCCACCCTCGTAGTCCACGTCCTTCTTGACCTGCGGGCGATCGTCGTCGGTCAGGTACTGGATGAACTGCTTCGGCGCATGCGGCAATCCAAGCTCGGAAGCCTTGCTCGTGTAGTTGATCAGGCGATCGACGAGCTCTTCCTTGGTCGGGTTCTTGCCGAAGTTGATGAACACGGTGGCGGTGTGGCCGTTGAGCACAGGCACGCGAATGCACTGCGAGGTGATCTTTAGCGGGCCGTCGAACGGCACGATCTCGCCCTTTTCCTCATCGACGTGGCCGAACACCTTCAGCGGTTCCTTCTCGGACTTCTCCTCTTCGCCGGAGATGAACGGAATGATGTTGCCCAGCATTTCCGGCCAGTCGTTGAACGTCTTGCCGGCGCCGGAGATGGCCTGATAGGTGCTCACGATAACCTCGCGCGGCTCGAATTCCTTCCAAGCGGCGAGCGCCGGGGTGTAGGCCTGGATGGAGCAGTTCGGTTTGACGGCGATGAAGCCGTGCGTGGTGCCGAGACGCTTGCGCTGGTGCTCGATCACCTCATAATGCTCCGGGTTGATCTCCGGCACGACCATCGGCACGTCCGGAGTCCAACGGTGGGCGCTGTTGTTCGATACGACCGGCGTTTCGGTTTTCGCGTATTCCTCTTCGATGGCGCGGATCTCGGCCTTCGGCATGTTCACTGCGGAGAACACGAAATCGACGTTTTTGACCACGTCTTCCACGTCGGCCACGTTCTTGACGACCATGTTCTTCACGAATTCCGGCATCAGCGTTTCCATCTTCCAGCGACCGCCGATGGCCTCTTCGTAGGTCTTGCCGGCGCTGTGCGCGGATGCGGCAAGGGTGACCAATTCGAACCACGGATGGTTTTCGAGCAGCGTGACGAAGCGCTGTCCGACCATGCCCGTAGCTCCGAGAATGCCGACCTTAATCTTTTCGGACATAACAACCTCTCGCTTATGCTGGAACGGTTTCGTATGATTTCACGCTTGAGGTCGACCAGCCGGCCCCAAACGACGTCGTGGGCGGCCACATGCGTTGTTCAATCTTACGAAATCCGCGGAACAAGCAGGTTCCCCTATCCGTATGCTGGTCTGCCCCGCTTTCCATGCGTTCCCGTGCGCTTGTTGTCGATCCGTACGATGATGCTTCGCGAAGCTTCTACCGGCATTTTGGATTTCGCGATATTCCTGGCCCCATCAGCATGTTCGTCAAATTGGTGTGATGCGGGCTGGGGTGGGCTGGCTGTCTGCACAACTCAGGAATCGGGCCGGTTTTGAGGGTTGTGCAGACGGGGATCGCTGGCTTTTTGGACGGAACGCTCGCGTACACTGGAAACCATGTCGAAGGCATCAGAAGAAGCGCAGAAGCAGTTGGACCGTATCGTGGCGTTGGGCTACCCGGATGTGGCCGATATGTCGGCCGCCGCGTTCCGTGCTTTGGCGCGCCCGCTCATCCGTGCGTTGGAGGATTCCGATTTGGGCACGCAGATTCTGTTGGTGCCTACGCGCGAGTTGGTTTCCCCGGAATCGTTGATCGCGCGTACGTCGATCAACCGTATGGCTGGTTTCACCACGATGCCGCCGCGCGATATCGCCAGTTTTCTTCCGCAGGATGGTTTCGAACCTCCGGAAGGTCCGTTTTACCTGGTGGTCGAGCCGCATACGGGAACGTGCTACATCAATCGAGAGCCCGATGTGGCGCGCAAGCTGATCGATTCCGACGAGCGTTTGCCGCTTACGTTGGAAGAGGGTCTTGCGATTGCCACGCAGCATCCGGAATGGTTGTTGGAGAAGAACGGTTTCAATTTGTTGGGATCGCGTTCCGCGGATGGTCGTGTGCCGAGTATTTGGATGAGCCAGAATGCGCCTCGATTGGGTGCGGTATGGCCGAATTCCCGTCATACTTGGCTTGGCAACGCGTTTTGCGTGTCTCGTCGCGGCGTCAGCCTGTTCCATTGATGTTCTGCTGATATTTCGCAGATTTTCCACAGATTTTCCGCATTCCACAGATTGGCGATTGTCCGACTGTTGCGACGGCCACGCCTTGCGGCGGTCGCGCCTAGCGCTTGAATAGTTTGGCGATGGCGTGGCCGGCTGCGGCGCACATTACCGATCCGATGCCCAGCAGTGTGGCGGTGACCTGCGGGCGGCGCAATTCGTTGCGGATGCCGATCAGATCGGTCACGCAATGGTCTTCGAAGAACACACGCAATTCGTTGCTGGAGTAGCGCCCGATCAAGTCGCCCCACGTGAGCATGCGCGTCACGTAGCTGACCGGATTGTTTTCGCGGAATTCGAACAGTCGAATGCCTCGCAGCCGCGATTTCGGACCATAGCATTCAAAGCCGCAGGTCGGCGCGTAGCCAAGATCAATGTCATGCACGTGCCCGACGAACGCGTTCTTGTGGTCATGCCCGCAGAACAGCGCGAAATAGCCGCCCGCATCGCGCAATGCCTGCACTTCGCCAACGTTCTCATCCGCACAGCCGATCGCCTCGCCAAGCCTCGAGCCAGGTCTGCACACGTCACGATTCAACACATAGCAATGCCCTGCGAACGTTCGCGCACCCTCCACCGCATTCGGCGTGTATGCGGGCACTTCGCGCAGGCAATCGTAGAACTCCTGCGGCGGAATATGCTGGAACGCGATCGCCGGAACCGCCAAACCGTCGCCATTGCGCTCGCCCAACTCGCGTTGCACTTGCTTCAGCCATTCGATCGCTTCCGGCGAAGGCGTGCCATAGCCGTCGGAATCGGCCAAATCCCATCCGCGCGAATTCGACGCGTATTTTGCGTAGGATGTCAGCGATTCCCGTCCTCCGGCAGCATTGCCAACAGTATTGCCGGATTTACCAGTATCTCCAACATGCTCGCAATCGTTGGAAATACCGCGATTGCCGTCAAACGCATTATCCGCATAGTCGCCGGAATTTACCATCATCACGCTCATCGCAATGCGTCCCGACCCGTCGGAAGCCTCGATCGGAATCGCAAACGTGCCTGGTTCGAGCGCCAAAGGAGACGACCCGGCAACGGGATTCATGCAACCGGAAAACTCTCGGTAGAGGTCATCCTGTTCGTCGGCGAGAATGCCGCACTGGAAATCGTGGTTGCCGTAGGTTGCCGCGAAGGGGATTCGCGCTTCCAATGCAGGTCCGAGGAATGCTGCGAACGTGTCTCGTACTTTCTGCCGCGTGCTGTCGAGTATGGTCGCGGCGGTCGCGCGATTGATGGATTGCGCCCATGATTCAAGCTTGTTGGCGGATCCGTTGCGCCCGTCGCGTTTGTTGCGTTTCACGAGTTTCGGCGAGTCGGTGCCGATGCCGTCGATCATCCAATTGTCGTCGGTCGGGGGCTGTTCGAGCAACGCTTTGGTGAAGGGATGTCGTTTGATGCCGCGGATTTTCGCTTCGATTTCGGTGACCGCGCGTATGTGTGTGCCCGGCTGCTCTCCGCGACGGCGCAGGAACGTGTCGATGTACGCGGGGTCGTATCCGCGAATCTGGTCGCCGGTGAAGACGATCAGATTGGGATGCGTTTTCTTGATGGCGGCTTCGATGAGACGGATCGTGTCTTCGCGCACGTTTGGTCCGTCCTGAATATCGGCCATCTGCAGCACACGGAAGGTGCCGTCGCTGTTGAATCGCAAGGTCATGATGCTCACTGTAATGCGGCAAATTTGGATATGAGGTGAAAAAGAGACGAAAATCGTGGTCTGTCCGTCATATGGCGGAATGCCGGCGATATATGGGATTGGTTGCCGCTACTATGGGCGGCAGTGCAGGTAGGTAACATGCACGTAACAATGTGGGCCGGCAGAAGGCCTGCCCAGCTTTACAGATAAGGAGGAGTGATGGGTCAGGATCAATCTTCAGTGTTTGATCTCGCGGCAGTGGCTGCAGCGTCCAACGGAGGGAACAACGACCCGCTGCTGCCTCCGGCGCGTTATATTGGAGCTCCGCAAAAGCCCAGCAAGATGCCGTACAACAAGTACGTCGCATACGATAAGCAGGTGCCGTTTGATTACCCGGAGCGTACGTGGCCGGGCAAGCGACTGCAGCGTGCACCGCGTTGGTGTTCCGTCGATCTTCGTGACGGCAACCAGGCCCTCGTCAACCCGATGGATTCCGAGCGCAAGCTGCGTTTCTGGAACCTGC
>OGTL01002265.1_pt1 | contig 14850 bp, 10 predicted proteins | sample 1553601 | NCBI WGS metagenome assembly OGTL01 (sample SAMEA2580112, study PRJEB22360) | human gut metagenome | biome: human gut; feature: human-associated habitat; material: faeces | place: Denmark | collected 2008/2010 | reverse complement strand
AGTAAGAGTGGATGACAGACTGATCCACGGGCAGGTAGTAACACAGTGGGTAAAAGTGTTTAAGGCACAGAAGATTGTCGTAATTGACAATAACGTGGCGAAAGACAAGATGCAGAAAAATGTATTAAAATTCGCAGCACCACCAGAGATCAAAGTAAGTATTTTCTCAGTTGATAAGGCTGTTGAGATCTGGGAGAAGAATCAATTTGGAAACTTAAATGTGTTCGTACTGTTTAAAGATGTAAAACAGATCAAAGAATTAGCAGACAAAGGTGTGAAATTTGATGAGATCACATTAGGTAATATGTCTATTATCGGAGATCGTAAACAGATCTATAAATCTACAGGATTTACAGAAGAAGAGTCGGTGCCGGAAGAGAAAACAGAACAGAAAACAGAAGCTTCCGGCAGGCAGCTTCTGATGATAATACCTACATTACTGGCAGTATGTATCATGGCATTTGCTGCTATTTTTGTATTTTGTAAAAAACGCAGATAAGGGACAGAGGAAAAGCAAAAAAAGCACCCGAAAACAGAAGGAGGTGTCAGCAATGAAGAAGAACTGGAAATATTCATTACTACTTATAGCAGCTGTATTTGCATTGGCTATGGGCGTATTCTTTCTGTTTTATCGCTTTGATAACAAATATACGGCCAGGGGAGATCAGGCCATTCAGGGAATCCTCTATGTGCCTGATGATGATTCTGTGCATTATCTTGCCAGGGAATGGGAATATTATCCGGATGTATTGCTGACACCGCAGGAAATAAAGGAACAGAAGGAGGACTACTACAGCCGTTATGTTTCCATTGGCGAGTACGGTGGAATGGACCTGGGCGACAAAAATAAATCTCCTTTTGGAAGTGGTACCTATCGGATGACCCTGGTGCTTCCTGAAAAAGAAAAACAATATGCTATTGGCCTGACAGAGATTTTTTCTGCTTACAAGCTGTATATTAATGGGGAATTGATGGGGCAGATGGGAAATCCGGATCCGGACAATTACCAGGAGCAGATTCAGAACAGGGTATTTACCTTTGAGGGAAAAGGAACTGCAGAGATTGTGATCGCAGTGACAGACAAACATTCGGTGTCATCGGGAATTCAGTATGTGCCGGTTTTGGCTTCTCCTTTTAAAGTGAATATTATCCGCGGGTTGTCACTTATGATTGCTGTGGTATTTATGGCTTTTACATTTTTTGTCCTGATTTTTTCAGTGTATATGTATATGCGAACTAAAAAAGTGGAGTTTGGACTTTTTGCCCTGCTTTGTATCTGTGTACTGGGATATGGTTCTTATCCGATCCTGCATTCCTTTGTTGCAGTAAAAGTACAGCCTTGTTATGGAATGGAGGCATTGTTCTATTATCTGATGTTTGCCGGTGTTATGCTGGTACAACAGAAGATCCTGGGAGGTGAGGAAAGGATTCCGGAAATTCTTGCAGGTGTGGCCGTAGCAGCCGGAGTGATGGTTTTTGTGGCAGAAATGCTGTGCAGCAGAGCCCAGTCTGCAACAGGGCTGTATCTGATCTCTAAGCTTACAGAGATTTTGAAGTGGGCAGCAGCCGGTTATCTGTTTTTCAGAAGTGTAAAGGAGATAAAACAGAAGTACAGTAATGTACTTTTAGTGGGAATTGTTGTTTATGCAGCGTCTCTGGCAGCAGACCGGATATGGAGATTATATGAGCCGATCATTGGCGGGTGGTTTACGGAAATTGGTGCAGTAGTGCTTGTAGCCAGTGTGGGACTGACTCTGTGGATGGAGCTTGCCAATGCTTACAGATTTCAGCTTACCTATAGAGAATACAGCCGTCAGATGGAACAGAAACTGCAGATACAGAAACAGAATTATGAGGAACTTACAGAAAAGGTGGATGAGATCAGCAGGATGCGCCATGATATGAGACACCATCTGCGCACCATCATGTCTTACACACAGCAGGGAAAATATCAGGAGATGATGGAATATCTGCAGGAGTATGCATCCGTTATAACAGAAGAGGAAAAGCGAATCTGTTATTGCAGAAACATGGCCGTAGATGCAGTGATCCATTTTTATGCAGGAGAACTGAGAGAGAAAGGGATTCCTTTTGAATGTGATATGATGCTGCCGCAGAATATTGGCATTTCAGATACAGATCTGTGCAAAATATATGGAAATCTTCTGGAAAATGCCGTAGATGCAGTAAAAGATCTGCTGCCGGAAAATAAGCCTTATGTAAAGATGCTTACAAAGGTTAAGAACAGGAAGCTTCTGATAGAGATTTCAAATCCATATTCCAATGAAATCCAGCGAAGAGAAAAAGTTTTTTATTCAACAAAGCATGAAGGCTTTGGAATCGGAACAGCGTCTGTAGCAGAAGTGGTACAACGAATGGGCGGATATGTAGTTTTTAATACAGAAGAGGGTATTTTTAAAGTAAATATCTTTCTGCCGGTGAAAACAGTACAGTAAATAAATAGTTACTGCCCGGAGGGGAAGAGGCATATCGGAAATACTTATTTATCAGAGTCTGAAGAGAATAAGTATTCCAGATATGCTTTTTTTATTGCGTTGGAGCCACGCTTGCGTACAGTAACAAGCTCCTGATTGTCCATAACAAAGCCTTCGTCTGTGGATTTCTCGATGTGATCCATATTTACGATACAGCCTCTGTAACAGGAGAGAAAACATTTCATTCCCTCCAGAAGCTCTTCGAATTTCTGGAAGGTTATGTAGGAGCGTATAATGCCTGCATCTGTGGTATGTACCTGAACTGCATTGCGGTAGGTATCCACGTACAGGATGCTCCTGACAGGGATCTTTACAGGGGTACGGTCAGAGATCAGTTCTATATATCTGGAGTTCTGTGACTGTCTGAACTGGATTGTTGAGAGAATCCGGCAAAGCTTCTCCGGGTCAAAGGGCTTCAGCAGATAGTAGGATGCCTGTACATCATAGCTTTCCACAGCAAAGGAATCACTGCTTGAAATAAAAATCAGAGCAGCTGTATCCCTGGCTTCGCGGAGCTTTCTGGCTGCATCCATACCGGTCATACTGCCCATATAAATATCCATAATGATCAGGTCGTAAAATCCGGGTATGTATTTAGTAAAAAAAGCTTCTGCGCTGGAATACAAATGGATGTCTGCGGATGTATTCTGGGATTCATAATAAGAAGAAATGACAGATTTTACCTGACGCAGATCTTCCTTTGAATCGTCAAGGATTGCAATATTCAAAAGGAGTACCTCCTAAATTAACTTAAACATAATTTGTATTTTAGCGTATTTTCATGAGTTATTCAAGTACGGATTCCTTACTGAAAGCAAGTAATACCATAAGTATTTATTCATTTTTCCATATTTCATGAAAAATGTCATTTAATCCCATGTATCTTGAAAATAAGACTGAAATTTTTTATAGTAAGAACATAGAAATTCAGTTTAGAAATATGTACACACATTTTAAGAAAGGATGGTAAAAAAATATGAAAAACTGGAAAAAAATAATGGCAGGTCTTTGTGCTGCTGCAATGGTAAGCTCTATGGTTGTTCCGGTATGGGCAGCAGAGGAGACTACAGAAGAAGCAGCAGATGACGGAGATGTCGCGGATGTATCAGAGGCAATGTTAGGACTCTGGAAGGACAGCGCAGGAGATATCTACGGATTCTACAAAGATAATTCGTTTTTTGGTCAGTGGAAGGATGAAGAGCAGGATGTTCTTGGTGTATATGCCCTGAGTTCAGACGGAGAATATACAGCTCTGGTAATGCAGTTCGCAAATGACGACGGCACGTATGATGATGAAAATATGGTAACTTATCTGGTGCAGGCAAATGAGGAAGAGAATCTTCTGGAACTTTATGATCCGGACAGTCTGGACTTGACTGCAACCCTGGAGCCTTATGAGGCAGACGGTGATGAGTCGGATTACAATCAGACTTATCAGGATATGGGTGATATCCTGACAGAGTGTTATTCCGGCGAAACAGAAGCGGGTGAGACTTTTATTTATGCAGCTAATGAGGATGGAACTTTCTGCTCAGTACTTGTGATCGATCAGGATGATAACTATGTAAGCTTTGTTGGCGAAGGTACTTTTGATGAAGAGAACGGTACTGTGACGATTACTGATGAAGTTTCTGAGATGGCACTTACTTTTGGCGTGGCAGTGAATGATGATGATACACTGACACTGGATATGGGTGATCTTGGAAGCGCTACTGTAGAGGAAGCTACGCTGGCGGTTGCTGTGCAGGGACTGAAGTATGCAGTTGAGAATGGAACTGAGATGAACTAAGCAATTCTTTTTCAGGAACAAAAATATGTGATTTTGAGGATACTCCTCTTCGGATAGATTTATTCGGAGGGGAGTGTTTTTTCTGTGCCGGGGGTTTTAGAATGGCTGGGAAGATGGTATAATGAGGAGCGAATTCTATAGTTTTTGTGGAAGTGTTACAGATGAGCAGAAACAGACAGGAAGCGAAAATTACGAGAGAGGTTTGAATTTATGAATATTTTGAATATAGAGCATGTTTCCAAGGTGTTTGGTGAGAAGGTGGTGCTGGATGATGTTTCCTACGGGGTGCATCAGGGAGATAAGATTGGGATCATCGGGATTAATGGGACCGGGAAGTCTACGATTCTGAAGATCATCGGCGGTCTGGAGGAGCCGGATGAGGGGCAGGTGATCACTCAAAATGGCCTGAGAATCACGTATCTTCCGCAGATGCCGGAGTTTCCGCAGGGAGCTTCTGTCCTGGATTATGTGGCAGAAGGAAAGTGGCAGAAGGACTGGAGTACTGAGAGCGAGGCAAGGAATGTTCTGAATAAGCTGGGAATTACAGACCATGAGGAGAAGATCGATCATTTATCCGGGGGACAGAAGAAAAGGGTGGCACTGGCAAGGACTCTGGTGAATCCCTGTGATGTGCTGCTTCTGGACGAGCCTACCAACCATCTGGATAATGAGATGGTGACCTGGCTAGAGGACTTTCTGAGAAGTTTTAAGGGCGTTGTGATTATGGTTACTCATGACAGATATTTTCTCGACAGGGTTACTAATAAGATTCTGGAGATTTCCCATGGCGGCCTTTATGCTTATGAGGCTAATTACTCGAAGTTTCTGGAACTGAAGGCAGAGCGTGAGGAGATGGAGCTTGCCAGTGAGAGGAAGAGACAGAGCGTACTCCGCATGGAACTGGAGTGGGCAAAGCGTGGATGCAGAGCCAGAAGTACCAAGCAGCGGGCACGTCTGGAACGCCTGGAGGCACTGAAGAACGGAAAAGCTCCGGTGCGTGATGCGAATGTGGAGCTGGATTCTGTTGAGACACGTATGGGAAAGAAGACAATCGAACTTCACCATATCAGCAAGAGTTTTGGTGAGAAGAAGATCCTGGATGATTTTAATTATATTGTGCTGCGCAATCAGCGTCTTGGGATTATTGGTCCTAATGGGTGCGGAAAGTCAACACTCATCAAGATTATTGATGGGATGATACAGCCGGATGCAGGAGAAGTGGAAATTGGAGAAACCATTCGCATAGGGTATTTTGCACAGGAAGTGCCGGATATGGATACCAATCAGCGTGTGATCGATTATATCCGCGACGTGGCAGAGTATATTCCGACCAGAGACGGGAAGATTTCCGCAACAATGATGCTGGAGAGGTTTCTTTTTGATTCTGCCATGCAGTATGCACCCATTGCCAAATTGTCAGGTGGTGAGAAGAGGCGTCTGTATCTGCTGAGGGTTCTGATGGAGGCGCCGAATGTGCTTCTTCTGGATGAGCCAAGTAATGATCTGGATATTCCTACACTGACCATTCTGGAGGATTATCTGGATTCTTTTGCAGGGATTGTGATCGCAGTGTCTCATGACAGGTATTTTCTGGATAATATTGTGGACAGGATTTTTGCTTTTGAGGGGAATGGACATCTGACCCAGTATGAGGGCGGATATACGGATTATACAGAGGCGCTGGCGAGAAAAGGCGGGGCAGTATCTGAAGGACAGAGCACTGCAGTTGGTGCGGAAAAGAAGAAGTCGGCTCAGGCAGACTGGAAGCAGAATCGTCCCCAGAAGCTGAAATTTACCTATAAAGAGCAGAGGGAATTTGAAACTATCGATGATGATATTGCAGCGCTGGAGGAACTGCTGGAGAAGCTGGATAAGGATATGGAGGCCAATGCCACCAATTCTGTGAAGCTTCGTGAGATCATGGAGCAGAAGGAGAAGGCACAGGCAGATCTGGATGAGAAGATGGACAGGTGGGTTTATCTGAATGATCTGGCGGAGCGAATCGAGGCACAAAAAAGTGAAAAGTGATTTTTTTCAGATGCTATTGACTTTGCAGAGGGTTCTTTAGTATGATACAGATTATGGAAGATTGCAGGAGCTGCTTTGCAGCGGGGCAATTTGCGGATGCCGGGTCAGTAACAGAAAATATCTTTTGATCCTGACATCTGTGAGTGAACAGTAAGTGAACAGGAGATATAAAAATATGGCAGAACAGGTCAGAGTTGTAGTGGACGCAATGGGCGGGGATAATGCCCCGGCAGAACCTGTCAGGGCTGCAGTGGAAGCTGTAACAGAGAGACAGGACATAAAAGTAATTCTTACAGGAAAACAGGAAGTGATAGATAAGGAACTGGCGAAATATTCAGGATATCCGAAGAACCAGATCCAGGTTGTCAACGCATCCCAGGTGATCGAGACAGCAGAACCCCCTGTTTTTGCGATCCGTAAGAAAAAAGATTCATCAATCGTAGTAGGTTTGAATATGGTTAAGAAACAGGAGGCAGATGCCTTTGTTTCATCAGGAAGTACAGGAGCTGTTCTTGTTGGCGGACAGGTACTGGTAGGCAGAAGTAAAGGTGTGGAGAGGCCGCCTCTTGCACCGTTGATCCCTACCACGAAGGGTGTTTCCCTTCTGATCGACTGTGGTGCCAATGTGGATGCACGTCCATCGCATCTGGTGCAGTTTGCGAAGATGGGCTCTATTTATATGGAGAACGTAGTTGGTATTAAAAATCCAAAAGTTGCCATTGTAAATAACGGGGCGGAAGAGGAGAAGGGAAATGCACTTGTAAAAGAAACTTTCCCCCTTCTGAAAGAATGCAAAAGCATTAATTTCATCGGAAGTATAGAAGCCAGAGATATCCCGGCAGGATATGCGGATGTGGTCGTATGCGAAGCATTTGTGGGAAATGTGATCCTTAAATTATATGAGGGAGTTGGTTCTGCCCTGGTCCAGAAGATCAAAGAAGGAATGATGACCAGCACAAGAAGTAAGATCGGTGCACTTCTGGTAAAGCCTGCACTGAAAGAAACTCTGAAATCCTTTGATGCAACGGAATATGGCGGAGCACCGCTTCTGGGGCTTAAAGGACTTGTGGTAAAGACGCATGGAAGTGCCAAAGCCATTGAGATCAAACATGGTATTTTCCAGTGTGTACAGTTTAAACAGGAGAAGATCAACGAGAAGATCGCAGAGCGTATCCTGGAGGATCAGGAAGTACTGAAGTCCGGAGCAGAATAGAGCAGGACAGGAACAGAAACAGGAAGGAGGGTTGAAGATGGAACTGGAGAAAATAAAAGCTATCATAGCAGAGGTTCTGAATATTGATGCAGATTCGATCACAGAAGACACTACATTTGTAGATGATCTTGGTGCAGACTCTCTTGATATTTTTCAGATTATTATGGGGATTGAAGAGGAGTATGACATTGAGCTGGATAATGAATCTGTCGAACAGATTCAGACAGTTGGTGATGCTGTTGAAGCAATTCGGACAATTAAATAAAAATGTAACTGTCCGGCAGTCTGAAATTTGACAGGAGCATAATACAGGCGCACTGAGCAGTTGCAAAAAATGATGTCGCAGGGTTGTCATATGACAGCCCTGCGCATATGGAGAGGGTTAGAGGAATGAATAGAAAGACAGAAGAATTAGAAGAAATCATAGGATATCATTTTAAAAATAAACATTATCTTACACAGGCACTGACTCACAGTTCCTATGCAAATGAGAAGAAGTTGGGGAAGCTGGGCAGCAATGAGAGACTGGAGTTTCTGGGAGATGCTGTGCTGGAGCTGATCAGCAGTGATTATCTGTATGCAAGATTTACCCAGATACCGGAGGGAGAGCTGACAAAGAAGAGAGCCAGCCTGGTGTGTGAGCCAAGCCTTGCCTATTGTGCAAGAGAATTCGGACTGCCACAGTTTCTGTTGCTTGGAAAGGGAGAGGATATGACAGGCGGAAGAAACAGGGATTCTATCGTCTCTGATGCAACAGAGGCTTTATTGGGAGCTATCTATCTGGATGGTGGTTTTGCTAATGCAAAGGAGTTTGTGCTGAATTTTATCCTGAATGATATTGAACATAAACAGCTCTTTTATGATAGCAAGACCATCCTGCAGGAAATCGTGCAGGAAAACGGAACACAGCCGGTGGAATATATTCTGACAAAAGAAGAAGGCCCGGATCATAACAAAAACTTTACTGTGGAGGCAAGAGTAAACGGAAAAGTGATGGGACAGGGAAGCGGTCATACAAAGAAAGCAGCAGAACAGGCCGCAGCATACCAGGCGATTCGTGTACTCAGAAAATAAACAGGAGAATTATGTATTTAAAGAATATAGAGGTACAGGGATTTAAGTCTTTCGCCCAGAAGATCAATTTTGAATTTCATAACGGGATCACCGGTATTGTAGGTCCGAACGGAAGTGGAAAGAGCAATGTCGGTGATGCGGTGAGATGGGTGCTGGGTGAACAGAGTGCCAGGTCTCTGCGAGGAGGAAATATGCAGGATGTTATTTTCTCCGGTACAGAGACAAGAAAACCCCTGGGTTATGCATCGGTGGCGATCACACTGGATAATTCAGACCATAAGCTTCCGGTTGATTTTAACGAGGTTACGGTTACCAGAAGGCTTTACCGTTCAGGAGAGAGTGAATATAAGATCAACGGAAGTGCCTGCAGACTGAAAGATATCAATGAGATGTTTTATGATACAGGTATCGGTAAAGAAGGATATTCCATTATCGGACAGGGACAGATCGACAGGATCCTAAGCGGTAAACCGGAAGAGAGAAGAGAGCTTTTTGATGAGGCAGCAGGTATTGTTAAATTTAAGAGAAGAAAGAATACCACGATCAAAAAACTGGAGGAAGAACGCCAGAACCTGGTCAGAGTGACAGATATCCTCTCGGAGCTTACCAGACAGCTGGAACCACTGGAGAAACAGTCAGAGACAGCAAGAGTTTATCTTTCCAAAAGAGAGACTCTTAAGGAACTGGATGTGAATATGTTCCTGATGGAGTATGCTGCTGCAGCCAAAGAACTCAAGGAACTGGAAGAGAAGAACATAATTGCGCAGAATCAGCTGAAGGATACCCAGAGTTCCTATGACCGGACCAAGGTGGAATATGAACGTCTGGAACAGGAACTGGAAGATTTAAATTCCAAAATGGATGCACTTCGCATTTCCGGTCAGGAGCAGGCAATCCGTAAACAACAGCTGGAAGGCCAGATCAATGTATTAAATGAGCAGATACTGGCAGGGGCACAGAATGAAGAGCATTATAAGGGACGTATCCAGACTATTGAGGCTGAACTTTCAGTAAGAATAGATTCAAAGAAGAAACTTGAAGAAGAAAAAACGGATATTTATGCACAGTTAAAGGCTGTCCGTAAGAAACTTTCTGAGGAAGAAGAGAAATTAAGGACAGCGCAGGAGAATATGGAAGCCTGTACTCTCGAAGTGGAGAATGGCAAAAATGAGATCATTGAAATTCTGAACAGCCGCGCCAATGTCAAGGGTAAAGCCCAGAGATTTGATGCAATGATGGAACAGGCAGAAATCCGTAAGGCAGAGATCAGCCAGCGTATTCTCAGACTGAAGAGTGAAGAGGAAGAGCAGCAGACCATTCTGACTACAGCCCGGAAACAGTATGATGAGATTACATCCCAGATTGAAAATGCCAATGAGGAATGTGAACATCTGAATCTGAGTGTGATGAAGATTCAGGAAAAGCTGAAGGAACAGAACACAAAGCTGGAAGCAGAACAGACAGCCTATCACAGAGAGGCATCCCGGCTGGATTCTCTCAGAAATATCGCGGAGCGCTATGATGGATACGGAAACAGTATCCGGAGAGTTATGGAACAAAAAGAACGTGTTCCGGGAATCCAGGGTGTTGTCGCAGATCTGATCCAGGTAAACAAAGATTATGAGATCGCTATCGAGACAGCTCTTGGTGGAAGCATTCAGAATATTGTTACAGATAATGAGCAGACTGCCAAAACCATGATCGAATTTCTGAAAAAGAATCGTTATGGACGTGCGACCTTTCTTCCCATGAGCAGCATAAGTCCCAGAGGTGAGTTTACACCGAAAGAAGCACTGAAAGAGCCGGGCGTTGTGGGGATTGCCAGCGAACTGGTGTCCGTAGCTTCTCAGTATCAGCAGATCACGAAATTCCTTCTTGGAAGAGTGCTGGTAGTTGATAACATTGATCATGCCATTGCAATAGGAAAAAAATACAGACACAGTCTAAGAATGGTCACAACAGAGGGTGAATCCTTAAACCCGGGAGGTTCCATGACCGGCGGTGCCTTCAGAAACAACAGCAATCTGCTTGGAAGACGGCGTGAAATAGAGGAACTGGAAACAAAAGTAAATCAGCTGAAGCAGAATCTGACCGAAATGCAGAATGCTGTTGAGGAAAATAAAAATCAGAGAAACAGGCTTCGTGATGCCATTGCAGGATTTCAGGAAAAACTTCGTCAGAAATATATAGAACAGAATACTGCCAGAATGAATATCAAACAGCAGGAAAAGAAAGCTGAGGAGATCCGAAGCGGATATGCGCAGATTAACAGAGATCAGGCAGAAATCAAACGCCAGGTCATGGAAATCCGGCAGGATCATGACCGGATTGCCAGGGAACTGGAGAATTCAAAGCAGGATGAGAAAGAACTGGAGAGTTTTATTGAGGCAAAGCAGTCAGAACTGGATGAATGGAAAGAAGAAGAGAAGAAAATCACCCGGGAGTTAGAAGAAATCCGTCTTCAGTCATCCGCTCTTGAACAGAAAGAGAAATTTGACCAGGAAAACCTGAGCCGTCTGAAAGCAGAAATCACAGCTTTTATGACTGAGAAAGAGGATATTTATCAGTCTCTTGCTCACAGCAGTGAAGAGATGGAAAAGAAGCAGAAGATGATCACCCAGCTGAAAAAAGAGTCGGAAGAGTCTGTCCTTCATGAAGAACAGGCACAGATGCAGCTGAAAAATCTGCAGAAGGAGAAAGAGAGCAGAACTTCTCAGCATAAAGATTTTTTTGAGAAAAGAGATTATCTGTCCGGTCAGATCGGACTTCTGGATAAGGAATGTTACCGTCTGCAGGGACAGATGGACAAGCTGGAGGAGAACAGGGAAGAGCGGATTGCCTATATGTGGTCCGAGTATGAGATTACTCCCAATAATGCCGTTTCCTACAGAAAAGAGGAACTTACTGATCTTTCGCAGATGAAGCGACAGGCAGCTCAGATTAAAGATGATATCAGAAAGCTGGGACCTGTAAATGTAAATGCTATTGAGGATTATAAGGAACTTCTGGAAAGACACACCTTTCTGTCCGGCCAGTATGAGGATTTGGTCACAGCGGAGAAAACTCTGGAACAGATCATTCAGGAGCTGGATGAGGGAATGCGGAAACAGTTTTCTGAGAAATTCGGCGAGATCCAGAAGGAATTTGACAAGGCATTTAAGGAATTGTTCGGAGGCGGAAAAGGAACTCTGGAGCTGGATGAAGAGGCAGATATCCTGGAGGCAGGAATTAAGATCATTTCCCAGCCGCCGGGAAAGAAACTGCAGAATATGATGCAGCTTTCCGGCGGGGAAAAAGCTCTGACAGCTATCGCACTTCTTTTCGCGATCCAGAATCTGAAGCCGTCACCGTTCTGTCTGCTGGATGAGATCGAGGCAGCGCTGGACGATTCCAATGTTGGGCGATTTGCCGGATATTTACAGAAGTTGACGAAAAACACACAATTTATTATAATAACCCATAGACGTGGAACTATGAACGCCGCAGACCGGCTTTATGGTATTACCATGCAGGAAAAAGGGGTATCCACACTGGTTTCCGTCGATCTGGTGGAGAATCAGCTTACCCAGTAACAGGAGGAGTTTCACATGGCAGAAGAAAAGAAAGGTTTTTTTAAACGATTAGTCAGTGGACTGGCAAAGACCAGAGACAACATCGTAGCCGGATTTGACAGTATTTTCAGTGGTTTTTCCAGTATTGATGAAGATTTTTATGAAGAGCTGGAAGAGATTCTGATCATGGGTGATATCGGGATCAATGCGACCACTTCTATTATTGAGAATTTAAAGAAAGAAGTTTCCGAACGTCATATTAAGGAACCGATGGAATGTAAACAGCTTCTGATCAATGAGATCAAGGATCAGATGCGTGTGGACAGCACAGAGTATGAATTTGAGAACCGCAGATCCGTAGTTTTGGTGATCGGTGTCAATGGTGTCGGAAAAACCACTTCAGTAGGAAAGCTTGCAGGAAAATTAAAAGACCAGGGCAAGAAGGTTATCCTTGCAGCAGCCGATACTTTCCGCGCAGCAGCAGGAGAGCAGCTTACTGAGTGGGCGAACCGTGCAGGTGTGGAGATCATCGGCGGACAGGCGGGAGCAGATCCTGCATCTGTTATCTATGATGCGGTGGCTGCAGCCAAAGCAAGAAATGCAGACGTACTTCTCTGCGATACAGCAGGACGTCTTCATAATAAAAAGAACCTTATGGAAGAACTCCGCAAGATTTACAGGATCCTGGAGAGGGAGTATCCGGATGCATATCTGGAGACATTGGTAGTGCTGGATGGTACCACCGGACAGAATGCCCTTGCACAGGCGAGACAATTTGCGGAGGTCGCAAATGTCAGCGGTATTATCCTTACCAAGCTGGACGGAACTGCCAAGGGAGGTATTGCAGTTGCCATCCAGTCTGAACTGGATATTCCGGTGAAGTACATTGGCGTAGGAGAAAGTATTGACGATCTTCAGAAATTCGATGCAGATGCATTTGTAAATGCGTTGTTTGATGTAGACCATAAAGAAAACCCGGACGCTTAAGATTAGGATGTACTTTCGGAGTCAAATTAAGTACAAAAAGATTCCGGGAGTACATTTAGGACAAAATGGAGGAAAAAACAATGCTTACTTTAGAGAGTTTTGAACAGGCATCAGAGATCGTAAAACAGGTCACACAGGAAACAAAGCTGATCAAAAGCAGCTATTTCAGTGAACTTACAGGAAATAAGGTTTATTTAAAACCGGAGAATATGCAGCGTACAGGTGCATATAAGGTTCGTGGTGCCTATTATAAGATCAGCACTCTTTCCGATGAAGAGAGAAATAAAGGTCTGATCACAGCATCCGCCGGAAATCATGCACAGGGTGTTGCCTATGCTGCGCATAAATATGGTGTGAAGGCAGTGATCGTTATGCCTACCACAACTCCGCTGATCAAGGTTGAGAGAACAAAGAGTTACGGTGCAGAGGTTATCCTGCATGGTGATGTATATGATGAGGCATGTGCACATGCACTGGAACTTGCTGAGAAAGAGGGATATACCTTTATCCATCCTTTCGATGATCCGGCAGTTGCCACAGGACAGGGTACCATTGCAATGGAGATCGTTCAGGAGCTTCCGCTTGTTGATTATATTCTGGTTCCAATCGGTGGAGGCGGACTTGCAACAGGTGTTTCCACACTTGCGAAGCTGTTAAATCCACATATCAAAGTCATCGGTGTGGAACCGGCAGGGGCTGCCTGCATGAAAGCTTCTCTGAAGAAGGGTGAGGTTGTGACTCTTCCGCACGTAAATACGATTGCTGACGGTACTGCAGTACAGACACCCGGAAAGAAAATCTTCCCGTATATCCAGAAGAATCTGGACGATATCATCACTATCGAGGATGATGAACTGATCGTTGCTTTCCTTGATATGGTTGAGAACCATAAGATGATCGTAGAGAATTCCGGTCTTCTGACAGTGGCAGCGCTTCGTCATCTGGATGTGAAGGGAAAGAAGATTGTTTCTATCTTAAGCGGTGGAAACATGGATGTTATTACCATGTCTTCTGTTGTTCAGCATGGTCTGATCCAGAGAGACAGAATCTTCACAGTATCTGTGCTCATTCCGGATAAGCCGGGTGAACTGGTACGTGTGGCAAGCGTGATCGCCAGGGCTCAGGGTAATGTTATCAAGCTGGATCATAACCAGTTTGTAAGCACGAACAGAAATGCGGCAGTGGAACTTAAGATCACACTGGAGGCTTTTGGCACAGATCATAAGAATGAGATTGTTAAAGCTCTCGAAGATGCAGGATGCAGACCAAAGGTGATCCGTCCAAGTCTGTGATTGTCTCAGAGCAGCATCTGCCATGTAAATAAATGAAATGGGGAGTCCTGGTGTTCAGTATATGGATGCCGGGGCTTTTTTGTTTCATCAGGAGCGGTGTAAAATAGGTATCTTTGGCCTGATGTATATATTTCCATGACCTTTCACAAATTCCAGGTTTAGTAATCCACCAACGCTGACGGACTTTACATCGTCAAATCCCGTCAAAACCTGCCGTTTTGAAAAAGAAGAAAGCCTAGCAAAAACGCTTGAAAGTGGCGTAAATGCTAGGCTCTTGTTTGGTGACCCATCGGGGATTCGAACCCCGGACACCTTGATTAAAAGTCAAGTGCTCTACCGACTGAGCTAATGAGTCATACAGCTGCCTATTCCTAGACAGCTTATTTATTATAGCAAGAAAAACTCCCGCTGTCAACTGGGA
>OGTL01002240.1_pt1 | contig 15020 bp, 10 predicted proteins | sample 1553601 | NCBI WGS metagenome assembly OGTL01 (sample SAMEA2580112, study PRJEB22360) | human gut metagenome | biome: human gut; feature: human-associated habitat; material: faeces | place: Denmark | collected 2008/2010 | reverse complement strand
AACCGAAATCGACCTGGCCAGTTCTGACATACCACCAGCCATATTCACTGTCTACGACACTGTTGCAGCCAAAATCAATCGTTCCGTTGACGATTCTCCACCAGCCATATTCATTCTGCGCCAGACCGGTATAAGTAAAATCAATGCTGCCGTTGCGGATGAACCACCAGCCATACTCACTGTTTACCACACCGTTATAAGCAAAATTCACCATGCCGTTTTCGATTCTCCACCAGCCGCCGGCATTCTGTGCGACTCCGGTATAGGAGAAATCTACCTTACCATTCCGGATGCACCACCAGCCACCGGCATTCTGTGCGACCGTATTTCCCATATCCACACGGCCATTTACCACATTCCACCAGCCATATTCACCATTGACAATACCTTCATCCACACTATTTACAGAAAAATCAATCACACCGTTTCGAATCTCCCACCAGCTTCCGCCGTAAGAAACAAAACCACAGTAAGAATCATCTGCGACACCATCTTCATTAATGTATACCCAGGTGCCATCCTCCTGCATAACAACCGTTTCTTCCTTCTGTACAACACCGTCATTCATATAGTAGCGTACGCCATCTACCTCCACAAGACCGGTATCATGCCGGCGCGTTCCGTCTACATAGTAGACATCCTCGCCATTTTCAGTATAAATACCGGTTTTATAAGCCGGATTCTTCACCTCTGACGTCAGTGCCTTGATGCAGGCATTTCCATATGGATATGCATAAAACTTATTGTGGTACTGATAAAACGTCTTTTCATTTCCCTTGCTGACATCACAGGACCAGATGACCTGGCCTCCATTCTCGATGGACATCTCCAGCTCACACTCTACCGCATTGGTATCCGTCTGGACTACAACAGAAAATGTCGTTCCCGGCTGCAGCTCCACAGCATTCTCCAGCGGAATGGTATAGATACCGGCATAAGAAGTCTCACCGGTTGTCGTTGCCTTTTCCTGCTTTGTACCGCTGGTCGGATCTTTCGGATCCTTCAGATCTGTATAAACACTGATCGTATAAGATACATTCGCATTGTGCATCATAGATACATTGACTGCTCTCAGCTCTTCCGCTTCCACACCAGCCTTTGCATCCTGAACCGTAAATACATTCGCAAGCGTGTCAAACTCTGTCGGATATGCGTTCAGACCACCATCCAGCTGATAATTATTGTCATACGCATCCGTAGTATCAAAATCAAACGCCCACGCAGCCTCACCGAGTGAAACCGTCTCGTAAGACATCCAGAAATAATCACAGTAAGATCCCCAGCTGTTTCGGATCAGCCACGCACCATTGTGTGCCGGTTTTGCATATCCTGCAAAATTGTCTCTGGAATAATCATCATCCCAGCCAACGATCATAGCCGCATGTCCGTTGCCGCCGGCTTCGGCATCATAGTAGGTATATTCCCCTTTCTGATTCTTCGCCATCGCCTTATCCAGATGATCATACATCACACCTACCGCACCATGGTCCATGATCTGTGCCTTCACACCATCCGTATCTTCCTTCAGGCTCATGCAGTATGCATTTTCCAGATGCGCCACATCACGGCTGTAAGCATAACTGTCTTTCAGTCCTGATTGCTCCACTTTCTCAGCATCCGTATACGGAACATCCGCTTCCTTTACCGCGCCGACCCACTGGCTCATTCTACGGGCTGCCATCTCATAATTACCGCCAAAATTCAGAAAACTGCCTTTCGCCTCTGCACTGTTGTATTCTGCGGTATCCCCTTTTGTGCCGCCCAATGGATCCGTCACAAAATTATAAGTAAAATAAATCAGCTGCAACTCGCTCAGATCAATGTCTTTCTTTGCGATTCCATCACTGATCAGATCAAACTCTGCCAGACCGAGGGAAGAAAATGCCCAGCAGGTACCATATGGATTCTGGTCACGCACTGCCGGATACTCGCGTCTGCATGCATCAATATCTGTCGAATAAGCAGATGGCAGCATCGCATATGTAGCAACGCCTGCTCTGCGTACCGGTACATTCTTATCCAGATCACTTTCTATATATCCCGTGTTTTGTACCGTTTTCACCTTCGTATCATCGGAAATATTTTTCGCCTGTACCTGCATGGTGCTCAGTGGAGACAATGCCAACACCAAACTTAATAACAGCGCCTCAAATCTTTTTTTTCTCATTTGAACTCCCTTCGTTATCTGCAAAACCATTCATTCATATCTTTTATGTCATTTATGATTCTCATTGTATTAATTCTATCATAGACAAATCCATTAAGCAACATTATCATCGGTTTAAAGCAATGCTATTGTTAATGCTTTACTCTGCTTTTCACAAAAAAATTCGTAAACAAACATCCTGCCATATACCCCAGTCCATTGTGGATCATATCATCCCACTCAAACAGACCACGCATAAAAATCAGCTGACTGAGCTCTATTGTCGCTGACATCAGTATTCCGATCAGCAGAGCCTGATACCACTTTATCTTATGATTCGCGATGAGCGGAAGCAGAATCCCTGCCGGCAGCAACAAGATAAAATTCAACAGATTTTCCTTCAACAACTCCCGGTCGTGGTTACAGATCACCTCCCGCCATGACCAGAATGGCAATAATTCATATTGACGGACCGTTCCAATCCGGGTAAATACCGTCGAGCCAAATACAATTCCGAGAAACACCACCAATGCCACGACTGCCAATGCCTGAATGATACGCAGCTTCTTTCTGTATACACACACCACCATTCCAATACATACCACCGTTAATACCAGCCCAAAAGCCAGTATTTCATACCTTGACCATTGCTTATTGTACGTTGTCCATATCTGATAAATATCCATCTATACCATCCATAAGTTTTTTATTTTTTAAAATATCCGTATCTACCATAAACTCAACTCGCACAGAGACACCACCATTTTTCTTATCAGACTCCCATCCATGCTTCCTTGCTTTCACGACGAAGATTACGTTTGATAATGAAGTAATTTACCTGTTATGGTGCAATGAACTTCACGGATTCAGGTAATTGACAATATCCTCGAGTGTATATAACCGCACATCATTTTCTTCAGCAGCACTTTCAATCTTTTCATCAAAACCGTTTTCAGAAAACAGTGCATAGTAGAATTTCGCCTTTTGCTTCATTGGAGTAAGTTTAGCAAGTGTATCAAGATATTCGGAATAGCTAAACGGCGACTTCTTAAACTTGCATTCACCAACAAGATATTCCTTTGCGCCTCTACCGATTCCAAGTAGGTCTATCTCTGTTTCAGCTACTCTCAAACCATCAACAGCATTTTCATCACGAATCGTTGTTTTTCCAACCCATCTTCCCATTTTGTTATAACGGAATGGCAGTTCATTTTTCTTTTGCATTTCACGAACAAATTCTTTGCATACATCTTCAAAGCTGAAGGACACAAATTCGTGCAACAGCGGTTCTACCGCATAATCGTAAACGCCTTCGACATCTCCATCCTCAAGCTGAGAGAAATTCGTATATCCAAACGCATACCAAAAACGGAAAAAGTTATCCGTCAGGCGATAAGTACCTCTATTGGTATTTGCCTGCTCTTTTATTCCGGCGTCAACCGAAAACTCTCTTTCCACTATTCCCAATTCGATAAGGTTCTTCAGATATACGCTCGTTTTTGAAGTATCCTCAACAAGCGACTTCTGACTAATGTCATTAAGTTTTGTGTTTCCAAGTGCCACAGCTTCAATAATTGAGTTATATATCGGTGTTTCTCGCAGTTCCTGATGAAGCAAGAAATCCACCTCACTGTATAGAATACAACCTTTCGTCAGTATGTTGCGTTTAATATTTTCCGCAACAGACAGTTTCGGATTCCATTGGTTCAGATAATGAGGAATACCTCCAAGCACAGCATAGGTAAGCACTTTGTCTTTCGGTGAGTAATCCGGAAAAAATTTTATAGCGTCATAAAATCCCATTTTTTTCATCTTGTAAATTCCGGTAGCTCTGCCGTACAACGGATTCTTTTCAGCAAGCAATTCTTTCTCAATAAAGCTCATTGCACTACCGCAAAGAATCAGCATTACATTACTGTTCTTAAATTCTGCGTCCCACAAATTCTGCAAAATGGAAGGAATACTTTTATTTCCTCGACACATATACGGGAACTCATCAATGATAACAAGTTTCTTTTCATCCCCATAAGGCAAATCCAAAATAGCTCTAAATGCTTTTTCCCAATCAGCGAACTCCGTAACATACTGCTTTGCAGGAATATCCTCTTTCAAGAGTTGTTTTGAAAACTTTGCGAGCTGTACTCTGTCAGTTGTCTGAGTACAGGAAAAGAAAATGTGCGACTTGCCTTTGCAAAACTCTCTGAGTGTTTCCGTTTTGCCAACACGTCGTCTGCCGTACAAGACAATCAACTGTCCTTGGTTTTCTTCATATTTATCGTTTAGGAATTGTAATTCTGCTTCTCTGCCTATAAACATAAAAGCGCCTCCTTATATATCTAATCCTGATTTACTAAATCCTGATTTGATATTATCATACTCTCTACCTTCAATAAAATCAATAGGTATATGAAAAGTTAAATTTTATTGCTAAATTCTTTACCAATCGCCAAGGCTCGTGCCTTTGCCTCTGCCTCGTCAATTCCGAAAGATCCGAGTATTGTTTTCTGTGTAGCTGTGATTGCATGGTTCAGCTTATAGTTTCCGCCAGGCTGCCTTATTATTATCAAGCACTCTCTAATTCACAGTTCTTGGAATTGTGGTAACGCTGATCATTGAGATAATCAAGAACACAAAAAAGTAACCGCCCCAAGTCTCGCAAACTAAGCGGTTACTTTTTTGTAACTTAATCTTTGTGGAACTAACCGTCTATCGGTAGTGCCTTTTGATTGAATATTCCCGTGCGGTCCGGACAGCAGGGACACGGAGCCCGGATTATTCATTTAGGGAACAAATCATATAATTATTATAGCATAATGCTCCCCAAATATCCAATACGGATTGGGGAACTTTTTCTTGACAAATCACATTGAAATGTTCCCCAATTTATTAAACACAGGAAATACAATCAATGATGACTGCATCATATTGATCTTTGACACCATTGCAGCAGATTTTGTACTGTCTTTTCCACTTTTCTATCCTCATTATTTCTGTAAACTCATCTTTGCATATGCTGCCAGAGTAAAACCATCCGTAATTTTTCCATCCCGGATCCATTCGCCCAACTGCTCCCAATCCAATGCAATATGTCCTACTATTTCTTCTTCCTGTATCACCTGTGGAGCTTCATTCAACTCTGCCAGAAATACATCTGCCTTTGAACTCATTGCACCACTGTCCGGCACAATTTTTCCGAAACTTTTCCATTTTTCTGCTTGCACACCAAGTTCTTCCCATAATTCTTTTCCCGCATTCTCCTTTGCAGAAATTCCTTCTTCTCCAAAACCTCTTGGGAAACCGTACTGATATTCCCTGAGAGCATGACGATACTGCCGCAGTAAAATATACTTTCCATTATAATATGGAACGATAACAACCGCACCTCTCATAACGCGGTTCATCAGTCTTTCATATGCAAACAGACTTCCATTTTTTGCACGCACAACATCCACAACCATTAAATGGTAATGGCTCTCGTATACAATTCCGATTCTTCTGCCACTTTTTTGTGCAAATGCATACAGTTCCTTCGGGTCAAGTACCAGCGGAAGTTCCTCAGACTGGGCAAAAAGTTCCGTACACGTCCGACTTAATTCCAGATATTTTTCAATCGAATCCATTTCTGTTCCTTTTATTTCCATTCCCTTTCATCCCTATTTCTTACCAACTGCTTGTGAGCAGGTTTTCATTTTTTATTTCAGCCTTTTTCAACTTTCAGGCGTTCCCGACATTTTCTTACGATTTTCAGATCCGCCCACGTTCTTGTCAATTCCTCAATACTGTCTAAAATATCACAACTTGTCCACCAATGGGATATCATACCCGAAATCCACGAACTCAGAATACCAAAAGCTATCACCTGCAAGACCGCCAATCCTATGGTCACAGCCAATGAAAGCTCCCCTTCTACAGACACAATATCCTGTAGATAGTTCATTCCCAGCTCAATTCCTACAAAGATCACCACCCCAATTAGTGCATCTATGATATTTCTTTTTATTCCTTTATGTATACTTTTATCCCACTCTTTCAGCTCTTTCTCCATCCCCACTTCATAACGGCTTCCCGTCTGTAATTCTTCATTTTCAAGAGCCGGTTTCAGTTCCAGCGTTTCCTGCACATTTTTCATCTGCAAAATCCGAATAGCACAACTCCAGTCCGGGAGTTTTCCTTGATAAAGTTCCCACGTTGTACTATCCTTTGCAGGAAAAACATGGATCGGAGCAATATCCTTCTCCCAGTAATCCTTCAATTTGCTTTTGAACCATTCACGGCAGGATTCTATATCTTTCGGATCATAATGCTTGGAAATTCCATAAATACTGTCTTCCGTTGTAAGATTATAACATAGATCGAGCACCGCTTCTGCATATTCTGCCTTTTCTCCTTTCTCATTTTCGTGGAGATAAATATGCCAGTCACTCCGATATTCCTGACGATTCTGTAAACTCAAATTTCTCTCAACTCTTTCCAGAATTTCTACTGTATCCTGATCAGTAAGCGGATATGCAATTTCATGAAGATATTCTGTCAGTTTCTTTTGCTTTACCTTTTTAGGTGGATTCAATGAAAATGCATTGACACTCAATGCCAGCAACGTCTTCACATAGCGGATCAAATATTCTATCTTTTCTTCACTATAATTTTCTTCATTATTATAACCAGATAATTCCCTCAGACACTCCGGGTCACTATAACGCAATGCTTTCAACAACTGTCTCAGCATCACAGCATCATCATGTGCAACGGGAACCCCTGAATAAATAAATGCACTCTTTTCAGACTCGGTTTTCTCTGCCTTCTTCAGAAATTCTTCTATCTTTCCCTGAAAATATTGCGACGGAGTACGCAACGACCCATACTGCGAAATTCGGATCACCCCCATCTGACATAACTCAAAAAATGGTTCAAATGTATTTTCATTTTCAATCGCAGCAAGAAATGCACGAGAATCCGCTAACTGATTCATGGTCAGGATCACCTGGTTCCCATTCAGTATAATTTCCCGGAACATCCGTTCCTGTGCATATTGAATCTCTTCTTTTGAATTTCTTACAGAATCCAGTTCATATAAATAGACACTCTTATTCATTTCAGTTCCACCTTTTGTTTCTCATGCAAATTTAGTTTTTTCTGCCGAAGACTATCTGACGCTTCCATCAGGTAGCCACGGCACCTTTATTATCTTTTGATAAGTCATTCTTGTCCTGCTCAAGTTACCTCTGTTCTGAAAAAATATCGTCAAAATTCCATTCGATTTCATCCTGACTATGAACACGGATCACCTGCTTGGATTCCAAGCCGAGTTTTCTCATAATTTCTGATCGCTTCACTTTGAAAAATAGAAAAATCAGCCATAATATTTCCACTTGGATCAAATACATCTACACGATTCGAATCAGTGTCTGTCTGATAAAAAATACAGCCTTTGAATTTGCCTTCCGTTGCAATAAAATCCGGGTTTTTATCTACCAAAGAATCTATTTCACAAACCATGGCCTCTAGCTTTTTTTGTATTGCATCAAAGAATATTTTATAGATATCAGCAACCGTATAAATATAGTTACGCAGCATATTATAATGATCAATATGCAGTATATCCATTCCCTGTTCTTCCATTTCATTTTTCAACAAGGTGAATGTTTCTAATAAATCGGCACTATCTTCTTCATCTACAGTACGCAACACCGTGCACATCTCTGAAAGATTATAAAAGCTGTCTCCATTTTCAAACTCAACCGCCCAATGTCCATGATCCATGTATATTGCAGCAAGCACCATAAATTGGAATCCAAGATTGTCTCCCACAGAATCCGTTAAAAAGTCTGTTTCGTTCTGCAAACCTAACTTTTGTACAAACGCACCGGCTTTCCTCACTAGCAACATTCCCTCATGCAAGATGTTTTTTGTCATTTTGTTTACAGTAACCTTATCTATGACAGCTCCACTATATTTTTTCACAAGATGGTTGTCTTCATCTAAATCATAATGAATCCATTCTCCAAGTGCTTCCTGATACATCTGATATTGTCTATATATTTCCTGCACCTCATGGCTTACATTTATATAATCAGATATTATATCCGCACACTCACCCGTAACAATTGGAGTTTCTTCTAAATTGAGTTTATCTTTAAGATCAGAAACAGGCATCACATCCATAAGTTTTTTATCTTTTGAAATATCCGTATCTACCATAAACTCAACTCGCACAGAGACACCACCATTTTTCTTATCAGACTCCCATCCATGCTCCTTTCGATTCCAAACAAACTCTCCCGGCATAATATACTCCGCAACAGGTTTAAAGGTGTATCCAAACAAGTTCAAACTCATGAGATCTGATCCATCTCCATACCAAACCTCCTCATTCAATGTAAAATGTTTAAAAAGTCCTCGCGACTTCATATTTACAACAGGAAGTCTACGTGCCGGAAGTCCCTCGATAGCATCACTCAAAATCTCAATCGTAACATAGACACTCTCATCTGCTTTTTTCGGAAGATAAAACTTAACACCATAATAATTTTCTATTTTGGCGATTCGTTCCATCTGTTCTTTCCATACAGCAGTTTCTTCTCGTATCCTGTCAAAACTGCTTCCTGCACCCGGTATAGACATTCTTAATATTCTTTCCTCATCTGCTGCTCCAAACTTAATGATTATTGTTGACGCATTCACAATCTCAGAAATCACATTAAACCAAAATAACCTATCAGCAACATTAGAGTATACACTCAGTTCATAGCCAAAAGATAAATTTCCAATTTCAAACTGCTGTGTGTAAAGCGGGGGAATGCTTATTCTGCTTTCAAGAAACTTAAATTCAAAGCCATCGTTGCGTATTTCATAATATTTTGTACCATAGATATTGTATTCCAAAACCTCTACTTGTGCAGTAGGTGCAATTCTATTATCCACATACAAATACCCACTGCTGATCTCACTTGGCATCTGATGAATATCCTCTGCAGCCGACAGTTCTCCGCAAACTGTATCCATTTCCATCTTGTCAGATACTGCAGATAACTCTGCTTCCATCCGAACTGGGCTTCCTGCATTCTGGTGCGATGCACTGACAATCTGGTCAATCATTGTCTTTGTATTTTGTAATTCATAGGCATAATAATCGTCCTTATGAACCCCAACATTCTGCATTTTAAACCAGCCATTATCTGAATCCCATTCATGCACTTCAACAATGCCATTGTATGATGCCGGGTCATACGTTCCAATCATAATTGTACTCCTCGTATACTCCCCTTCGTGCATCAAATTTCCACTTTGAAATTCATAAAAGTAGTCCCATTGTTTTCTCATTAAGACTGTATGCTCATGACCGGCAAGCCACAGTTGAACATGAAAATCTTTCAACAACTGGACAATTTGCATCTGTTCACTTCTCTCTAAAAAATCAAAAGAATAGTGTGTCAATATAATAGATGGTTTATCTTGATTCAACTCTTCAAGCAGATCCATGATATATTCTGTACCGATAAACAGATTATCATTTCTCTGTTTTGTATAAGTAAGAGCTGTATCTATGCATATTATATTAAAGTCCTTTGTTTCTGTTACAAAATGTGGCTTTTCATCATCGTCATAGCTGGCTGCCTGTTCTTGATTTTCATGATAAATTATATGCATCATCTTCCGAAATTCTGTATGTCCACAATGTACCGCTGCCATTTTATCTGAGGCTAAAGCACCATCCTTCGGAGAATAATCCTTGATACTTTCTAAAATAGCCTCCGCACGTCCCTCCGCATCTCGTTCAATATCATGATTCCCCGGTACAATGAACAACCGATCCACGGTAAGATTTGTTACACTTAAAAGTTTGTTGATATAATCAACAGTATCTGCCGCAAACTCTCCCATCGGAGCATACCGAAGATCTCCGGTAATAAAAATATAATCTATCTGTATTCCTAACTCTTTCATATAGTCTAATAGCCTGTTACGCATACGCCGACTATCTACATCTCTTTTATTCAAATGTATATCTGATAAATGTAGCCAATGTATTTTATCCACTTTTGTCTCCCCTTATATTTTATTTCATTGTAATCCATACCTTAATATTATAGTTCTAAACTGTTTTCTTTTAATAAAAAGTCATAGATACTCATCGTAGTAATTCCATCTTCATCTCTTGTAACATTTACAACATCTTTCACAACGATAATCTTTTTAAAGGAATCATTTACGTTTACAAGAGAAGCCTTTTCCTGAATACGCTTTTCTTCTGTCGGCATACTGAAAGCAGACTGAATATAATAACGCTTGCTGCCAAGATTGGCTACAAAATCAATTTCTAACTGATTCTTGTACTCTTTACCATTTTCATCAGTTCCGCGTTTTTCCACAACGCCAACATCTACAGAGTATCCTCTGCTTCGTAATTCGTTGTAAATAATGTTCTCCATCAGATGTGTTTCTTCAACCTGTCTGAATCCTAATCTTGCATTTCTAAGTCCCACATCTTCAAAATAATATTTCAGCGGTGTGCCGATGTATTTTGTGAACTTCCAGTTATTTTACGACTAAATCGCCATATTTAGCTACAGAAAAAATCATCCATGTCTTCCAAATTCAACTGTCAGCTTATCATACTGCTCTCGATTTCGGCTGATTGCTTTCTCCACTTTTTCTATCTTCTGCGTCAGACTTTCTTTACTAATATTCCTTGCCATTTATCCTCTTCCTTTCAGAACTTCGCTGATCCAGTTTGCTTTGTATGTGACATGTGCTGCATCGATATCAAATGCGTCTAATATTACTTTCTGTGTTTTTGTAACTGCATGATCTAAACGATATACTTTATCTAATTGTCTGTTCATTTCTATTTTTTCCAATTCCCTGATTGCCTCTGGAACAGTAAGGTAATTTGGCTTCTTTACCAGCTCTTTCGCTTTATTTTTCAAAGCCTGATAAATCTTACAACGTATGATTAGCGCAATAAATCCGATAAATATCTTAGTAGACGCAGATTCTTCAGAAGCTACCCGCAGACAGTTGTTACCAAGATACGATTTATCTGCACGAAATACTTTTTCTGATGCATCTCTGTTCTTATACAGGCCAATCGCTTCTTTTGCTTCCATCTTCTCAGATGAGATAATAGCAAAGTATCCACACAAATCCAACTCTTCCCTGATTACCGAAAGGTTAGGTTCTCCATATACAAAATGTCCGGTTTCCTTGTTATAATGCATATGGAAGTATTTATGAAACATCGGTCCGAATTCATGCTCAGTGTCCTGAAATCTTGCAAGATAGTTCTGCATCTCCCGGATATTTTCTTCAAGTCGTGACCGTTCTCCTGCTGCTTTAGCTGCATTGTAGTAAATATGAACATATCTTTTCTTTGTGTCAGCTGCATATACAAATGTTTGGACTGTTTTTCCATACACCCCGAATTCTGATATCTGATGCCCCCAATCGCTTTCAAAACTTCCTTTGTGTTCACGAATCAGGTCACGGATGAATTCCTTACATCCTTTCACCATAATGATGTAACTGAATCCATTATTGTCCATGTATCTCAGATTTTCTTTGCTAAAATATCCTCGATCAAGAATAAATCCAATCTTTCGATAGCCATATCCCTTAACTTTTTCAATCATAAACTGCAGCTGAGAAACATCATTAATACTTCCTGGATACTTCTCATACATCAATGGTTCACTATTATTCAGATCATATCCTACGGCATAGTTAAAGATTGGGAAGCCAGCATCCACCTTAGCAGCTCCGTACTCGACCATACTGATATTTCCGGCTTCGCAGTTCTTATTCGTAGAATCATAAGAGACATAAATCCGCTCTCTATGATTTCTTTCTTCATTCCATTTGTCCAGAAATCCTTGCCTTTGATTCTCATTAATACTTCTGAAGAATTCCGAAAGAGTGGAATCACTATAAATTTTCATGTCTTCTGTAAACAACGGATGGTTAAACGCATAGTCCGGATAATACTGTGCTGCATTACTCTCCGTAATGATTGAATATGCTGCAAAATCAAGAATCATACCAGCTGCTTTAGCTCCAAAAACGTCCTCAAGTTTCTGGTTCAATCCAGCATTCTTAACCACCTGATTAATTACCATATATGTACCTGCTTTTAGACAACTACTCCTTTCAGAATCAGCTAAAGACTCTGGCACCTCCACCTCTGGAAAGTGTTTTCTGAAGTTCTCATTCGGTCTCATTTTTGTTTCATCATCGTCTGAAACCTTTCCGATCGTCACCCTTTTGACAGTAGTATATTGTTTCGAAGGATCGTAAATCCGATCATATTCATAATAAACATAGCGGGCATTTCCCTTGTTGCGAAATGTAATTTTTCCTTTGATTTCTGGTATATCCACCACGTAATTTAAATACATATTTCTCATCCTTTTATAGTTGCATTTACAACTAAATATAGTGTATCAAAAAACCTGCACTTTTGCAATACGAAATGCAGGTTTTTCCTTATTTTTTCAGTATTTCAGGGCATTCTCAATCCGTATGATTCACTTGAGTTGCACTTTATTATGGAAGTTAACATAGTTATTGATTTTTCTGCATATTTCAATCGTTATTTCGTATGCGCCCTGCGTCTTCAGTTCTGCGACCCGGTCCCTGCCTTTATACAGGCATTCATATCGTTCCGCATGTGCAAGCACCGGCTGTAATCCCATCTGACGTACTTCAGACACGGTCTGCATGATCCATGCATAAGAAGCCTCATACGCAAATTCCATTAATACGGTGCGGCTGCCTGCCATGTAATACTTCGGATTCCCGCGCAGGCGTTCCACCGATGCATCGGAATGGATGTAATACTCACATCCCAGATAAAATTCCATCTCCGGAAATCGGTCTGCTGCCATTTCGCAGACGCGCGCATAGACCGTCTGTATTTCTTCTCTCGGTATCGCAAACATGTCACGACGGTAATGTGGTGTAAAAACGATATGGCGCACGCCCTGCCGGTATTCTTCTTCCAGCATCTCCATCGTTTCACGCATGCATCCGGAACCGTCATCCACACCTGGAAGTATATGATTATGTATATCCCAGTATCCTGTCATGTGCTATTTGCTCCTTTTTGTCTCTTTTTATCCATTTTCCTTATATACATACAAAGTTATGGTAACTCGCACTACCAGTTTTTGTCAACGGTGAAATTAATTACTTCTGTTTTTCACATTTTTTTGTTTCATATGTAATGATTTTTATGCACATTTATCCTTATACGGTATTATATTATTACTTACCACTTGCAGAAGTGGGAATCTCCTCGACTGAGATAAAATGTTTTTTTACGCAAACAGAACCCCGTTATATTCAAACTGCAATATAACGGGATTCTTTCTGTTCTACAATGATGTTAATGGATATATTGTCTGTGTTTTATTTTTTCAGCGGATATTTCGCGGTCAGTTCATCTACGATCGCACGTGCTTTTGCTACGCCCTCATCGCCTTCTTTGATGACGATGGAAATTGCTTCTGCGATCTTGTCCATATCCTCTGTATTCATGCCTCTGGATGTAACAGATGGTGTTCCGAGACGGATACCGCTTGTGACAAACGGAGATTTCGGATCGTTCGGAATCGTATTTTTATTAGCTGTAATATGAGCCTCATCCAGAAGTTTCTCGATGGCTTTTCCGGTCAGGTCAAATGGTGTCAGGTCTACCAGCATCAGATGGTTGTCTGTACCATCGGATACGATCTTGATGCCGCGGTTCTTTAGACCGTTGCACAATGCCTGTGCGTTATCTACAATACCCTGCTGATATGTCTTGAAGCTGTCCTGCAATGCCTCTTTGAAGCATACGGCTTTTGCTGCGATGACATGCATCAGCGGTCCACCCTGAATACCCGGGAATACGGCTTTGTTGAAGTTGAAGTTATTTTTCTCCATGGATTCTTTGGATACCAGGATCATACCGCCTCTCGGTCCGCGCAGTGTTTTGTGTGTCGTAGTGGTAACGACGTCTGCATAGTGGATCGGGCTTGGATGAAGTCCTGCTGCCACCAGACCTGCGATATGTGCCATATCTACCATCAGGTATGCGCCGCATTTGTCTGCGATCTCACGGAAACGAGGGAAATCAATGGTTCTCGCATAAGCACTTGCACCGGCAATGATCATTTTCGGTTTGCACTCCATCGCGATCTCTTCTACTTTGTCATAATCAATGAATCCTTCATCGTTGACCCCATAAGGTACGATGTGGAAATAAGTACCGGAAAAGTTGACCGGGCTTCCGTGTGTCAGATGTCCGCCGTGATCCAGGTTCATACCCATCACAGTGTCACCCGGCTGAAGCAGTGCAAACTGTACTGCCATATTTGCCTGTGCACCGGAGTGCGGCTGTACGTTGACATACTCTGCGTCAAATAACTCTTTTGCACGCTCGATTGCAAGATTCTCTACAACATCTACACACTGACATCCGCCGTAATAACGTTTTCCCGGATATCCTTCTGCATATTTATTTGTCATGATGCTTCCCTGTGCTTCCATAACTGCATCACTGACCCAGTTCTCGGATGCGATCAGCTCGATATGGCTGTTCTGACGGTCCATCTCCGCTTCGATCGCTGCTGCCACGTCTGCATCAACTACTTTTAACTCTTCTAAATTCATCACTTTTTCCTCCTGCCGCATAGGTCAACTCTGTTGTCTGAGGTTTTTTCTTTCTGTCAGACAACTTAATTGTTATCATAGCTTAGATTATGCATAAATGCAAGAGTAAAAAATTATTCCTCATGCATCTGGTCGTATCCTCGCGGAGCGTTTTTATGTAACAGGAATATTACGTAGTAATTTCCTATTACATAAAAAATCCCACTCACACGGGCAGAGTCCTGCC
>OGTL01002215.1_pt1 | contig 15168 bp, 20 predicted proteins | sample 1553601 | NCBI WGS metagenome assembly OGTL01 (sample SAMEA2580112, study PRJEB22360) | human gut metagenome | biome: human gut; feature: human-associated habitat; material: faeces | place: Denmark | collected 2008/2010 | reverse complement strand
AATAAGAAGATAAGACTAGATAGGAATTAAAGTAAAATGGAAAAAGATTATTTAAAAACAAGATTTGAACCAGAAGAATTTGAAAAATTAAAAAAGAAACTTGTCAGATATGAGTGTGCTTTAGATGTTGTCAGAACTCAACTTTCTAATCTAAATACCTATTATAATAATTTTGAGGCAATCAACCCAATTGAGCATATCAAACATCGTTTAAAATCACCGGAAAGTATTGCAGGAAAGCTGAAAAAGAAAGATTTGCCTGTGACCGCCGATGCTGCTGATGAACATTTATCAGATATTGCAGGAATTCGTATTATTTGTTCTTATGCTAAAAATATCTATGAGATTGTTGAAATTATCAAAAGCCAAGAAGCTTTTACAGTTGTTAGCGAAAAAGATTATTTAAGAAACGTTAAAAAAACAGGTTATCGTAGTTATCATATGATTGTCGAAGTTAATTTAGGACATCTATTTAGTGAACAAACTTGTCGAGTTGAAATTCAGTTACGAACTTCGGCAATGGATTTTTGGGCAACGTTGGAACATAAAGTTCGTTATAAATATGATGGACAAATTCCTGAGCAACTCAGTGGTGAACTACAAAATTGTGCAGAGCAAATTCATGCGCTTGATGAGAGAATGTATCTTATTCATAAAGTTGTGGATATGATTAATCAGTCTGAAGTTGATATTGAACAAATTGGTTACTGATAAAACTAAAAATAAGAACTTGTCAAAGGATGGATAATCTGTTATACTTATTGAGTATGTTTTTGCATACTAATAAAACTGTTCATCCGCTGAGCTTAATTTGCTAGATGCTGCTTAATGATGGGCAAGAGGAGAAAAAAATGAACCTTATCGAATCTATCAACGCTGCGCAACTCCGCACTGATATTCCTGACTTCCGTCCTGGTGACACTGTACGTGTTCACGCAAAAGTTGTCGAAGGAACTCGCGAACGTATCCAAATGTTCGAAGGCGTTGTTATCGCTCGTAAAAACTCAGGAATTAACGAAACTTACACTGTTCGTAAAATTTCAAACGGTGTTGGTGTAGAACGTATCTTCCCAGTTCACACTCCACGTGTTGAACAAATCGAAGTTATCCGTCACGGTAAAGTACGTCGTGCGAAACTTTACTACCTCCGTGCACTCACAGGTAAAAAAGCTCGTATCCCAGAACGTCGTCGTTAAGATACACCAGTTTAACCGCTCTATTGAGCGGTTTTTTATTTGGAAAGATTTATGGTTATGCTCAAAGATTTAAGGATATTGTTTTATTGAATCTACTGTGCTAGGTTAATGAAGTAGTTCATAATTTAAAATAGAAGAAGTTGAATAATAAGAGCCGTTTGGTAATTTATCAAGACGACTTTTTTTGTAGTTAAATAACGACATTAATGATGGATTTTAAGGAAAAAAATGCGATAATTGTTTAAATGTAGTTTATAGAGTACAGTGCAATTAAAAAAGATCAGAAAGGACTGAAATGAAAAAAAATATCAGTCGAGAAGAAGCAAAGAAATCTTTAGTCTATGACCCTTATTTTGAAAAAGGCCATTATGGGAGTAAAATTTTTCAAACTATAATTGCTCTTTTAGGATGGTGTGGTGTTATCATACCATTTTTATGGATTATCTTTCCTTTTGTTTTTCCAAATCGAGCACGTTTTGATCATATCATAATTTATAGAGAAGAAAAATCTACACTTTTATTTCTTTTCATTTTTCTTTCTATATCTTTTATTTTCCTATCTATTTTGTATATTATCCTAACTTTTTTGAATAATTATCGTTTTAAACATTTTCTACAAAAAGAAAAGCAGTACGATGCTGAACGTGTCGATGTAAGACGAAAGTTAATAAATCAAGCTTACGATGAACGATTTGGCACAAAAGATTTTCGCCATAATGTTTGTTTTTATTCGGTCAAAGAAGAGCAAAATTTGGAAACAGATTTTGTGAAAAAACTTTATCAGAAGGGAGAAAACAATGATTAGTTTTGTTCAAACGGGAAATGGCATTGTTGACTTTATTCTGACACTGATATTTCTGGTGTTAATTACTTACCCAATTTTAGGCGGATTCGCCTGGTTTATTGGAGTCTTATGTTATAGCTTTTTGTTCAAATATAAGCAAAAGAATTGGGATGATATTCCAGTAGAAGTTGAACCTTTTGTTACTATAATGGTTCCAGCTCATAATGAAGAAATAGTCATTGAAGATACACTTAATTATTTAATGACAAAAATTAATTATGAAAATTATGAGGTTCTAGTTACTGATGATGGTTCAACTGACCGAACTCCCGAAATTTTAAAAGAATTACAAGAAAAATATGATAAATTGCGCGTGATTAGAATTGAAAAAAATAAAGGAAAAGCGCATGCCTTTAATATTGGTTTAGGATTTGCAAAAGGAGAACTAGTTTTAAGCAACGATGCAGATACTGTTCCAGAACCTGACTCTTTAAATCGCTATATCAATTATTTTATTCGACAAGATTCTACTAACATCTCAGCAGTAACAGCTAATATGGATGTTCAGAATCGTGCAAAATTGATTGCGAAATCTCAAACAGTTGAATTTTCTAGTATTGTAGGAATTATTAAACGGACTCAACTTGGTGTGCTAGGGAGTATTTATGCCTATAGTGGTGCAAATACGATGTATCGAAAAGATGCCTTAATTGATGTAGGTTTGTTTCGACAAGATAGAGCCACAGAAGATATTAGTATTGCTTGGGACCATCAAATGGACGGTTGGTTATCATTGTTTGCGCCTCGTATTATGTTTTTTATGGAGGTTCCAGAATCTCTGAAAATGCTCTATCGTCAAAGGAAACGGTGGGCCAAAGGTGGAACAGAGGTATGGCTGACTAATTTTAAAAAAGTATTTTTACACCCTTTTGACAACGTTGGTCGAACAATTATGTTTATTGACCAAAGTTTCAGCATTATCTGGTCATTCTTTTTCTGGATTTCGTCAGCAATTTTTATTTGGTCTTTATTTCAATTTGCCATTACCGGAAACTTAGAACGGATTTATCACATGTTAACGATGGCCTTTCTCTTTGTTTGCTTTGAAATGATTTCGGGGACTTTTCAATTAGTCGCTTCATTAATAGTTGATGACCGTGGAAGAAAAGTAAAATATCTATTATTTGCTCCACTTTATATGCTTTTTTACTGGGTAATGAATGCATTAACCATTGTAACGACTTTTATTCCAGCAGTAAAAACTATTCTAGGTTTAGGGTCTGGAACCTGGAAAAGTCCGGAGCGTAAAGGGATAAAAGTGACAAATAAAAAAGATAATTGAAATTACTAACGATAAAAGTTTGATTTTATATCTTATCATTTGAAAATTTTTGAGGAGTTAAAGTACTCCTTTTTTTGAATTAACTTTTTTTAAGAAGACTAATAATAAAAACAATGACTTGCTTAAAGATAAAGAAGCGTAATTTTTAATCATCATAAATAAAATATTGTATTCATTATGTTATAATTAAATGAGAATTGAAGAATATTTTTTGGAGGTAAAGTTATGTTAACAGATTTTGAAAAACTTCGACGCGGAGTCGGATTTAGTGGGATAATTTCAATTATTATTGGTTTATTGATATTATTCTTACCTACAAAAACAGCAGCTATTGTCGCAGCTCTTGTAGGGGTAGCACTCGTAATTATGGGTGTCATTTATATTGGAGCAAATCTAGTCAAAAGAAGTGAAGAAAAAGGAAATTTCTGGAGAATTTCTCATCTCTTGTTGGGATTTATCTACTTATTTGCAGGAATTTTTGTTTTTTCAGATTTGAATGCAGCCGCAGAATCGCTTTTTGTCCTTATTGGTATTTTTGTAGGGATTAGTTGGATTGTAGATGGAATTGTAACTCTTACAGTTTTGACTAATTTCAATAGTAAATTTTGGGGGATTTTCTTAAGTGTAATTAGTATCATTGCTGGTTTTACTTTAGTATTTTCTCCGCTTTGGGGAGGGGTAACTTTGTGGTTACTTCTTGGAATCGAATTTTTAATTGTTGGGTTCATCAAAATGATTCACTATTACAGATGGGATAAATAGAAATGAAAAGGCCGATGAATATCGGCTTTTTTATTTATGCAACTTTATTAGAGATAAATAAAATTTTTATGGAACAAAATTGATAATGATTGGTCTCAAAAAAAATCTAAAGAATATATTTGGAAGCGTCTGACAATTTTTTTTTCGTGATATAATTTTTAGTGGACGTTTTTTGACGTTCTTAGATTGGGGATGAGAATGAAAAATTATCTCAAATGGCTCAAAGATGAGCTAAAATCAATTAATACAGCCGGAAGCATCATGCTTTCGTTTATCATAGGAGTACAGTTGGCTTTCTTTTTAACGTCAACAATTACGGTCTTATCAATTATCACTTTGATTGCTACCTTAATGGGGTCGGCATGTACAGTTTACATGATGATTGGAAAACCAATTAATGGTCTTTTGGGGCTGATTAGTGCTTTTGGTTACATCTATATTAACTGGACTGCTGGTCACTATGCCTCTGTTTTAGATCAAATTGTTTTTGTTTTGCTGATTGACTTGCCATTGATTTTCACTTGGAAAACTTGGGGACATCGAATTGAAAATGGGGTCAAATTCATGAAGACAAAAGGATGGATTTTGACAATCATCAGTATGTTGGTTCTTTGGTGGCCAATTACAGTCATTTATACAAAACTTGGAGACACCAATCCTTTATGGGATGCTATTACTTTAATTATTGGAGCTGCGGCTTCAATCTTGGTTGTTAGAGGTTATGGGGATAGTTACTCACTTTGGCTCTTATCTGATGTGGTCATGATTATTTTATGGGCAACAGCACTTATGGATGGCTATTCTGCAAGTTCTTTAGCAATGCTTCTAACTATTACTTTCTATTTGGTTACTTCTTTATATGGAAAATTCTTTTCTATTTGGAAGAATGACAAGAAGGCAAGTGGAGAAGTAGTAACTGAGAGAAACTAAAAAGGGAGTTGCTCATTGAGCAACTTTTTTTATTTAAAGTATAACAAAAGCACCTACTCTCAAAATTAAAGTAGATGCCTTCATCGATTGGGATACTCGCCCATTTTTTTTCTCCTTAAACTAATTGTTCTAAGTTTTGTACAGCTTCTTCAATAGTATCTCCAGCACCATAAATATTTGAATCATTTACAAGTGATGCTCTGAAGATATTATGAGAAGTATCTAGAGTTACTGTATATTGGAAAAATTTATTTTTGTTAGTGAATGTCATAGTACATTCTCCTTTCTTTAGTTATTATACGAAAGGGAACCAAATTGGTTCATAACGAAATTCCAACTAAATTGTAGCATAAAGAAATCAGAATATCAAAAAAAGTGATTTAATATTTTCATAAAATTATATTTTTACTTCTAAGTAAAATTGGAAAAAAAGTCTTAAAAATAAAAGTTTCTTCTAAAAATATAGTGAGTATTTAGTTGGACTTCTTAAATATTTTATCATAGAATATAGTAAAGGAGGCGTTTACAATGAGAGATGAATACAAGAAAATTTTAGTTGCAGTTGATGGCTCTGACCAATCGAAAGAAGCAATTCATGAAGCAGTCGCCATTGCCAAAAGAAATAAAACTTCATTATTTGTTTTACATGTTAAAGATGAAACAAGACTTCGGGGAACTCCTTATGCTTTGGCAATTAATTTGGATGATTTAGAAAAAGAATCTAAAGAAATTATTGCTGAAGTTGAGGCTCTGATTAATGATGAAGTTGAGTTTGAAGTCCATGCCTTTACAGGAAATCCAAAGAAAGAAATCATTAATTTTGCAAAGCAATTTGAATTGGATTTGATTGTAGTCGGTTCAAATGGTAAGGGATTATTAGACAGGATGCTAGTAGGTTCGACGACAAGTTATGTTGTTAATCATGCGCCTTGCAATGTTATGGTTGTAAAATAACCAAAAAATCTTGGCGTAAGCTAGGATTTTTTATGAAGATTTATATGATGACAAAAGAATTCACTAGAGTTAGTGAAGAAAAGGATGATAGGGGAATGTAGAAAATAGGAGGAATGAGTTAATGGCGTCGAAACAGGAGTTAATTGATTATGTAGCAGACCGTACAGAACTTTCAAAAGTAAATGCAGCAAAGGCAATCAATGCCTTTGTCGAGGCAATCACTTACTATATTTCTGAAGGGATTCCCGTACATATTTCAAATTTTGGGACTTTTGAGGTTCGTAAACGTGCAGCCAGAGTCAGTCATGATGTTCATTCAAGAGAAAAAATTTTAGTAGGCGAACAAAATATTCCGGTATTTAGAGCTGGAAAAGCTTTAAAATTGGCTACGAAACAAGAACTATCTGATGAAGATATGGTGATTGAAACATTGAGCAATATGATTTTGGAAGTTCAGCATCATGATTAACACCTGTTAATGGCTATTATTTTCCAAATAGAATGATAAAAAACGATTCTTCTAAAAGAACCGTTTTTTAATTTATGAGCTCAACTAATAGATTAGCAATTTGAGTGGGCGTTTCCTTTTGCTTTCTACGAATCCACGATTGAGTAGTTCCAAAAATAGCATTAGCATAGTAGGTTGTCGCATAAATTTCCCCTAATTTTCCTAATTTAAGATGTTTAGATTGAGGGAAAAAGGAACTTTGAATAAGTTCTTTGAGTTTTTGCAACATAAACTGGTGGATTTCTTTGCTACCATTTTCCGAAAGAAGAGCGGCATAGATTTGATTTCCTTTTAGAAATTCAAAAGTTTCAAGCATCGTTGCATGAATATTTCCGTTATTTTTTTCAAAGACATATTGAATAGTCTCAAAAAGTCGACGTTGATAGGCTTCAATCATGTCATATTTATCTTGATAATGAGTATAAAAACTACTACGACTAACTTTAGCTAATTTCACAAGTTCAGTCGTTGAAATTTGGTCAAAAGATTTCTCGCCTAAAAGTTGAATCATGGCATCTCGTAGTTGAAGTTTTGTACGATCTTTTCTGCTGTCATTGGACATTATAGGGGAACCTCCGTCCTTTTTAGAATGTAAGTGCTTTATTTAGACAGATTTAAAAATCTGTCCAAAACTGAATGGATAATAATTGTCAAATTTTCTAAAAAGTTTATAATACGTATTGTAACAGTTTTTGGACGTATTGTCCATAAAGAAAGGGGAAAAGATGTTAAAAAAAGAATGGCAAGCCATTTTAAAGCACAAATTTTTTATTATTGTTATTATCGCTTTGGCACTTGTACCAGCAATTTATAATTATATTTTCTTAGGTTCTATGTGGGATCCTTACGGTAAATTGAATGACTTACCAGTAGCGGTTGTAAATTTGGACAAGACGTCTGAATTGAACGGAAAAAAATTCAAACTTGGTGATGATGTCATTGCTGAAATGAAAAAATCAAAGGATTTAGATTATCATTTTGTTTCGGAGGATAAAGCTTCTAAAGGGATAAAAAAAGGTGATTATTACATGGTTATCACTTTTCCAGAAAACTTTTCAGAAAATGCAACAACCTTAATGAATAAGAAACCAAAAACGGTTCAGTTAGATTATCAAACGACACGTGGTCATAACTATATTTCATCAAAAATGAGCGAAAGTGCGATGAATCAGCTGAAATCAGAGGTTTCTAAAAATATCACAGAAACTTACACCAAAGAAATTTTCGCTAAACTTGGTGATATGAAGTCAGGAATGAAAGAAGCTTCTGACGGTTCAAATAAATTGGCTGATGGAACTTCGTCAGCATTGAATGGTTCAAAAGAATTAAGTAGTAATTTGAATACTTTATCTTCATCAAGTTTAACTTTTACTGACGGCGCAAATAATTTGAATTCAGGCTTAAATAAATATGTATCAGGAGTGAATCAAGCTGCCAATGGTGGACAACAACTTTCTTCTGGTGCTGACCAATTTGTCAGTGGAACGCAACAATTAGCAGCAGGTACACAAACGCTGGCTGATAAATCAAAAGAGCTGTCAGCCGGAATTTCACAAATTTCTCAAGGGTCAGAAGCGGTGAGTCAATTGCAATCGGGTGTGCAACAACTATCCGAAGGCTTAAGTCAAATGGCTCAAAAAACAACTTTATCCGAAACTCAACAGCAAAATATCAGTGCTGTACAAAATGGTCTTACTGAATTAAATCAGGAGTTACAAAAAAATACGATTGACCCAAATTTGGCTGCCAATATCCAAAATAACTTGAAAGGTCTTGGAGCTACGGTCACAAATCTAGCTAATGATCAAGTGGTAGCCTCTAAGGCAGCAGTTGAAAGTACTGAGACTTTTAAAACTTTAAGCGAAAGTCAGAAAACAGATATAAGAAATGCATTAGATAATTCTGTTGGTGCTGGAGCAGTTCAAACCGATTTACTATCATTAAATAAGAATATTAAAGGAGTCCAAGACAGTCTTACAAGTCTACTACCAATGTTTGGAAAAATTGCTGATCTTAAAACATTAGTTCCAGGCGCAAGTCAAATAATTGCTGACCTTTCAGGTGGTCTGAACGAAGTAAACACTAATGTAAACACAAAATTTATTCCTGGTATCAATCAGTTAAATGCTGGTTTGACGAATTTTAATGACCAGTTAACTTCTGGAAGTCAAAAATTAACTTCTGGTTTTGCCCAATACGCTGACGGAGTTAATCAAGCAAACGCTGGCGCTCAACAATTAGCAAGTAAATCAAAAGATTTACAAAGCGGGACAATGCAATTAGTTTCTGGATTGTCACAATTACAAGCGAATGGTTCAACTTTAACTTCAGGTTCAAATCAATTGGCAGGGGGCGCTCAACAAATTTCCTCTGGTTCACAACAATTGGCAAATGGAGGTTCAAGTTTAACAAGTGGTTTGGGAACGCTAAATACAGGGGCTAATAACTTGTCAACAGCGTTAACCAAAGCAGATGATACTCTCTCATCAACTAATAATTCTAATGAAAATGCTAAAAAAGTAGCTGCACCGTTGAAACTTAAACATACTGACCATGACAATGTACCAGAAAATGGTGCAGGAATGACACCATACATGATTAATGTTGCTCTCTTTATTGGTGCCCTTGCGACAAATGTTGTGATTGGAATTGGTTTCTCAGGTGAAAAATGGAAATCTGGTCGCGAATTTATGTTGGCGAAAATTGGTACAAATGGTTTGGTAGCACTTTTACAAGGAATCATCGTCTGGGGAGCTGTTGCTCTTCTTGGATTGAGACCAAATCATTTGTGGGAAATGTTGTTGTCAGTACTTTTAATCAGCTTCGCTTACATGGCAATCAATACTTTCTTCTTAACGGCTCTAGGTAAGATTGGTGAATTCCTTATGATTGTAGTCTTAGTTCTACAACTGGCGACGAGTGCAGGAACTTACCCCTTACAACTTGCACCTAAAATATATCAAGTCATCAGTCCTTGGTTACCAATGACTTATGGTTTAAAAATGTTACGTGAAACCATTGGTTTGAATGGAGCAATTTTACCAGAAGCAATCCTATTTGTGGTTATTATCGCTCTCTTTACTTTCATGTTGAGTTTCTTCAAGAAATTCTCACGTTTTGCATAAAATAAATTACTGACAGAAAAAATTTATTCATAAAATTTTCTGTCAGTAATTTTTTATCTAGAAATTTTAAAATAAATTTGGTAAAATAAAGCTGTAAAAAGAATTTGACAATTTGGATTTGTCCTAGAAAGCACATTCGTTCAACTTTTAAAGTTTTGCTTTTTATGACAGCCTAAGGAGATAAAATGGCAGATAAATACACAGAAGAGCAAGTGAATGAAATCAAGGACAAAATTCTCTCTGCCCTTGAAAACGTCATTGACCCAGAGCTTGGGATTGATATTATCAACCTCGGATTAGTTTATGAAATTAGCTTTGAAGATAACGGATTTACAGAAATTAAAATGACATTGACAACAATGGGTTGCCCTTTGGCGGACCTTTTGACTGAACAAATTCATGATGCTTTGAAAGAAGTGCCAGAAGTTGGGGAAATCAAGGTGAACTTGGTTTGGTATCCAGCATGGACAGTTGATAAAATGAGTCGTTATGCCCGTATTGCTTTGGGAATTAGATAGACTTGCTAACACTGGGTTTATGGCTGTTTTGATAGGATTAGTAAAGACTAAAAAAGGACATTTAGTACGGTATCTAAGCCGTTTTTGAAAAATTATTTATTGTTGTTAAATCTAGTAAAAACAGAGGAAAACAACATGGAAATTTCAATCCAATCAGCAATTCAAGAAATGCTTTTTGATAATAAAGCAAGAGGATTGTCGAAAAATACAATTATATTCAGAGAAAAAACACTAAAGATTTTCTCTGTTTTTTTGTGCCAAAATTATATTTTAAACATTAACGAAATCAAACCAATTCATATAAAACAATATTTAGTTGACAGACTAGAATGTGGTTACTCTGAGACAACTGTTAATGGGCATTTAAGGGTTATTAGGGCACTATTTTCATATTGTATTAATGAAGAATACATTAGGTATGAGGAAGCGCCTATACACCGTGTTAAATGGATTAAAGAGAAGAAGACGATTGTAAATACATTTACAGATTCAGAGATAAAAAGAATGCTCCAATATACCAGAAAAAGAACCTTTCATACCATCAAGAAAACTGGTAAGGGACGAACTGGATTTTGTACAAAATTTGTGAATGAGAGAAATTACTTGCTGTTACTTATACTTACAGATACTGGTATGAGGATAAATGAAGCATTGAGTCTAAAATTAGAAAATATTAATGATTCTCAAATTATCATAAAAAGTGGTAAAGGGAAAAAAGATAGAATTGTTCATTGTTCACCCCTTGTTTACAAACAATACCTGAAATATGCTAGAGCAAAAGAAAATTATTTTTCAAGTAATGGGATAATTCCCCTCGAAAATGTATTTGTAACTAAATTTGGGAAAAAATATGATTATAGGCTAGCAGAAAAAGAAATATATAAAATAGGAAAAGCGGTGAACATTCGTGACAGTATCCGTATCTCACCTCATACATTTAGACATTATTTTGCTCAAAAATTAGTACGTGAGAATGTTGATATTTATATGATTCAAAAGTTACTGGGACACGCTAGCATCAAGACTACTGAGATATATCTTAGGAGTTTAAATATCGAGAATGAAATTACCAAAGTCATTAAATACAGTCCTTTACAGAATTTAGACTGAAAAAATGTAGATAGAAAAAACTCCTGTTGATTAGCAGGAGGTTGGTTGGCATTTTTTATATGGTCTATTTAAATTTTAAGTTCAGACAGGTTCGGTACGCTTAGTTCATAAACATCTTTAGCTGACAAAGTATGATTTTCGATTGATAAACTGCCATCTTTGGCGATTTCTAAACTTTGCCCAGTACCTGAAAGTGAGGATAGGCTTGCTCCCCATGCTGAAAACATATTTTTTAATATACTATTTTTTTCAATAAAATCTTTAGAGCTGTTAGTTCCAAGAAAACGAATCTCTTTGTTGTCAAAAAACAACTTCAATCGGAGGTTGGGCATCATTTCGGCTTTTACTAATTTAGGTATCATAAATCATCTCCTTTGATATTTCCCACAATTATTATAGCGCTTTCAAAAATAAAAGTCAATATTATTTATCAGTAATAGTAAAATATGTATAATTTATCAACTACACAAATTTACTTACAAAAGCTGACAAATGAACAATTAATAAGTAAGGCTGTCAAATTCAGTCCATTAAAACATTTAAAATAATATATCTTACTGAACATAATTTTAAACTTAACTATAACTTAACATATAAAATTATGTTTTTCTGATATACTAAATACATTATGAAATTATAGTTAATATCTAATAAATAAATTTAAGGAGTAACTCATGAGAAAGCTTACCAGTATTGGAGCCATTGCTTTATGTGAAATATCACTGAGTGCTTATTCTCAGGATAAAGACACAGCTGAAACAAAAAGTACTACACAGAGCACAGTAAGAAATTTAATATAATTATTGGTTGAAAGGAAAAAATGAAAACGATAATTAAAAATAAAAAAATAGCCATAATTATTGCAATAATAGTTGTCTTAGGCACTATACTGTTAGGAGCATACCATCAATCAGTAAGCAGATATTCTTCTAAAATTGCTGTACAGATTGATAATGTTGAAAAATTGTCTGAAAACAATTTTGCACCACAAAATCATGTTAATGATTATGGTCAATGGATTGTATTGTCTAAAAATGCGAATAATAAGTCAAATTTATTTCAAATGATAAAAATGACTAGGGAATATGACAAAAAATTCTCTAAGGATGAATCTGAGGCTAAGAAAAACGAAAAAAAAATAACAGACGAAGTAAATAATAAATGGATAGAAATATATACACAATCCATGCTTAAAGCATCAGAATCAGAGTCTTATGGCAATAAAATCACTAAAGTCTGGAGAGATGCTATTTTTGAAAATTATGCCACTGTAAATGGAAAACAGTATACTGATTTTAAAGATGCTATTCATGCTTTTCAGACACAGTATAGTAATGAGTTTAGTGAATTGAATAGTTTCTTTCAAGACAATATTGACTCTGCAAACAACCTTTCAGAATTAATAAGAATATATTTTCCAGAAAAATCAAATAGGGCTGATGATTTAGAGAACTTCGCTCAGGATGTTTTTAATTTCAACGATGAAGCTATAAATCCATCTGGTTCATATTCAACTCGTTCATCTAAATTGAGCGAGTTAGATACTAAGGCTTTATCTAGTTCTAAAACTGTTGGAATGAGTTTCTAAAAAGAGTTCTGTTATAAAGTTTAACATATAATTCTTACTTAATTGTAAGAGTTTTTTTTTATTATCATAAACTAAAATAATCAATTTTTATATGTTAATGGAGAAACGGGTAATTGAACGATATCGAAAGATAACTTGCTCAGACATGGGTAATTGTTTTATTGGAGATATTGCTTTTGTCTATGAGGAAAACGTTGTGAGTCTTTCAGAAGGTAATATTCTCATGGAGATTACTAAGACAAGACTAGAAAAACTAATCTTTGGAAAATGAGAGTGTATAGTCTTTTTAGTATCTGTCAAAAAAACATAGATATACACGCATTTTTTAACACATAACATTAATTTGACAAATGATACAAAAAAGTGATATAATAGTATAATAAAGTCAATTTAGACTTAAAAAAGAAAATTAACTAAAAAAATTAACATTAACATAAAACTAAACATAAAATAAACGTAAACATTTTTAGAAGTCCAGCCATTACTTGGTTGATTTCACATGAAAATGATTTTTTTGATTATTTTATGTTTTTTTGTTTCTATAAAAAAAGAAAGCAGGTAAATAAATGACTTGGTCAAAAGAAAGCAGAGAAAAACAAAGCAATAGATTCATAAACCCCTTCCTAGTTTTAGATTATATAAATGAGATTGTAGGTGTATACCGTAATAGTAAACAATGTGAAAGAGAAAGTGAATTTGGATTTAGTTCTCTTGGAATCCGTCAAGCACTCAACAAAATTCACAAAAGTCATAAAGGATTCCGATTTGAAAAAATTAGTATTGAACTCTATAAAGAATATAGGTGAAGAATAATAAATTAAATTAATAAAGGAGAATAACAAATGAAAAAATCAGGACTAGTTGTTAAATCATATACGCTTTATGACCCAAACAAAAAGGTATTAAAATATCATAGTTTTATTTTTAACGAAGAATAAAATCAATCTATTAATAATGTAATTAAGAAATATAGAAAAAATAATGGTTTAAGACTAATTGATTGATTAATTATGTTTAAGTTTAAAAGATAAGGTCAAAAGAGACACGGTTTGAAAAGCTGGGAACTATGTTCCCCTGTCGCTTTTCCAGCACCGTATTTTCGTCCTCACATGAGCAAGCTCACGTTCGAACAAAAATGACAAATTTGTTTATTTTACATTTAATTAATAATAAATAGGTGAGCCTTTCCATTACCTAACAAGAATACTCTGTAAGGTAACTGACAGGCACACCTATTTAATTAAAACTTATTAATTTAGAAGACTAACAAAATTTGTCCTACGAATATGAGCGGTCGTAGACTGCGAATATGAGTAGACGATTGACAGAAAAGCGACAAGGGCTTTAGCCCAGCTTTTCCAATCGCAATCTTTTGACCTTGTGGTTATAAATATAAAAGAAAAAAGTGTAAAAAATTTAGGAGGAGTAAACTTATGGAAGAAATTAAAAAAGGAAAAATTTTAGAAATTACAGTAAATGAATTGGTTGAAAAATACGATTGGTTGTTGACAGAGTCCAGTGTTCAATCAATTAAAAAATATGGAAAAATGCAAACCAAAACAAAAAAATCAGTAATTAAAGCACTTGAAGAAAAGTTTGAATCAGTTGAATATATAGCAGGTAAAAAAATCAAAAAGCAAAATTCATTTTAACTAATTATAATTGTAATACAGAGGTTTATAATCCTTATAAAAATAATGGTGGTCAGCCTCTAGATTGGACAAATGAGATTAATTGTATTCAAGAACTAATTAATCAAGAGGTAGCTCGTAATCAGGATGAATTATGTAAAGGATTTACAATATCTAGAATTTTAGCTTTGATGTTGGGGTTTGGAAGTGATTCTGAATTTGATAAGGCTAAAAAGAAAGATATCTTGGAGAATACGATAAAAGAAAGCTCGATTCTATCAATGTTAGGTAATAAAGATGACTATTATGGTCTTAAAGAGACTGTTAATAATTTGATAAGGAATCAAAGACATATCTATGTGGCAATGATTGAGAAAGAAATCAAAAAAACTAATCATATAATTAGTTATTTAGATTCAAATGGAGAAGAGATTGATGTTGAAAGATATGAAGAATACATGATTTTTAAAAATAAATTATCAAGTGAAATTCAAGTGGAAAACAATAAAGAAAAAGAATTAAAAAATGAATATTTTAAAGCTGATATGCGTACTAAGGTTTTCAAAGTTAAAACTATAATTGAAATAGAAAGAGAGGTTGATAATGCAGTTCAAGAAAAATTTGGATTTAAATATGCTTACAGACTGTTTACTATCTTTGATGAGTGATGTTATCCTTAAATCTTAGAGTCACTATTGTATAATTTAGACAAAGGACAAA